>OGXX01004121.1_pt1 | contig 11483 bp, 11 predicted proteins | sample 1576301 | NCBI WGS metagenome assembly OGXX01 (sample SAMEA3541469, study PRJEB24748) | human gut metagenome | biome: human gut; feature: human-associated habitat; material: faeces | place: China | collected 2012 | reverse complement strand
GGTGCTATTGTGCTTTTCGCTGTTCAAATCCGGCGGCGTGGCAAAACAAATCTTCGGGGCGCACTAAATCTCAACCGCTGACATCGTGTCAGCAGTTGAAAACGACCACTATAAAAGGAGGGATTCAATTGGCCTACGTTCCCGTTCCCAAAGACCTGACGAAAGTGAAATCGAAACTCCTGTTCAATCTAACAAAAAGGCAGCTCATCTGCTTTGGCGGCGGCGCGCTCATCGGCGTACCGCTTTTCTTTTTGCTCCGGTGCAGCCTGGGTGCAAGTCCTGCCGCCATCCTCATGGTGCTGTCCATGGTGCCCCTGTTCGTCATGGGACTGTATGAGAAAAACGGCCGGCCGCTGGAAAAGGTGCTGGGCGATGTGATTCAGACGGTGTTCCTGCGGCCCAAGCGGCGGCCCTATCAAACCGACAACCTGTACGCCGCGCTTATGCGGCAGGAACAGATGGAAAGAGAGGTGCAAAAGATTGTCCGTCAAACGAAAACTCACCCGTGAGGAAAGGGCGCGGCTCAAAGAAATTTTTGCCCGTAGTCAAAAACAGAGCAGGTATCCCGCTACAGCGCAGGCTACGATCCCCTATGACCGTATTTGGCCGGACGGAATCTGCCTGGCAAATAACCGCTACACCAAAACCCTGCGGTTTCAGGACATCAACTACCAGCTGGCGCAGAACGAGGACAAGACCGCCATCTTTGAGGGCTGGTGCGACTTCCTCAATTATTTCGATTCATCTATCCACTTCCAGCTCTCCTTCATGAACCTGACAGCCGGAACGGAAGCCTTTGAACAGAGCATCGCTATTCCCCTGCGGGGGGACGCAGACGACGAAAGCCGGATCGAGTACGCCGCCATGCTGAAAAACCAGATGGCGAAGGGCAGCAACGGCCTGACGAAAACCAAGTTTCTCACCTTCGGCGTTGAGGCGGACGGTATTAAAACCGCCCGGCCCCGGCTGGAACGAATCGAGACGGACGTCATCAACAACTTCAAACGTCTGGGCGCTGCAGTGGAAACGCTGAACGGAAAGGAACGCCTACGGCTCCTCCATTCCATTTTTCATATGGACACCCAGGAGAAGTTCGCCTTCGAATGGGACTGGCTGCCGCGCACGGGCCTATCCACCAAGGATTTCATTGCGCCCACGGGCTTTGAGTTCCGGGAGGGCCGGCGCTTCCGCATGGGCGGAACGCTGGGGGCTGTTTCCTTCCTGCAAATCCTTGCCCCGGAGCTGAACGACCGGATGCTGGCGGACTTCCTCAACATGGAAAGCAGCCTGATCGTCAGCCTGCACATCCAGTCCATCGACCAGACGGCGGCCATCCGGCAGATCAAGCGCAAAATTACCGACTTGGATAAAAGCAAGATCGAGGAGCAGAAGAAAGCCATCCGCGCCGGGTACGACATCGACATTCTTCCCTCCGATCTGGCCACCTACGGCGGAGAGGCCAAAAAGCTGCTGGAAGACCTGCAAAGCCATAACGAGCGCATGTTCCTGGTCACCTTTCTGGTGATGAACACCGCCGGTACCCGGCAGCAGCTGGAAAACCGCGTGTTCCAGGCGCAGGGGATCGCTCAGAAGTACAACTGTGCGCTGGAACGGCTGGACTTTCAGCAGGAAAAAGGAATGGTGTCTTCTCTGCCGCTGGGGCTTAATCAGATCGAAATCCAGCGGGGACTGACCACCAGCAGCACGGCCATCTTCGTTCCTTTTACCACACAGGAGCTGTTTCAGACGGAGGGCGAACCCCTGTATTACGGTCTGAACGCCCTTTCCAACAACCTCATCATGGTAGACCGCAAGCGTCTGAAAACGCCCAACGGTCTGATTCTGGGCACGCCCGGCAGCGGCAAGTCTTTCAGCGCCAAGCGGGAGATCACCAACGCCTATCTGATTACGGACGACGACGTGATCATCTGTGATCCCGAGGGTGAGTATTATCCGCTGGTAGAGCGTTTTCACGGGCAGGTGGTCAAGATTTCGCCTGCCAGCTCTCACTACATTAACCCCATGGACATGAACCTGAATTACAGCGACGACGACAATCCCCTGTCGCTGAAATCGGACTTTCTGCTGAGCCTGTGCGAGCTGATCGTAGGCGGACGGGAAGGGCTTCAGCCCATTGAGAAAACCGTCATCGACCGAGCGGTGCGGCTGGGGTACCAGCCGTATCTGGCGGACCCCCGGCCGGAAAACATGCCGGTGCTGGGCGATCTGTATCAGGCGCTGCTGGCTCAGGAGGAAAAGGAAGCCCGGCGGGTCGCCACGGCGCTGGAAATCTATGTTTCCGGCTCCCTTAACGTATTCAACCACCATACCAACGTGGATATTCAGAACCGGCTGGTCTGCTACGACATCAAGGAGCTGGGCAAGCAGCTGAAAAAGCTGGGGATGCTGATTGTACAGGATCAGGTGTGGGGCCGTGTGACCGCCAACCGCTCCGTGGGCAAAGCCACCCGGTACTATGTAGACGAATTCCACCTTCTTTTGAAGGAGGAACAGACGGCGTCCTACAGCGTGGAAATCTGGAAGCGCTTCCGCAAATGGGGCGGCATTCCCACGGGGATTACGCAGAACGTCAAAGACCTTCTGAGCAGCCGGGAAGTGGCGAATATCTTTGAGAATTCCGACTTCATCTACATGCTCAATCAGGCGGGCGGCGACCGGGAGATTCTGGCGAAGCAGCTGAACATTTCGCCTCATCAGCTTTCCTATGTGACCCACAGCGGCGAGGGCGAAGGGCTGCTGTTCTACGGCAATACGATTTTGCCCTTCATCGACCGCTTCCCCAAGGACACCAGGCTGTACAAGATGATGACCACCAAGCCCGGCGAAGCGCAAAGCAAACCGAAGGAAGGCACAAGGACATGATGGGATGGAGTATCGGAACTGTACTTTTGGTGCTGTTTTTGCTGCTTATGGTTTTATCCGCGTGCAAAGTCAGCGCGGCAGCAGACGCGCAGGCTGAAAGGAATTTTCATCAAATGATGGAGCGGCGTTTTCAAAACGCCGCTTTGCGTAAAGAGGTGATAACCGATGACTGAAAAAGAAGGGTCACGGCTCCTCTTTTCGGAGGAAGAAACGAATGAAGGTCCTTCCCAAGTGACTTCGTCTCGTCCACCTTTACGGTTTTCTTCGGAGAAAATGTCTGACGATTCATCGTTCCAGACAAAAACAGAAAAAGCAGCAGGTGATTTGAATAAATTTAGGACAAATCGTCCTAAAAAGAAAATGCGGACGATTTATCGGGAAGCCGCCGGAGAGACCCCGGTACGCCTGCACTTTGAGGAAAGGTCAAAGCCTACACCACCGTCCTCTTCTGCCGGAATCATGGGCCTGCCTCTGTCGGAATTTCACCGCCAGATCGACAAGGTAGAGGAGGAAAATACCGGTGTGGAGGCGGCCTATCATGGAGAGGAAGCCGCTGAAAGAACAGCTCGCTTTGCAGAACATTCCTACCGTTCCCACCAGCTCAAGCCCTACCGGCAACTGGAAAAAGCTGAACACAAGCTGGACAAGGCCAACATCCGCTCGTTGCAGCAGAAAGCCACGCTTTCCAGCAATCCCCTCTCCCGCTGGCGGCAGAAGCAGGCTATCCGAAAAGCCTATTACGCTGCGCAGGCAGCAGGCGGGCAGAACCCGGTGCTGCGAACGCTTCACAGGATAAAGCGATTCTTTAGCCGTGAAAAGAAGACTTATGCGCTGGGCGGCGCGCTGTTCCTGCTGCTGGCTATGCTGATCAACAGCCTTTCCTCCTGCACCCCGCTTTTGCAGGGCGGATTGCAGGCGCTGGTGATCGCCACCTATTCTGCCGAAGACGAAGATATTCTCGCTGCCGAACGCTACTACAAGGGACTGGAGGATGAGCTTCAGCAGAAAATCGACCGCTATGCCGCGGAGCATCCGCAGTACGACGAGTTTCAGTATGAGCTGGCCCGAATCTGGCACGACCCTCATGCGCTGATTTCCCTCATATCCGCTCATGCCAACGGAGAGTGGAAAATTGACGGCGTATACGGATTTCTGAACCGTCTGTTTGAAGAACAGTACACGTTGTCTCAGAAGGTGAAGTCCGAAACCCGTTACCGCAAGGAGTGGGTAAAGCATTATGAAAAGATCGTCGATCCGGAAACGGGCGAAATCACCTGGCGGCCCTATCAGGTGCTGGAAGACGTGCCCTACACCTACCGAACCTGCACGGTCAGGCTGGAAAATTTCAACCTGTCCCACCTGCCGTTCTATGTGCTGAGCCGGAAGGGAGTCGGCCGCTACGCCATGTATATTTCGGTGCTGGGCAACCGGGAAGATCTGTTTCGAGGCAATCCCTACGCTTCCACCCTGCGGGAACCGGGGAAACACGACGTGCCCGAAGCCTATCTGGAAGACGAAACCTTCCGGTGCATTCTGGAAGAAGCGGAGAAATATATCGGCTATCCCTACGTCTGGGGTGGGGACAGTCCGGAAACCTCTTTCGACTGTTCAGGTTTTGTGTCGTATGTGTTTACCAACAGCGGCGTCCGCAGCGTAGGCAGGCTGGGAGCCACCAGCCTGTACGGGGCCTGCCGGAAAATTACGCCGGAGGAAGTAAAACCGGGCGATCTGGTTTTCTTTGAGAAAACCATTTCCGGCGTGGACGGCATTACCCATTGCGGCATTTATGTGGGAGACGGTTTCATGCTGCACTGCGGGTCCCCCATCGGGTATGCCGATCTGAGAGACAGCTACTGGCAGCAGCATTTCTTTGGCTATGGCCGCCTGGTACGAGAGTAAAAGAAAGGAAAAAGAATGAACACCAAACTGGAAAAATACACGGAGGAACGCCGAAAAATTCTCTCCAGAATAGCGGCGTTAGAAGAACGCCGAAAGGCGCTGGACGCAAAAATCATGGAAGCGGAGAATCTGGAGATCCGCGCCATGATGCGGAGTAAGAATCTGTCGCTGGCCGAATTGATGGAGCTGGTGCGCGCCATGCAGGAAAAGCATCGTATCCCTTATGCTGATTTGATTTTGGATGAAAATATGGAGGAAACAAACGATGAAGAACACGAATGAACGGATGCGTCTTATGGTATTGCTTTTATGTCTATTAATCCTGATTAGTACTGTATTTTCCATGGCAGTGATGGCGCAGGCGGAACCGATCACGCCCGAAGACTACGATGGTATGGTCATTTTGGAAGACCCTGCACTTCTGGGCGATTCGGAGGATGAAGGAAAAACGGAGTCGCCCGCTACGGAACCGCCTGTAACTGAAGTGCCAAAGACCGAAGCACCTACGACGGAACCGACCAGGGAGCCAGCTTCCGAACCGACCATCGTTCCTACCTTGGAACCGACTGTGCCGCCGGAAGCCGCTTATAAAATTGACATGGTTCCGCCCGAAGGATGGTATCTGAACCGGGCTGTCATGGAACTGAACATTACCGATTTGAACAGCACAGGCTGGGAAAACGTAAAAATCCTCCTGAACAGTATAATTCTGATTGACGGCGAGCTTCCGTCCGGCCATATGTGGATTGAATTGAAAGACAATTGCACGGTGAAGGTTATCGTGACTGACCCCTATGGGCAGGAGCATAGCGAAAAAGTGGAAATCCGCTGTTTTGACCATGCCGCGCCCATGTTGAAAGCCAGCATCAAGGGCGAATATCTTTGGGTGGAAGCCAGCGACGCTGAGTCGGGAATTGCCGCCGTGCAGGTGAATGGAACCCGTTATGAGGCGGCAAAACTGACGGACGGTAAGCTGAAAATTCATCTCAAACAATATGCCGACGCCTATGAGCAGTTGCTAGTGCAGGCGGTCGATAAGGTAGGAAATCCTTCCAGGGCCATCGCACTGGCAAACCCCTTCTTTCATAACACGCCAACGACTGCTCCAACCAACACCCCCAAGCCTGCGAATACGCCCCAGCCCACTGCCGCGTCTCATCCCACCCGAAAACCGGGCGGCGGTTCTTCGGGAGATCGGGGAACCAGCGGCAAAGGGAATTCCGGCAGCCGGGCAACGGCTGCTCCCAGCCCTGTTCCTACCGCTGCTCCTACAGAAATGATCTTTCCTGCTGCAACCGTTCCGGTCTACACGGAAACCCGGCAGGGCTTTCCCTTTTCCGGCACAGCCAATTCCTTTACGCGGGATTTGCTGTATGACAAAGCTACGAACAAGCAGTTTATCGCCATTGAGACCCGAAACGGCGACCTTTTCTACATGATTATTGATTACGACAAGCCACTGGACGAGAAGGGCGAAAAGTATGAAACCTACTTCCTCAATCTGGTGGACAGTCGCGATCTGCTGGACATTGTGGACGCGAAGGATATTCCCGACGAGCCGGAAGTAATCTACATTACGCCGGAACCCACGAGTTTTCCGACCGCTGCGCCGGTTCCTGCCGCAAGGGAAGCGACGTCTAAAGGCAGCGGCGGTGTAGCAGTCGGTGTGATGGGATTGCTGCTGGCCGCGGCAGGCGGAGCGCTGTGGTATTTTAAGCAGAAGAAGGGCAAAAAGCGTTCGACGGTGCAGGAGTATGATTTTGACAGTGACGAGGAGGAAGAAACGAGTAAGGAGGACGAATAAATCATTTGAAAAGGGGCGGGAGGATAAAACCTCCCGTCCCCCTGCCTTATATCTGATGCTCGTTGACCCAGGTCAGTACGTCCTCATATTTCATTGCGCCCGACGCAATGCCCAATCCGACTTTGACAACCTCGTCATTTCGGCAGCTCAGGCGTATGCCGTTTACTTCGAGAAACGTCAGCATTGCATACATGCCAATGCGTTTGTTTCCATCTACAAAAGCATGATTGGCGATCAAGGCATATCCGAGCCGGGCTCCTTTTTCCTGCTTGCTGGGATATAGTTCCTGTCCGCCAAAGCTGGCGTAAATGCTTTCGACGGCGCTTTCTAACAGGCCCATATCGCGCAGCCCGTCCGAACCGCCCGTTTGGACAATCATCAACTGATGCAAAAGAAGCACCCGTTCTGTCGTAAAGCGGATCATTTCGCAAGTTCCTCAAAGGCAGGCTTGAATTTTTTCATAATACGCGCTGCTACCACATCAATTTTTTCATCGTCGGTCATATCCAGCAATGGCGAACGATCCATATCAATTAAAAGATATTTCGGGCGGTTGTTCTTGAATACAACCGCCTGACCATTTGCATCAGCAATCCGCGTAACGCGCGAAAAATTCTGATTGGCCTCTGTCATGGAAACAATGGCGTTTGTGTTAATCATCATTTGGCATCCCTCCCATCTCACTATAGCACAAAAATAGGATCGATTCAACCTACTTCGAAAGGAAAAACTTATGCAATTCGTGGTAACAGAAAAAAACTCCGTCGCCCGCTCCATTGCGGCTGTATTGGGCGCAAGCGAAAAGAAGAAAGGCTATTTGGAAGGAAACGGTTATTGGGTATCCTGGTGCGTCGGACACCTGGTGGAGCTGGCGGCTCCCTCTATGTATGACGAAAAGTATGCCAAATGGCGGGCCGAAGATCTGCCAATCCTTCCCGAAGACTGGCAGTATGCCGTTATTGAAAGTACAAAGGCTCAATTCAACGTTCTACGTACCCTGATGAATGACTCCCGCGTCACGAGCATCGTCTGCGCGACCGACGCAGGCCGCGAGGGCGAGCTGATCTTTCGGCTGGTTTACTCCCTGTGCGGATGCACAAAACCCGTGGAGCGCCTGTGGATTTCATCGCTGGAAGACGCCGCGATTGCCGAAGGGTTCCGAAATCTTCGGCCTGCCAGCGAATATGATTCTCTGTATCATGCGGCCCTGTGCCGCGCGCAGGCGGACTGGCTGGTAGGGATCAACGCCACGCGGCTGTTCTCCACGAGGTATCATCAGCTGCTGAACATTGGCCGGGTCATGACTCCGACGCTGGCCCTGCTGGTGGAGCGGGAAGCGCAGATTCAGGCTTTTCGTTCCACGCCCTTTTACACAGTGCAGTTGGACTGCGGCTCGTTGCGCGCTATTAGCGAACGGCTGACGGAGCGCGCCGAAGCGGAACGGATTGCGGCGCTTTGCGACGGAAAAGAAGCCCGAATCATCAAGCTGGAACAGAAGGAACGGTTGGAACAGCCGCCCCGGCTTTATGATCTGACCAGTTTGCAACGTGACGCCAACCGTCTGCTGGGCTATACGGCGCAGCAGACGTTGGATTATGCGCAAAGCCTGTACGAAAAGAAGCTGGCCAGCTATCCCCGTACTGACAGCCGGTATTTGACCAGTCATATGGAAAACAGTACCAAAACATTGGTCGCAAGCATTACGAATCTTCTTTCATTCACTGGAAATACGTCGGTTCCCTGCAACGTTGCTCAGGTAATCGACAATGGCAAGGTGACGGACCATCATGCCCTGATTCCTACCGCCAGGATAGCCGGATATGATCTTTTGTCTCTGCCCGCCGGCGAACGGAGCCTTTTGACCCTGCTCATGGTGCGTCTGCTCTGCGCCGTCGGAACGCCCTGCCGGATTCACGAAACCGCCGTCACACTGGAGTGTGAGGGCGTTTCTTTTTTCCTGAAAGGGCGGCAGATCACGGCTCTGGGCTGGAAAGCCATGGAAAAAATTTGCCGGAGTGCGCTGAAATCTGTGCCTGTGGAAGAAACTGCCGCGCAGGAGCTTCTTCCCCTGAATGACCAGATGACCTTCCTGCCGGTAAAAACGTCTATCCAGGAAGGAAAAACGTCTCCGCCCAGGTCCTATACTGAAGCTACCTTATTATCGGCCATGGAAAATGCCGGTTCGGGAGAAACGCCGGACGACGCGGAACGCAAGGGATTGGGCACGCCCGCCACCCGTGCCGGGATCATTGAAAAGCTGGTCAAAACCGGCCAGATCGAACGCAAAAAGGGAAAAAAGAGCTGCGTCCTGCTGCCAACGCAGAAGGGCGTTTCCCTGATTACGGTTTTGCCGGAAGAATTGCAGTCGCCCCTTTTGACAGCGGAATGGGAACAAAAGCTGAAACAGATCGAAAAAGGCGAAATAGAGCTTGGCGCTTTTATGGAAGAAATCACAGACATGGTACGCAATCTGGTACGGCATGAATTCCCAGAGAGCAGCGTTCTATTCGCAGAAGAAACGAAAAGCATTGGCGTATGCCCACGATGCGGCAGCGCGGTTGTGGAACGGCCCAAAGGCTTTCTGTGCAGCAACCGTGACTGCCGCTTTGCATTATGGCGGCAAAATCCTTTCTTTGCCGCCAAGAAAAAGGAACTGACCGCCGACATAGCGTCGGCCCTTCTGAAAGAAGGACGGGTTTTTGTGAAAGGGCTGTATTCTCCAAAGACAGGCAAAACCTATGACGCAGCCATTGTACTGGACGATTCCGGCGGACAGTATGTCAATTTCAAGCTGGAATTCCAGCAGAAAAAGTCCAATAAGGAGGTAAAACCATGACGTCATCTCACTGGCAGTTTTATGTGATTCCTGATCTGAAAACCTGGTCAACCCACGCGGCCTTTCAAACGCCTTTGGAGCATTTTGCCAATCCCGCCGACGCCTTTGCCCGTTTCAAAGAGCTGCGGGCAGCCCCCTATAACCATGAACCTCAGGATTTCCATTCAAACGGCGAACCTTACGCCCGCCTGACCCTGGGCATGGAACAGAAGGAAAGGCAGCGTTCCCTGGCTCTTTTACAGGTGAGAGAGGGTCAGAATACCCTGATTACGGATTTTTCCACTCTTGCATACACAAGGCGGGATGCGGAAGTGCTTCGGATGGTAGCGCAGGCAGCGGAGGAGCTGGGCTTCACTCGGGTTATGACCAGCGCGCCGGAAAAAGAAAACGGCGTCTGGCCCAGGGTCATTCTTCCTTTCGACGAATGGAACAGCCCATATTTTATGGAAATTGCGCCTGCGTCCTGGTTTGAGCGGAAAGAAAAACAGTTTCTTGAAAGCGATAACGCCTATGCGCTGTATCAGCTGAAAGAGGGCGCTGCGCTGCACGGCCTGCGTTTCGAAGCGTATCAACAGGCGAAGAACTCGATTGACAGGAAGAATTATCGACCGGTGTATACGGGCGCACTGCCGCAGGGCACGTTGCCCCAACAGCTGAATGAGCTTTTCCAGCGATTCAACAGGGATTATCCGCAGGATTTTCACGGGCGCAGCCTGTCCGTTTCGGACGTGATTGCCGTCAGGCAAAACGGCGTTCTTTCCGCTCACTATGTGGATGCCATCGGTTTTGTGGAACTACCAGACTTTTTGGCAGACCTTTCGCCTGCCCGGCAGAAAATCCCCATTCAAGAGCAGCTTAAAACAGCTTCAGATGCTTTGAAAAGCAGGCCCGACAGACAAAAAGCAATGCCCATAAGAAGATCGGAGGAGCGATAACCCATGACCCACCCCACTTTTACCCTTGCGGAAACCAATCTCATGGTGATTTACAACCCCGGCACACGGCTGGGCCTGATTGAAGAGCTGAAAGCCATGATGAAGTACCTGTCCCCGGAGGAAAGGGAACTGCACGACCTGACGCTGTCCACCCTCCGCAAACTGGAACGCATGACTGATGCGGCCTTTGCGGCGCTGGATCTGGAAATCGACGGACTCTGAGGAGGGAAAAACGATGCCCGCAGCCAATGCTTACGTTCAGCTCGCAGAAGATACCGCCCGGCGGATTACCCACAGTTACACGGAATGGACGGGCTTCCTGAAAACCGCCGCCCGGCTGTACAAATATACCTATCATGAACAGCTCATGATCTATGCCCAGCGCCCGGACGCCACCGCCTGCGCGGATTACCGGGTCTGGAACGACCGGATGCGCCGCTACATCCGCCGGGGCTCCAAAGGGATCGCCCTGCTGGATGTTTCCGGGGACGAACCGAAACTTCGCTATGTGTTCGACGTTGCGGATACGGGTGTTCGCGCCAGTTCCCGCCCGTTCTCTCAATGGCAGCTTACGGAGCAGAATGAAGAAGCCGCCCGCCGCGCACTGGAGGACGGATACGACGTCACCGGGAGTTTGGAAAAACAGATTCATGCCGCTGTTCAGCAGCTGGTGATGAACCAGTGGCTGGATCACCGCCGGGAGATCCTCGGCATCGTTGACGAAAGCTATCTGGAAGGGTACGATGAATTCAACGTCGGAGTTTCCTTCCGGAAGGCCGCCGCCATCAGCGCCGAATACGCTTTGCTGTCCCGCTGCGGGCGCAATCCCGACGAACGCTTTGTCCATGAGGATTTTCTGCCCATTTTCGACTGGAATATCCCGGAAGCTGTGACCGTTCTGGGGACGGCAGTCAGCGAAATGAGCGAGGAAGTTCTGCGCACCATTGAAATAGCAGTCCGAAATCATGAAAGGAGTCTTGAACATGAGCCAGATCACCTATCAGCCAAACGGGGATTATCTGATTCCCAACCTGACCGTAGAGAAAACGGAGAAACCGCTGGGCCGGTACGGACGGATGCGGAAAGACTACCTGCAGAAGCCTCAGCCAATGCTGTTCCAGTCCCT
>OGXX01004110.1_pt1 | contig 11511 bp, 8 predicted proteins | sample 1576301 | NCBI WGS metagenome assembly OGXX01 (sample SAMEA3541469, study PRJEB24748) | human gut metagenome | biome: human gut; feature: human-associated habitat; material: faeces | place: China | collected 2012 | reverse complement strand
ACGAAATATGCTTTATAATTGTATCCAGCCGCCGCTTCTGCGTCTCCATATGAGCCGGAAGGACATTGCCGAACCGTTTGTTTGAGCGCATTATACGCGCACCGCAGGCAAATGTCAAGCGCTGCATGGGAAAAAGCAATATTAGATTTTCTGAAGGCAGCGTTCAGCAATATGAATAAATCAAACGGGCGAAAATTGTTGACATTAACGATATACATCACTAAAATAAATAGAAATTCTTTTTATAAAGACATATGTACATGATACGAGGACATATTGGAAGGCGTTCGCATTCCCGGAGAATATGCAGCGTGAAGCGGCACGGGCTTTACAGCGGAAGAGGGGACAGGAAAGCATGGAACAGGTACATCAGCAGCGATTCACCGAACAGGAAAGCCAGCATGATGCCTGCGGGATCGGCGCCGTTGTCAATATCAGCGGACAGAGAACGCATCGGGCAGTAGATGACGCGCTGAAGATCGTCGAAAAGCTTGAACACCGCACCGGCAAGGACGCCGATGGCACTACCGGCGATGGCGTCGGCATTATGACGCAGCTTCCGTATGCCTTTTTTGAAAAAACAGCGCGGCAGGCGGGAAAACCGCTTCCGGAAGCGGGCGATTACGGCGTCGCCATGATCTTTTTTCCGCAGGATCCGCTCAAACGTATGCGCAGCCGAAAGCTGCTGGAGATGATCCTGTCGCGCGAAGGGCTGGGGCTGCTGTTCTGGCGGGATGTGCCGGTCTGTCCGGAGATTCTGAGCGAAAAAGCGCGGAGCAGTATGCCTGCGATCGCGCAGTGCTTTATCCGCCGCCCGGAAAAGACCGCGCGCGGCCTGGATTTTGACCGAAAACTGTATCTGGCCCGGCGCGAGTACGAGCATTCCGTCTCCGGCACCTACGTCGTATCGATGTCCAGCCGGACGATCGTATACAAGGGGCTGTTTCTGGTCTGGCAGCTGCGGAAATTCTATCCGGATCTGCAGGACGCGGATTTTGCCTCTGCACTTGCGCTCGTGCATTCCCGCTTCTCCACCAACACCACGCCCTCGTGGAAGCGGGCGCATCCCAACCGCATCATTCTTCACAACGGCGAGATCAACACCATCCGCGGCAACATCAACCGAATGCTTGCCCGCGAGGAGACGATGGCCTCTCCGGTTCTGGGCGAGGAGATCGCCAGAGTCTATCCTGTCGTGGAGACGGACGGCTCTGATTCGTCCATGCTGGACAACACACTGGAATTTCTCATGTACAGCGGCATCGAGCTGCCAAAGGCCGTGATGCTGTGCATCCCGGAGCCGTGGGGACGGGATAAGAATATGTCCCGGGAAAAGCGCGATATGTTCCACTATTACGCCTCCATGATGGAGCCGTGGGACGGCCCGGCAGCCATCCTCTTCTCCGACGGCGAGCAGGTCGGCGCTGTGCTTGACCGCAACGGCCTGCGTCCGGCACGCTATCTGGTCACAAACGACGGCTATCTGATTCTGGCCTCAGAGGTCGGCGCGCTGCCGATCCCGCCGGAGCGGATCGTCCGCAAATCCCGCCTGCAGCCGGGGAAAATGCTTCTGGTCGATACCCGGACCGGCACCGTTCTGGAAGACCGGGAACTCAAGCACCGTTACGCAGCGGAGCATCCCTATGGCGAGTGGCTCGATCAGGAGCTGCTGCAACTGGCGGATATTCCGATTCCAAACCGGAAGGTTCCGGAATACACGGCGCTGGAGCGCAGCCGCCTGTATAAGATCTTCGGCTATACCTATGACGAGATCCACTCAGCCATATTGCCCATGGCGAAAAACGGCACGGAACCGACCGCCTCCATGGGGGCGGATATCCCGCTGGCCGTCCTGTCAGAAAAGCATCAGCCGCTGTTCTATTACTTCAAGCAGATGTTTGCGCAGGTCACGAACCCGCCGATCGACGCGCTGCGCGAGGCCATCGTTACTGACACGACCGTCTACGCAGGTTCCGACGGCAATCTTCTTTCCGACTGCGCGGAAAACTGCCGCGTCCTGCAGATCAACAATCCCGTTCTGACCAGCCGGGATCTCATGAAGATCGAAGGGCTTCATATGCCGGGACTTCAGGCGAAGAAGGTCTCGCTGCTGTATTATAAGAATGCCTCGCTTGCGCTTGCGCTCGACCGGCTGTTTGTCGCCTGTGATAAGGCGTATTACGCCGGGGCAAATATCCTCATTCTCTCCGACCGCGGTGTGGATGAGAACCACATCGCCATCCCGTCTTTGCTGGCAGTGTCCGCCGTGCAGCAGTATCTTGTCCGCACGAAAAAGCGCACGGCGATCTCCCTGATCCTTGAGAGCGCCGAGCCGCGCGACGTGCACCATTTCGCTACGCTCTTCGGTTACGGCGCAAGCGCGGTCAATCCCTATCTCGCGCAGGACTGCATCGGGGAGCTCGTCGCCGAAGGGGCGCTCAACAAGGACTACTATGCCGCGGTCGATGCCTATGATCAGGCCATTCTGGACGGCGTGATGCGGATCGCATCCAAAATGGGTATTTCCAGTATGCAGTCGTATGAGGGCGCACAGATTTTTGAGGCCGTCGGCATCTGCAGGGATGTCGTGGACCGGTATTTCACAAACACGGTCAGCCGCGTTGGCGGCGTCGGCCTGCAGGAGATGAACGACGCTGTTGTCTGGCGGCATGACCGGGCGTTTGACCCGATGGATCTGACCGTCGATCTGACTGTCGATTCCTCCGGCTTCCACAAGCTCCGCTCCGGCGGCGATATGGAAGATCATATGTATAATCCGATGACCATCCTGACGCTGCAGAAGGCCGTCCGCACCGGTGATTTTGCGTGCTTCCGCAGGTACTCCGCCATGGTCGACGATGAATTGCTGCCGCATACGCTGCGCGGTCTGCTCGGGTTCCGGTTTGACGAGACAAAGGCAATTCCGCTGGGCGAGGTCGAGCCAGCCTCCAGCATTGTCAAACGCTTCAAAACCGGCGCCATGTCCTACGGCTCCATCTCCGAAGAAGCGCACCGCTGCCTTGCCATTGCGATGAACCGCCTGGGCGGAAAGTCCAACTCCGGCGAGGGCGGGGAGGAACCCGCGAGACTCGGTACGGAGGAAAACTCCGCCATCAAGCAGGTCGCTTCAGGCCGGTTCGGCGTTACAAGCGAGTATCTTGTAAGTGCAAGCGAGATCCAGATCAAGCTGGCGCAGGGCGCCAAGCCCGGCGAGGGCGGCCATCTGCCCGGCAGCAAGGTCTGGCCGTGGATCGCGCGCACGCGGCATTCCACGCCCGGTGTGGCGCTCATCTCACCGCCGCCGCACCATGATATCTACTCGATCGAGGATCTGGCACAGCTGATCTACGATCTGAAATGCGCCAACGAAAACGCTGATATTTCCGTCAAGCTCGTCTCCGAGGCGGGCGTTGGTACCATTGCCGCAGGCGTTGCCAAGGCAGGCGCGCAGACGGTGCTCATTTCCGGCTATGACGGCGGAACCGGCGCGGCCCCGCGCAGTTCCATTTACAATGCCGGCCTTCCGTGGGAGCTTGGTCTGGCCGAAGCGCACCAGAGCCTCATTGCCAACGGTCTGCGCGGCCGTGTGCGCCTCGAAACAGACGGCAAGCTTATGACCGGCCGCGATGTGGCAATCGCCTGTATGCTCGGCGCGGAGGAGTTCGGATTTGCAACCGCGCCGCTGGTGTGCCTCGGCTGCGTCATGATGCGCGTGTGCAATCTTGATACCTGCCCGATGGGCATCGCGACCCAGAGGCCGGAGCTGCGGAAAAACTTCTGCGGCAAGCCGGAGTATGTCATGCACTTTATGGAGTTTGTCGCACAGGAGCTGCGCATGATCATGGCGAAGCTCGGCGTGCGCACGGTCGACGAGCTGGTCGGTCATACGGAGTATCTGCACATCCTGCCGCATCAGATCACGCAGCGCGCCGCGATGGTAGACGTCTCCGGCATTCTGGCCCGCTGCGGCGAGGAAAACTGCCATTATGATCCGGTACAGCGGTTCGATTTCAAGCTGGATACGACGCTGGATAAGCAGGTGCTTTTGCCGCTGCTTCCGAAAAAGGGAAAACCGGCTGTCCCAAAGCGCTGCACTGTTGATATTTCCTGTTCTGATCGTGCATTCGGCACGCTCTTCGGCGCGGAGATCACGCGCCGCTGGGGCAGCACGCTGGAGGATGATACTTATCAGATCCACTGCCGCGGCGGCGCCGGGCAGTCATTCGGCGCGTTTTTGCCGAAGGGCGTAACGCTTTCGCTCGAGGGCGACAGCAACGACTACTTCGGCAAGGGCCTTTCCGGCGGCAGACTGGTCGTTTTTGCGGATCGGGCCAGCACGTTTGAGCCTGCCGACAACGTCATCATCGGCAATGTCGCGCTCTACGGCGCAACAAGCGGCAGCGCCTTCATTTCCGGCATTGCGGGCGAACGCTTCTGCGTGCGCAATTCCGGCGCGACCGCCGTTGTGGAGGGCGTCGGCGACCACGGCTGTGAATATATGACGGGCGGCACGGTCGTCGTTCTGGGGCCTACCGGTCGGAACTTTGCCGCCGGGATGTCGGGCGGCGTTGCCTATGTGCTGGACCCGGAGCATAAGTTTTATCTGCGCGTCAACAAGGAGCTTGTCTCCGTCGAGGCCGTTGCGCAGAAGCAGGACATTTCCCGTCTCCGGGAGCTTCTGCAGCGTCATGTGGCGCTCACAGGCTCAAAAAAAGGCCGCGCCATTCTCGAACACTTCAACGAGCGGCTTGCAGATTTCAAAAAGATCATTCCGTATGACTACAGCCATATGCTGCAGCTGATCGGCCGGTATGAGGCAGCCGGTATGACGCGGGATGAGGCAGAACTTGAAGCGTTTTTGAAGCGGGAGGAATAAAGTCATGGGAAAACCGACTGGATTTCTGGATTATACGCGCGTGAACTGTCCGAGCCGTGACGCGGCGGCGCGCACAGGCGACTATGCGCCGGTCGAGCTGCCGCTGTCTGAACGGAACCGCCGCCGGCAGTCCGGCCGCTGCATGGACTGCGGCGTGCCATTCTGCCAGGCAGGCGCGTCATTTGAGGGCGTGCTGCTCGGCTGCCCGCTGCATAACCTGATCCCGGAGTGGAACGATCTTCTATGGAACGGAAATTATGAGGGTGCGCTGCAGAGGCTGCTGAAGACAAGCCCCTTCCCGGAGTTTACAGGCCGGGTCTGCCCGGCGTTGTGTGAAAGAGCCTGCGTCTGCGGCCGGGTGTCCGAGCCAGTCACGATCCGGGAAAACGAGCTTTCCATCATCGAGTATGGCTTTGAAAACGACCTGATGCAGCCCATGCCGTCCGCTGCGCGTTCGGATAAAAAAATCGCGGTGATCGGCTCCGGCCCGGCCGGACTTTCCGCAGCTTACTATCTCAATCGCCGCGGCCATCATGTGACGGTTTTTGAAAAAGACCCGCTTCCGGGCGGGCTTCTGACCTATGGCATCCCGGAAATGAAGCTGCCGAAGCAGATCGTTGCCCGCCGCGTTTCGCTCATGGAGCGCGAGGGCGTCAGCTTCCGGACAAGCTGCCGTGTGGGGCAGCAGATCAGCCCGGAGGAACTGGCCGCACAGTTTGACCTTGTGATCTTCTGCTGCGGCGCGCAGCAGCCGCGGCCGCTGCCGTTTGCCGAAACGGCCGGTGTTTTCTACGCGCTCGATTATCTGCGCGCCTCGGCGCAGTCGCTGCTTGAAAAAACAGAACCCGCCGTAACGGCGTCCGGCAGGCAGGTCGTGCTGGTCGGTGCGGGCGACAGCGCTTCAGACTGCATCTCCGTTGCGCTGCGGCAGGGTTGCCGGTCCATCACGCAGCTGATCCGCAAGCCGCGCACGGAGCAGACAGAAAAACGCGACCATGCGCACGAGGAGGCGGAGGCTGTCTTCGGCGCGGATATCCGGCGCTATGAGACGCAGATCGAACGGCTTGTCTGCGGCGATGACGGCTCTGTAAACGCGGTGATCCTGCAGGGGAGCGGCGAACAGCTGCCCTGCGATCTGCTGCTGCTTGCCTCCGGCTTTTCCGGGTGTGAACCGGCGTCTGTGGATGCGTATGAGGCTGTCCGGAAGACCGGCGTGCCGGCCCTGACAGCAGGCGATATGGCGTCTGGCGTGTCGCTCGTCGTGCTGGCTATTGCCAGCGGCAAACAGGCCGCTGCGCAGGCGGACGCAAGTCTTATGGGCTACACCAATATTCTTTGAACACGATAAATCCATTACCTGCTATATGCTGGGCGAACACGGAAATCAGCAGTTTGCACCCTGGTCCTGCGTGAGCTTCCGCGGAATGCCGCTGGATGTGTGGGCGGAAACAGACGAACGCTTCCGCTTTGACCGCGAAGCCCTGCAAAAAGAGTCCATCGGCGGTGGATGGGTCACATTTTCCGGCAAGCAATGCACCGAATACGGCATCGCGACAACGGCGGCGCGGATGGCGTACATTGTGCTGCACGATGAAAAGGCCATTATGCCGGCCAGCGCCGAGCTTTGCGGTGAGTATGGCGAGACGGGGCTGTTCGCGGGCGTTCCGTGCGTCCTTGGGGCAAACGGCGTGGAGCAGGTGATCGAGCTTCCGCTCAGCGCGGAAGAGCAGGCGCAATTCCACAGCTGCTGCGAGGGCATCCGCCGCAATATGCAGCATCTCAAGGAACTATAAAAAACCGTTCAGACAGGAGGTTATGACGATGAACATCAGCATGACAAAAACAACGCATCCCGGCAAGCTGCCGCCCGCCGACCGGCTCGGCTTCGGCTCCGTATTCACGGACCATATGTTTCTGATGAATTATACAGACCGGGAGGGGTGGCACAACGCGCGCATCGTACCCTTCGGGCCGATCAGCATTTCTCCGGCGGCAAGCGTTCTGCATTACGGCACGGAGGTCTTCGAGGGACTGAAGGCGTACCGCCGCCCGGATGGAGCGGTGCAGCTGTTCAGACCCTGGGAAAACGTCGCGCGGCTGAACCGCTCCTGCGACCGGCTGGGCCTGCCGCGCATCGATGAGCGCGACGGCCTGCAGGCGATCCGGGAGCTGGTAAAGATGGATGCCGCGTGGGTCCCGTCTGCACCCGGCACGTCGCTCTATATCCGCCCCTTCCTGTATTCGACAGACCCGACGCTTGCCCTGCATGGCGTGCATGAGGCGACATTTGCAATCATTCTGTCTCCGTCGGGAAGCTATTTTTCAGACGGCCTGAAGCCTGTGCCGATCATGGTCGAGACGGAGGACGTGCGTGCGGTGCGCGGCGGAACGGGCGAGGCCAAGTGCGGCGGCAACTACGCCGCAGCCAACCGCGCGGGCGATAAGGCGCTGGAAAAAGGCTATTCGCAGGTCCTGTGGCTGGACGGCGTGGAGCGTAAATACGTGGAAGAGGGCGGCGGCATGAACGTCATGTTCAAGATCGCCGGAACCGTCGTCACGCCGATGCTGACAGGCTCGATTCTGCCGGGCATTACCAGAAAGTCCTGCATCGAGCTGCTGAAGAGCTGGGGCGTTCCGGTCGAGGAGCGGCTGCTCAGCGTGGACGAGCTGTTCGAGGCTGCCAAAAACGGCACGCTGGAGGAAGCGTGGTGCGTCGGCACCGCAGCCGTCATTTCGCCCATCGGGGAGCTGGCATGGAACGAAGAAACGTTCGAGGTCAACCAGAACCGGATCGGCGCGCTGTCACAGAGACTCTACGACGAGCTGACCGGCATCCAGTGGGGCACCCGGCCAGACCCCTTCGGCTGGACCTGCGTTGTATAACCGCAGACTGCCTTTTAAGAACATGTAGGCCTGTGCCTTCAGGTACAGGTGTCACAGCCGAAAAAGAACACCTGCTCCAGATGCGGCTGTGCGCCGCTCTTCGGATCCCGTTCCATACGGATCACATCGCGCATATATGTGCGCCAGCGTGCGCTGACAGGCGCGTCCTTCTGCACGGCAAGCGCTGTTTGCAGATCGTCACATTCGTAATATCCGAAAAGCGTATCGCCTGCCTGCCAGATCGAATAGTTCCGGATCCCGGCGCGGCGGAACATCTCCAGCATCTCCGGCCAGATCTCGTCATGCCGCCTGCCGGAGCAGTTCCGGCAGGCGGTATTTTATCACGCGCCAGATACAGGAAAGCGCTGCCGGAAAGATGGGCAATTTCGCAGCGCAGGCAAGGAATACGGGAAAAAGCACCTGCGCGGACTGCTTCAGGGCGGTGCAGCTCCATGCAGAGCGGACTTTCCGGTGACTGTACCCTCCGGCAGCGAAATGCACAAATCTGCAAGGAAGAATTCTGCGCAAATAGAGATTGTGCTGCATGGATATTCTCAAAAAAGTCGCTATAATACAAATAAGAACGCTGCTCTCCATTCACCTGCCGAAAACGGAGGGGTATAATCAAACTGCGAATGAAACCTCGCAGAGATTACGAAGCAGGAGGAAAAACAATGAAAAAGAGTGTTTCAAAATGGATGGCATTGCTGCTTTCCGTCATTATGATCGTGATGTGCGCGGCAGGGTGCAGCAAGACCCAGACGCAGGAGACCGCGACGGACGATACCACAGACGCGCCCGCGCAGGCAGCCGATACGCCGGCGCAGGCAGACGAACCGGAACAGACAGACGCGCCTGAGCAGGCTGAACCGGTCACCATCACGTTCTGGCATACCTACGGCGACAGCGAGGAAGCGCAGTTTCTGAACGTCGTTATGCCGCTTTGGGAATCGCTTCATCCCGAGATCAAGGTCGAGGCTGTCCGTCAGGACAGCAGCCAGTACCACCAGATGATCGTGACCTCCTTCGGCACCGGCATGAGCCCAGACGTGGCCCGTGTGGACATTGCCAATATTGCGGCCTATGCCAAGCAGGGCGGTCTGGCCGCGCTGAGCGATTACCCGGACTTCGCAGAGCTTTCCGCATCGTATCTGGATGCACCGCTTTCGACCAATCTCTATCAGGGCAAATATTACGGCCTGCCGCTGGATACCAACTGCAAGGCGGCCGTTGTCAACACCAACGTTCTCAAGGAGCTGGGGCTTGACGAGATCCCCGCTACCATGGAGGAGTTCATCGAGGCTGCCAAGACCCGCGGCACCTATTCCCTGAACGTTTCCGGCGTCGGCGACTGGGATATGTACCCGTATTTCTGGCTGTTCGGCGGCGTGCTGACCGACGACGGCTTCACCACGGCCAGCGGTTATCTGGACAGCGACGCCAGCATCGCAGCCATGCAGAAGATCGTGGAGCTGCACGATGAGAAGGTCCTTACCATCCGCGACGTGGACGGCTCCGTGGACGCATGGGACGGCATCAACAGCGAATACGCCATGTTCTTTGAAGGCCCGTGGTACTTCGGTTCTTACGAGGACAGCCTCTCCAAGGGCATCACCGCAGCGACCATTCCCACCTATGAAGGCCGCAGCGCGTCCGTGGTCGGCGGCGAGGATATCGCCGTGTTTGCCACCAGCGCGCACCCGGAGGCAGCCTATGAGTTTGCCAAGTTCATGACCTCCGAGGATGTGCAGCTTGCCATGCTCGAGGCCGGTCAGCTGCCGATCCTCAAGTCGCTGGTAAGCAGTGAGGCCGTCCAGAGCAACCCCGTCTGGTCTGTTTATATGCAGCAGATGGAATCGGCCAAGGCGCGCATTCCGTCCCCCAACAACTCCGCGATCCAGGAGATTTGGAGCGAAACGGTGACCAGCATCTTCGTCGATGGTGCGGATGTGGCGCAGGCGCTTCACGATGCGGCGGCTCGGATCGACGAGCAGCTCAGCTAAACCGCGTCTTACAGCAGGCCGCAGGACCCAACGGTTCTGCGGCCTTTTTGAGAAAGGAGGAGGGGTATCCCCATGGTTTCTGCCGAAAAAGCCGGCCTGCGGGCTGGGCGGCCCGGTGCAGTCCGCAAGGGCGTGCGCGGCTGGATCACGGCGCTGCCGTTTATCCTGCCGGGGCTGATCCTGGTGGCGGTGTTCGTGCTCTATCCGCTGCTGTTTACGATCCGCATTGCGCTGTCCGATTATCAGATCGTGCAGGGAAACATCACGTTTATCGGTCTTGAGAATTTCAAAAAGGTTTTGTCCGGCGGCTCCCGGTTCTGGTATGCCTATCGGAACAACTTCCTTTACGCGCTCGTGACCGTCCCGTTTATCCTGCTGGGCGGTATGCTGTTCGCGTATCTGATCAACAATCTCAAACGCGGACAGGGCGTCTTCCGCGTGGGCTTTTATCTGCCGGTCATCACCTCATGGGTCATCGTCAGTCTGGTGTTCCAGTATATGTTCAATAATTCCAACCGCGGGCTGATCAACTACATTCTCGTGGATGTGCTGCATATACTGGACGACTATGTGCCGTGGCTGCTGCGGGAATGGTCGGGCAACGCGGCAATCTGGCTGATGGGCATCTGGAAAAACGTGGGCTGGTCAATGCTGGTCTACCTCGCGGCATTGCAGGGAATTCCTAAGGAGCGCTACGAGGCGGCAGAGCTGGACGGTGCGGGCCTGTGGAAAAAATTCTGGCATATTACGATGCCGGGACTTCGCCCCACGACCTTTTATGTGATGGTCAATATGATCATCGGTTCCTTCAACGTCTTCATCCAGGTCATGATGCTGACCGGCGGCGACCCCAACGGGAAGACCTCGGTGCTGCAATACCTGCTGTATGACAGAGCATTCAATCAGTTCGAATTCGGCGAGGCTTCCGCCATCGGCATGATCTCCGCCGTGACGATCGTTGCGCTGACGATCATTCTCAATCGCGTCTTCAAGCTGGACAACGTGGAACAGGAGGGATAGAAATGAAGCTCCGCGGCAAAAAAGCAACGGAGATCCTCGGGCAGACGGTTTTGTGGGTCATTCTGATCGCATCGCTGCTGATTTTCTCCGTTCCGTTCTTCTTTATGATCACGAACTCCTTTGAGGAGTTCAGCTATGTGCTGCCCTATCCGCCGAAGCTCTTCCCCACGCGGCTGGACTTTTCGGCGTACCGGCACATTCTCAGTATGGACATTTTCCCGACGGCACTGGCAAACAGTGTGATCAATACCGTCATTACCGTTATGATCTCGGTATTTGTTTCGACGCTTTCCGCCTACGGCTTTGCCCGCATCCGTTTCCCCGGACGCGACAAGCTCTTCGCGGTATATATGTTTACGCTGATGGTGCCGGGGTTTCTGAATATCATTCCGCAGTTTCTGGTGCTGCAGGGCATCGGAGCCTCTCAGAATGGCCTGATCGGCACCAAGGCGGGACTGATTCTGCTATATGTCGGCGGGGGAATCTGCGGCAACACCTTCTTCCTGCGGGGCCACATGGCAGCCCTGCCCAAGGAGCTGGAGGACGCGGTCAAGATAGACGGCGGCGGCCACATGACCACTTTTTTCCGCGTCATGCTCCCGCTGGCGCTGCCATCCATCGGAACGCTGGCCATCTTCTGCCTGCAGGGCACCTGGGAGGAATTCTTCTCCGCGAAGGTCATCCTGGGCGGCGTGCATAGCCAGATTACATTGCCTGTGATGATCCAGT
>OGXX01004107.1_pt1 | contig 11518 bp, 9 predicted proteins | sample 1576301 | NCBI WGS metagenome assembly OGXX01 (sample SAMEA3541469, study PRJEB24748) | human gut metagenome | biome: human gut; feature: human-associated habitat; material: faeces | place: China | collected 2012 | reverse complement strand
CCGCCATATGGGTGCGGGGCGTGGTACTGGCAAACTTAAAGCAGCCGGTATCGGTTGCAATGCCGGTATACAGGCAGTTGGCGATCTGCGGCGTAATGGTCACGCCCATATCCACGATCACATCCAGCAAAAACTCGCAGGCCGCGGCAGCGCCGGGGTCCAGCAGGGTTTCATAGGCATAGCCGCTGTTGCTGGCATGGTGGTCAATGCAAAGGTTGGTATGGGCGGCATACTGCGGCACATTGTTATTTTCGCCAAAAAGTTGGATGCTGGCAACATCCACCGCCACCACAAATGCAGGGTTAAAGCTGCCGTCAAACCAGCGCAGCTCCATATAATCATACATTTTGGGGATGGGGTCGCTGCATAAAATCGCGGCGTTTTTGCCCAGCGCCTTGAGCGCAAGATACAGTGCACCGGCGCAGCCGATGGTATCGCCATCGGGGTTTTTGTGGCAAAGGATCAGGATATCGTCCGCGCCGCGCAGACGCAGCACGGCTGTCTGCCGATCCACAGATTCGGTCATAAGGCTCCTCTTTTCTCGGCCGCGATTGGGGGCTATTCCCTCTCCCCCGTTGGTTCCGGCCTTTGGGAAGGCGCAGCTGCAAGCGTAAATTTCAACTGCGCGTTTTGGTCAATGACTGGCTGCAGCACCAGTTAAGATGTATCTGAAAGCAACGAAAATGACAGATATTTCGCAAACACAAGCAGGATGTAAGGCAAAGAGCCGCAGGAATCCTTTGTGTTTTTTAGCGCAAAATCCGGCTGTGTTTGTAAAAACAGACTAATTTTTCGACTTTTCAGATACAGTCTGGGCAGGTTATTCCTGCTCTGCCGGTTCTGCCGGTGCTGCGGGGTGTGCTTTTTCAATATCCTGCAGCAGCTGGTCAATGTGCACTGCGTAAGCAGCGCTGTCATCCTTGGTAAACACAAAGCGCGGGGCTTTGCGGATGTGCATACGGCGGCTGACTTCGGTGCGGATATGGCCCGAAGCTTTGTTCAGGGCCTTCACCACCGGGTCCGCGCCGCCTTCGCGCCCCATTACACTGATGTACACCTTGGCGACATCCAGGTCCGGGGTAACATCAAGCCGGGTCACAGTCAACAGACCACCCAAAACGCGGGGGTCCTTCATTTCGCCGATAATGGCGATCAGCTCGCGTTTCATATCCTGTGCCATACGGCCATGGTTTTTGCTTGGCATAACTTTACCTCATAAAGCCCCCTGCGGGGCTTGTCAAACAAGCGGGAACGGCTCATGCCGGATCAATCGCGGTATTCTTCCAGCTTGAAGCACTCGAATACGTCGCCCTCTTTGACGTCGGAGAACTTCTGCAGGGTGATGCCGCATTCATAGCCTTCGGCCACTTCCTTGGCGTCATCCTTGAAGCGCTTCAGGGATGCAATGGCATCCTCGCAGATGACGATGCCGTCACGCACCAGGCGCAGCTGGGCATCGCGGGTAATCTTGCCGGAAGTAACACGGCAGCCGGAAACAGTGCCAACGCTGGAAATCTTGTAGACCTGGCGAACCTGTGCTTCGCCCAAGGCGACTTCGCGCACCTTGGGGGCCAGCATGCCCTTCATAGCATCGGAGACATCGTTGATGGCATCGTAAATGACGCGGTACATACGCATTTCAACACCGGCCTGCTCGGCTTCGGCCTTGGCAACAGCGTCCGGACGGACATTAAAGCCGATGATGATGGCGTTGGAAGCATCGGCCAGAGAAACATCGGACTTGGAAATCGCACCAACACCGGCATGGATGACGCGCACGCGCACTTCGTCGTTGCTGAGCTTTTCCAGGCTCTGTTTCACAGCTTCGGCGCTGCCCTGAACGTCAGCCTTGACAACAATGGGCAGTTCCTTCATATCGTTCTGGGCCATCTGGTCAAACAGGTTATCCAGGGTGACCTTGGTGTAAGCAGCAAACTGCTTTTCCTTGGCTTCGGTGGTACGCTTGTCAGCCAGTTCACGGGCCAGGCGTTCATCCTCAACAGCCTCGAAGATATCGCCGGCGGTGGGTACTTCAGTCAGGCCGGTGATCTCCACAGGGGTGGAAGGACCGGCGGATTCGATCTCAACGCCCTTATCGTTGCGCATGGTACGCACACGGCCAACGGCGGTACCGGCAATCAGACAGTCGCCCTTGTGCAGGGTGCCGTTCTGAACCAGCAGGGTAGCAATGGTGCCCTGGCCCTTATCCAGGCGGGCTTCCACAACGGCACCCTTGGCACGGCGGTTGGGGTTGGCTTTCAGCTCCATGACCTCTGCTTCCAGGACAATGCGTTCCAGCAGGTCCTGGATGCCTGCGCCAGTAGCGGCAGACACGGGGATGCAGGCAGTTTCGCCGCCCCAGTCTTCGGGCACGATCTCGTACTTGGTCAGCTGTTCCTTCACGCGCTCCGGGTTAGCGGTCGGCTTATCCATCTTGTTGATGGCAACGATCAGCTTGACATTGGCAGCCTTAGCGTGGTTGATGGACTCGATGGTCTGGGGCATGATGCCGTCATCGGCAGCAACGACCAGAACCGCGATATCGGTCATATCCGCGCCGCGGGCACGCATGGCGGTAAAGGCTTCGTGGCCCGGCGTATCCAGGAAGGTAACGGGGCTGCCGTTGACATTGACCTGGTAAGCGCCGATGGCCTGGGTAATGCCGCCGGCTTCGCCTGCGGTAACGTTAGTGGAACGGATGCGGTCCAGGATGGAAGTTTTGCCGTGGTCAACGTGGCCCATAACAACAACGACCGGCGGACGTTCGACCAACTGATCGGCGCTGTCCTCTTCCTGGGTGAACAGGCGCTCTTCGATAGAAACATGAACTTCATGCTCCACCTTTGCGTGGAATTCCTCTGCGATCAGGGCGGCGGAATCAAAATCGATCACATCGGAAGCAGCGTGCATTTCGCCCATCTGCATGAACTTGGCAACAACCTTGGCCACGTTCTGCTTCAGGCGGGTAGCCAGCTCACCAACGGTGATCTCATCGGGGATGGAGATTTTGAGCTGGGCGTTGCGGGCCTTTTCCAGCTGGATGCGCTGCAGGCGCTCGGCTTCGGTTTCACGGCGGCGGCCAAACTGCTGGCCGCGGCGGTTATTGCGGTTGTTGAACTTTTCTTTTTTGCCGGTGGGGGCATTCTTGCGCTTGCTGGGCATATTGCGGCTGTCGGCCAGGTCATCATAGCGGGCGCTGAACTTATCCACGTTCACATCCACGGTGCGGGTATCCACAGACACCTGGGCGCGGTCAACCTTGACCTGCTCGGTGGCGACGGGCTCCTTGATGCCGGTCTCGCTGGCCAGCTCCTGCATCGTCACGCGCTTTTCGCTGCGCTTTTCGGCCTGCTTGTTATCATTGCGCTTTTCATTGCGCTTTTCCTGCTGGGCCGGTTTGGGCTGTGCTGCCTTGGGCTGCACATTCTGGGCGGGCTTGGCCTGCTCTGCTTTCGGCTCTGCCTTGGGGGCTTCCGACTGCTTGGGCTGGGGCTTAGCGGCCTCCGGCTTCGGCTCTTCTTTTTTTGCCCGGGGCTTTGCTTCGGGCTTTTTGGTCTCCTGCTTGACGGGCTGCGGCTCCTTGCCGGATGCCAGATACTCGCCCAGGTCCTTGACGGCGGTTTCGCGGGTCAGGGCTTCCAGCAGGGCGTTGACCTCGTTTTCTTCAAAGGTCGCGCCCGTCTTGCGGGTCTCGCCGGTCAGCTCCGCAAAAGTCTCAATAACCTTTTTGGTGCTGATGCCAAAATCTTTTGCAATATCCGTAACTTTGTATTTGAAATCAACCATTGGCTGAATCCTCCTTCACTTGCTTTTTGAGGTAGCCTGCACACAGGTGTGCAAGGTTTTCGTCCGTAACCGCAAATACGGCAGCAGGCTTTGGCGTAAGCATGCGCAGGTCCTCGCCTTTCAGCGGCATCACCGCGCAGGGGATCACCCCGCGGCAGGTATCCTGCATATGCTGCGTGGTGCGCTTGCTGGCGTCGCAGGCCAGCAGCACCAGGCATGCCTTGCCCCGCATCACAGCTTCTTCCACACGGTCATAGCCGTGCAGCAGCTTGCCGGCTTTGCGGCAAATTCCCAATGCACCCAACAATGGGTCCTTATCATTCGCCACGGGGCATCGCCTCCTTTACTGCCTGCTCGGCACAGGCCATCTCCTCGGTCAGGCGCTCAAACACCTCATCCGGCACCGGCACACCAAAGGCTTGTTCCAGCCGCTTGGCCTTGCGTGCTTTGGCCAGGCACGCTGCCGACGGGCACAGGTATGCGCCGCGGCCGGAACGCTTGCCGGTCAGATCCACGCTGACTTCACCTTCGGGGCTGCGCACAATGCGCACCAGTTCTTTTTTCGGTTTTTGGGTGTTGCACCCAACGCACCGGCGCACCGGCACCTTTTTCTGCGGTTTTTGTTGCAAATGGCTGACCTCTTTTCAGTCTCAGCGCCGCATTGCACGGCGTGTGCTCATTATTCCTTGCCGGTTTCCGGGGCGGTCTCGGCGGCGGGGGCTTCGGCCGGCTGTTCAGCCGGGGTTTCGTCCTCCTCGCCATAGTAGCCGGATTCCGGGCGGATGTCAATATTATAGCCGGTCAGGTGGGCGCACAGGCGCACATTCTGGCCCTTGTTGCCAATGGCAAGGCTCAGCTGGTGGTCAGGCACGGTCACGCGGCAGCTCTTGGTTTCGCCGGGCAGCAGCTCCACCTTGACAACCTTTGCCGGGGACAGAGCTGCGGAGATGAACTCGTTGATGTCCTCGCTCCAGCGGATGATATCGATCTTTTCGCCGCCCAGCTCTTCCACGATCTTTTCCACGCGGGAGCCATGGGCGCCGATGCAGGCACCGACGGGGTCAACATCGGGGTTCTTGCTCCACACAGCCATCTTGGTGCGGGCACCAGCCTCACGGGCAATGGCCTTGATCTCAACGGTGCCGTCATAGATTTCGGGCACTTCCAGCTCAAACATGCGCTTGACCAGGCCGGGATGGGTGCGGCTGATGGTCACGCGGGGGCCGCGCTCGGTTGCCAGAACATCGACCACATAAACCTGGACCATCTGGCCTTCGGTAAAGTGTTCGCCGGGCACCTGCTCGTTTTTAGGCAGAACAGCGCTGCCGCCCTTGCCGAGATCCAGCACGATGTTGCCGCGCTCTGCATCCACAGCGGTAACGGTGCCGGTGATGATCTCGTGTGCACGGGACTGCATCTCGCTGCACTGCAGGCTGCGCTCGCCTTCGCGCAGGCCCTGGCGGATCACATGCTTTGCGGTCTGGGCGGCAATGCGGCCAAACTCTTTGGTCTTGAGGGGGGTAACAAGGCGCTGGCCCACTTTATAGGTCTTGCGGATCTTCTGTGCATCTTCCAGGCTGACCTGGGTGTGGGGGTTCTCAACTTCCTCCACAATGTCCTGCAAAAGGCTTGCGCGGAATGCGCCGATGTTGGGGTCGATATCCACAACGACGTTATCGTCCTCGACCTCATAGTCCTTTTTGACAGCAATGACAATGGCGGCCTTGATCTTGTCGATCAGGTAGTCTGCCGGCAGTCCGCGCTCCTTTTCCAGTGCGGCCAGTGCGTCAAAAAATTCGTTGTTATTCGTTGCCATGTTAGTCCTCCGTTCAATATCGCTCAAAACAAATCTTCATCGTCACACAGTTTTACATACCCTGCGGCTTTTGCCGGGAAGGTATAATCCCCGTCATCGCTTTTCAGCGTCACCATGCCGTCAGCGGAAAACCCTTCCAGAATGCCCTCCACATCGCGGCGGCCCTGTTCGTCCGGGCGGATCAGGTGGGCAGCGCATTTCTGGCCTTTCAGCTGTTCATAGTGTTCGGGGCGGGTCAGGCGGCGGCCCATGCCCGGGCTGCCGACCTCAAGGTAGTAGCTCTGGTCAATGGGGTCGGCCTCGTCCAGCAGCGGATCGATGGCGTGGGAGACCTCCGCGCAGGTGTCGGTATCCATCGGCTCATCGCGGTCGATCAGCACGCGCAGGAACCAGTCCGGGCCTTCCTTCTCAAAGCGGACATCCCACAGGCGCAGGCCCATAGCCTCGACCACGGGGCGGACCAGCGCCTCCACGACCTTGACCGCACTGCCCTGCTGCGGTTTACCGGGTTTTGCCATATAAATGCTCCTATCATAAAAAGAAAGCGGACCTTGCGGCCCACTTTCAGTAAAATCATCATCGAACAATATGACTATACCACATCCCCGCGCAAAAAGCAAGCCCCCGCCGGGCAGAATTACCTTTCAGCGGGCTTTTTCAGCGCGCATTTTTTGCGCAGTTTGGTGCAGTGCGCTCGCAGCGGGCTTTTCGAGCAGGAAATACGCCGCCGCGCCAACGGTCAGGGCGGCGGCCCAGTACAACATATCGGCACGGTGCATCCAGACCTTATCCCCCAGCTGGTTGGGCGGGGTCACACCCTGCCAGGCGGGCAGATGCAGGTCATACTTCAAAAATACCGCCAGCATCTGATGCCAGAGGTAAAAGCTGTAGGTCAGCGCCGCCAGCCCGCGCAGCAGCCGCCGTGCCGGGGCGGGCAGCGTCAGCCCCAAACCGAAACCGACCACGACCGCTGCAGCCGCAATGACCAGCGGCATACGGTTCACAAGCTGAAAGCGCTGATACTCTGCTGCCGCAGCCTGCGCGTGCATCAGGGCATTGAGCCGGACAAGCGCCGCCGCGCCCAGCACCGTGCAGCCCGCGCGCAGCAGAAAATGCTGTGTCCAGCCGCCGCGCGCCAGCCTTGCAAAGACGAGCGCCGCCGCCATGCCGACCGCCAGCACCCCGCAGAACGCCGGGAACTGGTTGAAAAGCCTTGGGTACGCATAGCCACCGTACTGGGGCAATGTCCAGAGCGAGTAGACGAGCTGTACGCCGCAGAGCGCCCCCAGCACCGGCAGCGGATGCCGTGCGCAGAGCGGTGCAAGCAGCGGGAACACCAGATAAAACAGTGCAAACACCGTCAGCGTCCAGCTGACCGCATTGAGCTGCGTACCAATGTAGCACGCCGGGAAAAGCTGCTGGGTCAGCGTCAGATGTGTGAATAGGTCAACTGCCAGTGCCCTGCTCCACCCGCTGCGATACACTGCCAGCGCCAGACTGAACAGCAGGCTGGCATAGTAGGCCGGCAGCAGCCGCGCGGCGCGGCGGCGGTAAAACTCCGCCGGGCGGGTCTGCGGCAGCGGTCTGCCCTGCGCTGCCGCGTTGGCCCACGGCAGGAACAGGCAGAACGCCGACAGCATAACGAGGAAGTCCACCCCAACGCTGCCCGCCCGCAGCCAATGCTCCGCAGCGGGGCGGCTGTACCAGCTTTGCTGCCATATGTGGAACGCCCCCACGGCCCACGCCGCCAGCACCCGCAAAAAATCGGCAGATGCCGGGCGGTCACAGTCGATCGGTGCCGGGGTGCGGCTTAGAACGCCCATTCGCCGTTTTCAAAAATCGTGATCTCCTCGCCGCTCTTGGTCACGCCAACGACATGGGTGTCGGGCGCGCCGACCATGACATCCTCATGGATGGCGGAGCTGTTCAGGCCCTTTGCCAGCAGCTCGTCCCGGCTCATGGCGGAGCCGCCCTTGATGTTGGTCGGGTAGCCATCGCCGAAGGCAATGTGGCAGGCGGCGTTTTCGTCGAACAGGGTGTTATAGAACAGAACACCGCTGCGGTTGATGGGGCTGGACGCGGGCACCAGTGCAATCTCGCCGATGCGGTTGGCGTTTTCATCGGTGGTAAGCAGCTCGGCCAGCAGCTCGGCGTTCTTCTCAGCGCCATGCTCCACGACCTTGCCGTTTTGGAAGGTGACATGCCAGCCCTCGATCAGCTGGCCGTTGTAAGCGTAGGGCTTGGTGCCGTAGACGCGGCCGTCAACGCGGTCGCGGTGGGGTGCGCAGAACACCTCCTCGGTGGGGACATTGGCGATGAACTCGATGCCGCCCTCCGTCTTGCTGGACGCGCCCTCCCAGATGGCGTTCTCGGCCAGACCCACGGTCAGATCTGTGCCGTTAGCGCTCGTCATGCGAATACGGTCGAGGTTCAGCTCATTCATCCGGTCGCGGCGAGCCTTGGTGCGGGCAACATGCTCCTTCCATGCGGTTACGGGGTCACCGGTCGATACGCGGCAGACATCAAAAATCAGCGCCCACAGCTTCTCAACAGCCTCCTCAAGCGGCAGGTCCGGGAACACCTTGGCAGCCCAGCCCGGGGCGGGCACGGCGGCCACACACCACTGCACGCGGTCATTCATCGTGTAGGCCTGCCAGGGCTTCATAAAGGTGCGGCGGGCGAGGTTGACGCGGTTCAGCTTGCCCGCATCCAGCCCGGCCAGTGCCTCGGGGTCTGCGGCATGGATGGCCAGCGTGCAGCAGCCGTCCGGGTCCTCGGCATAGTCGAGGTAGCTGCGCAGCTCGTAGGGCTTCATGGCGGTCAGATCTTTTTCGTCGGCCATTTCCATGTTCAGGCGGGTCAGCTTGTCGTCCTCCCAGCGGACAACGACGGTCTTGGCACCCGCCTCATAACCGGCGCGGACGCAGGCATGGGCGAAGTCCGGCATCGTGACCGGGCAGCGCACGATAAAATTTTGCCGCGGGCGCACATTGACGCCCACCTTAACGATAAAGTCGGCATACAGCTGTAGAAAGTGCTGGTTCATGGGAGAGGCTCCTTTACAATAATGAATGATATAGTTGCCGTTGATCTGTAGGGGCAGATGCTTGCATCCGCCCGCGTACTCTACAAAAACAGGCCGCCCGGCTGGGCAGCCTGTGCGGGAAAACTTATTTGCCAACCATCATGTCAGCGGCTTTGTACAGGTCGCCGCAGCTCATGCAGACGACCAGGTCGCCCTTGTGGGCGTTCTTTTTCACCCACTCGGCGGCGGATTCCAGCCCGTCGACCACGATGCTGCCGGGAATCTTGGCGGCCAGATCCTCGCTCTTCACGCTGCCGTCATCCTTCTCGCGGCTGCCCATGATCGGCAGCAGCACCACCTGATCCGCCACACTCAGAACCTTGGCAAAGTCATCCATCAGCATCTTGGTGCGGCTGTAGGTGAACGGCTGGTGCACGGCGATCACGCGCTCATAGCCCATCTCCTTGGCGGTGGCCAGGGTGGCGGCCAGCTCGGTGGGATGGTGGGCGTAGTCGTCCACGATGACCGCACCGTTGCACTCGCCCTTGATCTCAAAGCGGCGGCCGGTGCCGTGGAACTCAGCAGCAGCGCGCACGGCATCCTCGGGCTTCAGGTGCAGGGGGCGCACACAGGCGCACATGGCCAGCGCATTATAAATATTATGGTAACCGGGCACGCCCAACTGCAGGTGGGCGAACGGCTCACCCAGCTCCAGCACGTCGAACTCAAAGAAACCGGGCTTGTACTCCTTGATATTGATGGCACGGATGCGGGCTTCCTCGTGGATGCCGAAACTGACCACCGGGCGGTCGATGGAGCTGACCACGTCCATCGTGTTGCGGTCGTCCATGTTAAAGACCACCGTGCGGGACAGCAGCGCAAACTTCTGGAAGGCCAGTTTCAGCTGGCCCATGGTGCCGTAATATTCCAGATGGTCGTTGTCAATGTTCAGAATCACGCCGACTGCGCTGGTCAGGTGCAGGAAGGTCTCGTGGTACTCGCAGGCTTCGATAACGACGCTTTGGCCGTTGCCGGCCTTGCCGTAACCATCGATAAGGGGCAGCTTGCCGCCGATAACGGCAGCAGGGTCCTTGCCGGCCAGCTCCAGCATGGTGGTGATCATGCCGGAGGTGGTGGTCTTGCCATGGGTGCCGGCTACGCCGACGCTCTGCGGATGGCTGCGGCTGATGTAGCCCAGCAGCACGCTGCGCTCCACCGCTTTGATGCCGCGGGCACGGGCGGCCTGCAGCTCGGGGTTGTCGTCATGGATGGCGGCACTGTAAACGACCAGCTGCGCATTGCCCACGTTAGCGGCATCGTGGCCGATAAACACCCGCACGCCCAGCGCACGTTCGGCTTCGGTGTTCTTGGTCTCCTCTACGTCCGAACCGGTGATCGCATAGCCCTGGCTGTGCAGGATCTGGATCAGCGGATAGGTGCCGGAGCCGCCGCAGCCGATGAAATGCACGGTCTGCACGCCGTCCAGCAGTTTGGGATCAAACATTGTATAAACCATCAGTGGTCACCTCAAAAATCCTCCGTGCCCGGCAGCGGGCGCGGTTCTATTCCAATTAGTTACTTAGATTATAGCTTTTTTCTTTCACAAAAGAAACAGTTTTTTGAATTTTTTGGACAGGGTGAGCGATTTTTTAGTAAAATATACAAAAATGGACATCGTCAATATGACAATCCGTCGAGGTCGCCGCCCCGGCGGAGTGTTTTGCCAGCCAAAAAGGATTTTACAGTACGATAAACTGCCCGCAAAACCCAGTGCTTTTCCTTTGCGCTTTGCTGCCTTTTTTGGTATAATATCGATAAACCTGCACAAATTTTGGACGTTTACCACAAACAGGAGGGCTTACATATGGCAAAAGTGCTGTGGGGCGTGGACCCGCTGGCGGCATCGCGGCTGGGACAGAAGCAAAACGAGCCGCCCTTTACCCAAAAGGAGCTGGCGCGTATCGGCATCCCTGCGCACAAGATCGACCGCGTGCAGGCCGAGCTGGCCCGCCTGGCCGCCGACAAGACCCTGACCCGCGCCGAACTGACCCAGCTGGCCAAGAAGATTGCGGCGGTGTTGTTATAATTGTACCTCATCGGCCCCCCAGGGAGGGGGCTCCCGTGAAGCGGGTGGGGGAGAGAGCTTAAGGCAAGGCTCTCTCCCTCCCAGAGGGAGGCATAATAGCGGCTTTTTTTCCTCAAACTGCCTTGTCCCCTGCCCTCTACTATGGTATAATGGCCATATCGTGTCGGAAAACGTCCGGCGCGGTGGGAAAAAATCGCTTTGTGTGGCAGCCAGCCATGTGGAAGGAGTTTATGTATGAAGAACAGTGAAAAGACCCTTGACATGATTGTCAACCTGTGCAAAAACCGCGGTTTCATCTACCCCGGCAGCGAGATCTACGGCGGCCTGGCCAACAGCTGGGACTACGGCCCCCTGGGCGTTGAGTTCAAGAACAACGTCAAAAAGGCCTGGCTGAAGAAATTCGTGCAGGAAAGCCCGTATAATGTCGGCCTGGATGCCGCTATCCTGATGAACCCCCAGACTTGGGTGACGACCGGCCACGTGGCCAGCTTCTCCGATCCCCTGCTGGACTGCCGTGCCTGCAAGAGCCGCCACCGCGCCGATAAGCTGATCGCTGAGTGTGAGCAGGGCAAGAACGTCGACGTCGACGCCATGACCTTTGACGAGATGGACGCATTCATCGCCAGCCATGATGAGGTCGTCTGCCCCGTCTGCGGCAAGCATGACTTTACCCCCATCCGCAAGTTCAACCTGATGTTCAAGACCGCCATCGGCGTTACCGAGGATTCCTCCTCCACCTGCTATCTGCGCCCCGAGACCGCACAGGGCATCTTTGTCAACTTTGCCAACATCCAGCGCACCACCC
>OGXX01004103.1_pt1 | contig 11527 bp, 11 predicted proteins | sample 1576301 | NCBI WGS metagenome assembly OGXX01 (sample SAMEA3541469, study PRJEB24748) | human gut metagenome | biome: human gut; feature: human-associated habitat; material: faeces | place: China | collected 2012 | reverse complement strand
AGGCCGACGGCGCTCAGGATCACGCCCGCGACCACATACCCGGTCAGGATGCGCGCGGGGGTCAGCTTCGTGTAATCAATAAGCAGCTGCCCCACAACGCAGATGCCGCCGCCCACCGCAAACGCCCAGAAATAATTCATACCGCACCTCCCAGCTCAACACAGTGGGCAATGCCGGGGATGCTCTCCCCCTGCAAAAAGGTAGTCTGGCTCATCAGCGCGCCGGTGGCCAGAAACAGCACCCGCCTCAGCTGCCCTGCCGCCAGCATCGGCAGGATCTTGCAGCACAGCACCGCCGCACTGCACCCGGCTCCGCTGCCGCCGGCCTGCACATCCTGCCCCTGCGTGTCATACAGCAGGCAGCCGCAGTCCCGGTGGTTGTCCAGCGGCAGGCCCTCCCGCGCCATCTGCTCCCGCAGCAGGGCGGAGCCGACCTCGCCCAGATCACCGGTAAAAATTGCATCAAAGTCCTGCGGGCGCGCGCCGGTGGCTGCAAAATACCGCAGCAGGGTCGAGGCCGCCGCCGGCATCATGGCCGCCCCCATATTGTTGATGTCATGCACTGCATAGTCCTGCACCCGGCCGAAAGTCACGCTGCGCACCGGCACGCCAGTGCCGTGCGCCCGCACCAGACAGGCCCCGGCAGCGGTGGCGGTCCACTGGGCGGTGGGGGTGCGCTTGGCACCGTATTCCAGCGGTGTGCGGAACTGCCGCTCCGCCGCGCAGAAATGGCTGCTCGTCAATGCCAGCGCCCGCTCCGCCATGCCGCCCGCTGCAAACACGGCGGCAAGCGCCAGCGTTTCGGCCATGGTGCTGCAGGCACCGTACACCCCCGCAAACGGAATGCCCAGCTCCCGCATCGTGTAGTTGCTGGCCGTACACTGGGCCTGCAGGTCACCTGCAAAGGTGATGTCAACCCCGGTGCGCGGCAGATCGGCCTTGCGCAGGCAAAGTTCCGCTGCCCGCCGCTGCAGCAGGCTTTCGGCCTGCTCCCAGTTTTCACAGCCCTGCTCACAGAAGCCTGCATCCTGCGTCAGGAAATCGAAGTCGGAGGCCAGCGGCCCCTCACTCTCCTTTTTGCCGCCCGCCGCGGCCCAGGCTGCCACGACCGGCGGGGTGTCGAACAGCAGGGTATCCTTTTTGCGTGCCATCGCTCACCCCACCTTTCCCAGCAGCCAGTAGACCACGCCCCACACAAAGCTTGCCAGTGTGCCGTAAGCGATGACCGGCCCCGCGATCGTAAAAATCTTGGCCCCCACGCCGGTGACCCAGCCCTCGGCCTTGAACTCGATGGCCGGGCTTACGACCGAGTTGGCAAACCCGGTGATCGGCACCAGCGTACCCGCGCCCGCCTTAGCGGCCAGCTTCTGGTACCAGCCAGGCAGCGTGAACAGCGCCGACAGAAAGATCAGTGCAATGCTCGTCAGCGTGCCTGCCAGCGTCTTGTCATACCAGATCAGAAAGAGCTGGCGCAGCCCTTCCCCGACGGTGCAGATCGTCCCGCCGACACAGAACGCCCACACGCAGTCCCGCACAACGGGGGAGGGCGGCGAGGCGCGGCCGATCATCTCATCATATTGCTTGGGATTCAGCTTCACACTCCATTCCTCCTTTTGGGGGATAGTATGTGCTCAGCCGCCGTAAAATATGACCCGGCCGCGGCAATACGGCTCCGGCACCATGACCTTGTAGAGGGCGCGCAGCTCTTTGCAGAGCACGGCATCGGGCGCAGTGCCGCCGCACGGCAGGGAAAGCACCGCATACCGGCTGCCGAACACGCGGCTCTCCAGCGCAGTGGCGCGCGCCCCGGCCCGCAGGTAAAACCCGATGCGCCGCCGCGCAACGGCGGGGTCGGGGGCCTCGGCAGGATGCTCACATTCCAGCAGCAGGTCCTGCACCCGCAGAGCGTAGTAGTCACGGATCAGCTGCAGCGCCGCCGTACCCACACCGCTGCCGCGCAAATCACACCGCACGGCAAAATAGTCCAGCAGCGCCGTCCGCTGGCCCGGCAGCACGACCTGCCATGCGTAGGCCAGCCGCGCACCGGCATCATCGGTCAGCAGCAGCGGCTCATACACCCCTGCCTCCAACAGGCGGCGTATCTCGGCAAAGGGCTTGCACTCGGCGGCGGGGAAATCCCGCGGCAGGGCGGTGTGGTACAGCTCCTCACAGCCGGCAGGGGACAGACGCTTGATTTGCATGGAGATTTCTCCTTTCTGTGATTGAATTGTGGGGGAAAATAAGATATAATAAATAAAATATGCCTGCACACCTCGTAGGGGTCGGCGTCCCCGACGACCCGCTGCTGCCTTGCGGCGGCATGGGGCATGCCGCCCTACACGCAGCCATACGGTCGTATGTAGGGCGGGGTGCCCTCACCCCGCCGCAGGCGTTCGCGCTTCCGGTAAGTTTCCGGGGCGTCGAGGACGCCGCCCCCTACGGCACACATTACTCACCTATAAAAACAAGGAGCCACCCACATGGAATGGACTGACATCAGCATCACCGTTGCTAAGCGCGACGCCGACACGGCCGAGGCCATCGCTACGATGGTCGCCAACGGCGGCATTTATATCGAGGATTACAGCGATCTGGAACAGCAGGCGTGGGAGATCGCGCATGTTGACCTTATCGAGCAGGAGCTGCTCGATAAACCCCGCGATGTGGTCATCGTACACATGTACCTTGCCCCCGATGAGAACCCCGCCGAGGTACTGCCTTTGTTTGAGGAGCGGCTGAAAAACAGCGGCATCGACTATAAGCTCAACACAACTGGCGTTGAGCAGGAGGACTGGCAGAACGCCTGGAAGAAATATTACCACGCCATGGACATCGGCAAGCGCCTTGCCATCGTCCCCGGGTGGGAGGAGCATGACACCGACCGCATCAAGATCATTATGGACCCCGGCATGGCGTTCGGAACCGGCACGCATGAGACGACCTCCCTCTGCCTTGAAACGCTGGACAGCCTTGTCAGGGGCGGCGAGCGGGTGCTGGATATCGGCACCGGCTCGGGGATTCTGGCCATTGCAGCGCTCAAGCTGGGCGCCGGCAGCGCCGAGGGCGTTGACATCGACCCCATGTGCGTGCGCACCGCCGGCGAGAACGCCGCGCGCAACGGCGTGGCCGACCGGTTCAAGGTGCTTGTCGGTGATCTGTCCGACAAGGCCAGCGGGCAGTACAACATCATCACCGCAAACATCGTGGCAGCGGCCATTCTCTCTCTGGCACCCCATGTGCCGGTGCTGATGGCCCCGGACGCCCGCTTTATCGCCAGCGGCATCATTGACGAGCGCAAGGACGAGGTTCTGGCCGGTCTGCGCGCCGCAGGGCTTGCGCCTGTCGAGGTCAAGGAAAAGCGCGGCTGGGTCTGCATCATCTGCAAAAAATCCGAGACGAAAGAGGCGTAAACGATGCCGCACCGTTATTTTACCCGTGAGCTGGCGGACGGCCGCGCTGCGCTGACCGGCAGCGATGCCCACCATCTGGCAGATGTCATGCGCGCCAAGCTCGGCGAGGAGGTCGTGCTCTGCGGCCCTGACGGGCTGGAATACCTTGGCACCGTGACCGCCATCGAGCCGGGCCGGGTCGAGTTCTCGGTCACGGACGGCACGACCAGCAAGGCCGAGCCGGACTGCACCGTGACGCTGTTTGCGGGTTACCCCAAGCAGGGCAAGCTTGAGGAGGTCATCCGCCACAGCGTTGAACTGGGCGTAACCGGGATCGTTCCGTTTTTCAGCCGTTACTGTGTGGCCGCACCCAAAAAAGAGGACGCCAAGAACGAACGGTACAACCGCATTGCCGCCGAGGCCGCCAAGCAGGCGGGCCGCGCCATGCTGCCCGCCGTGGCCATGCCGCTGCCCGATTTTGCCGCCGTCTGCGCCGCCATGAAGGATTTTGACCTTGTGCTGTTCTTTTACGAGGGCGGCGGTGCCCCCCTGCGGGAGGTGCTGCACCCCGGGCAGTATAAGCGCATCGCCATCATCACCGGCAGTGAGGGCGGCTTCTCGGTCGAGGAGGCCGCTGCCGCCAAGGCCGCAGGTGCCGTGACGGTGGGCCTTGGCCCGCGCATCCTGCGCTGCGAGACCGCGCCGCTGGCCGCCCTGACCGCTGCCATGCTGCTGACCGGGAATTTGGAATAACCGCAAACCATAGTATGTAAAAACAAAAAGGAGCGTCACCCGCATGTGGGTAACGCTCCTCTTTGTGTTATTATTGCCCTTGTAGGGGCCGGGCATGCCCGGCCCGCAGGTAAAAGGCTAACGGACACTAATGGGAAACCCGCGGGCCGCACATGTGCGGCCCCTACAGCTCTGCTATTTTGCTTTCACATACGCGCCGAACGCATTCGGCACGGGGTATACCTCGGCCAGATCCTCTGGCGCGGCCCAGACATAGCCCTCCGGCAGGTCACACGCCGGGGCGGTGCCGCGCCAGCCGCCCAGCTCCCAAATCTTGTGGGTAAACACATGCTTTGCAGGGGGCAATGCCTCGCCCAGCGCGGCCCGCACGCCCAGTGCAGCCAGCGCAGCGGTCAGTTCCTCACGGGTCAGGCTCTTTTCCCACGCGGCGGGCTGCCACAAACCCGCCAGCAGTCCGCGGGCGGGGCGGCGCTGCAATAAAACGCCGCGCTCGCTCTCAATCAGCGCCACCGTCACAGGCACCCTGCCCTTAGCTTTCGGCGCGGGCTTCACGGGCAACTCGGCAGCACGCCCTGCGGCGTACCCCTGACACAGCTGCGCCAGCGGGCATACCTCGCACCGGGGCGCACCGGGCACACAGACCAGCGCGCCCAGCTCCATCAGTGCCTCATTGTACGGGCCGGGGGTGGCCTTCGGCATCTGGTCAACCACTCGCACGGTAAACGCTTTCTTTGCGGCGGGGGTCATCACATCGGCATCATCGTTGTACAGCCGCGCAAAGACCCGCAGCACATTGCCGTCCACCGCGGGGACGGGGATGCCAAACGCAATGCTCGCCACCGCGCCCGCCGTGTAGTCGCCGATGCCCGGCAGGCCGCGCAGCGCCTCATAGTCGGCGGGCAGGTCACCGTCGTACTGCTCACAGACGATGCGGGCCGCCTTCTGCATATTGTTGACGCGGTTGTAGTACCCCAGACCCTGCCACAGCTTGCGCAGGGCGTCCGGCTCACAGGCGGCCAGCGCGGCGGGGTCGGGCAGCGCCGCGATAAAACGCTCATAGTAGGGGATGGCCGCTGCCACGCGGGTCTGCTGAAGCATGATCTCGCTGACCCAGATATGGTACGCAGAAGGCTCCTGCCGGAAAGGCAGGAGCCGTTTGTTTGCGTTGAACCATTGCAGCAGCGGTGCGGCAATGGGCTGCATCAGAAGCCTCCGCAGGTGCGGGGGAAGGGGATGACATCACGGATGTTGGGGATGCCGGTGACATACATCAGCAGGCGCTCAAAGCCCAGACCGTAGCCGGCATGCTTGACGCTGCCGTAGCGGCGCAGGTCAAGGTACCAGTCATAGTCGGCGGTGTTCAGACCCAGCTCCTTCATGCGGGCCTCCAGCACGTCAAGGCGCTCCTCACGCTGGGAACCGCCGATCAGCTCGCCGATGCCGGGCACCAGCATATCGGCGGCGGCCACGGTCTTGCCGTCCTCGTTCTGGCGCATGTAGAATGCCTTGATCTCCTTCGGGTAGTCGGTGACGAACACCGGCTTCTTGAAGATCTGCTCGGTCAGATAGCGCTCATGCTCGGTCTGCAGGTCGGTGCCCCACTCGACCTTGTACTGGAAGTTATCGTTGTTCTTCTTCAGCAGCTCTACGGCATCGGTGTAGCTTACGCGGGCAAACTCGGAGTTTGCGACCAGCTCCAGCCGCTCGATCAGCCCCTTATCGAAGAACTGGTTGAAGAAGGCCAGCTCATCGGGGCAGTTGTCGAGCAGATAGCGGATGACATAGCGGGTCATCGCCTCGGCGGTCTCAAGGTAGGTGTTCAGGTCGGCGAAGGCCATCTCGGGCTCGATCATCCAGAACTCTGCCGCATGGCGGGTGTCGTAGCTCTTCTCGGCGCGGAAGGTGGGGCCGAACGTGTAGACGTTGCCCAGCGCCATCGCCATGGCCTCGGCCTCCAGCTGGCCGGAGACGGTCAGGTTGACAGGACGCTTGAAGAAGTCCTTCGTGTAGTCAACGCCGCCCTCCTCGTTGCGGGGGATGTCGTTGAGGTCGAGCGTTGTGACCTGGAACATCTCACCGGCACCCTCGCAGTCAGAGCCGGTGAAGATCGGCGTATGAACATAGGTAAAGCCATGCTCGTGGAAGAACTGGTGCAGGGCAAATGCTGCCTGACCGCGCACGCGGAACGCCGCATTGAAGGTGTTGGTGCGGGGGCGCAGGTGGGTCATGGTGCGCAGGTAGTCCATGCCCATCTTCTTTTTCTGCAGCGGATAATCGCCGCCGCAGGGGCCAAGCACGGTGATCTCGTCGGCGTTGATCTCAAAGGGCTGCTTGGCGTTCGGGGTCAGCACCAGCGTGCCGGTGACCTCAAAACTGGTGTACAGGCCGCATTTGGCGATCTCGGCATAGTTGGCGAGCTTATCTGCCTGAAACACGATCTGGACAGGCTTATAGCAACTGCCGTCCGACAGTGAGATGAAGCCGATATTTTTGGAATCGCGCACAGTCTTGGCCCAGCCGCAGACAGTGACCTTAGTGCCGTCTGCGGGGGTAGCCTTGTACAGCGATGCAAGTTCCGTTCTCTGCATGGGTAGTCCACTCCTCTTTATACTATGAATATTAGTATTGTAGCAGGTATTTTATAAAAAGTAAAGAGCCGATATTTATAGAGTTGTAGGGACCGGGCATGCCCGGCCCGCCGCTGTACGGGAACTGCTCAACAATGGGCAAGCTGAGAGCCGCGCATCTGCGGCCTCTGCAGGGCGGCGTTATTTTCATCTGTCGGCTCACAATATTTTTGCCAGCCCTTCCGCCGCATACCTTCCGGCTCTTATTGCCTCGTCCAGCGTATTGGCATGGCCGCCGACCTCTATCAACAAACTGCCGGTCGTTAAATCTTGGTTATAAAACCTGTACCCGCACAGAACAGGGCGGGTCAGGCCGGGGTGGGACTCCTCCATGGCGGCCTCCCATGCGGCGGCCAGACGCAGATTCAGCCGCCAGTTGGGCAGGACGATACTGCCCCCGTTGTCACACCCGGCAATCAGCATGACCTGCGCTGTACTCTCGCCGCCAATTTCGCACACCGGCTTGACCCGGGTGCCGTCCGCGTCCTCGATGGCATCACGGTGAACATCCAGCACGACCTTGATTGAGGGATACCGCGCCAGATATTCCTGCACGCCGGCGCGGCTGCGCTTGTAGCTGTCGGTGTAGCCGGGCGCATCGTAGAGCGTTGTGTCGTGCAGGGTGTTGATGCCGGCCTCGTTCAGCACCCGGGCCATCTCAGCCCCCACGGCGCAGACATTCAGCGCCGTGTTCCTGCTGCGGGCCGCATAGCTTTTGTCATAGACAAGGTCGGGCCAAAGCTGGTAGCTTTCCGTGGCGTGGGTGTGCATGATCAGCACCTGCGGTGCGGCGCTGTCCCTTTCTATAGAAAAAGGCAGGCTGGGGGTCGTGACGGCGGCGCGCAGGTCAGCGTCCGGATGCTCGGTGCTGTTTTTGATGCTGCCCGCCGCAAGCTGCAGATAGCCGGTGCCGCTGCCCTGCCGCAGCTGCACCGCACGGATGCGGCCCGCGTCCGCCAGCTCGGGCGCGGCGCTGGGCAGCGGTGTGGCCGTGGGGGCTGCGGACGGCTGCGGCGTTGCGGACGGTGCTGGGGCAGGGCAGGGCGTGGGCAGCGGCGTGGGGCGGCTTTCCGGCCGCTGCGGGCTGCTGACACTCTGTGCCGGGGCGGCGGGCCAGTCAAGCGCCGCCGCAGCCGCAGGGTCCTGCAGATAGAGCGCCCCGCGCAGCAGCCAGGCGCGCCCGGGGCAGAACGCCAGCGCTGCCCCAACCGCCAGCACCCCGGCCGCAAAAGCACCCCCGTACACCGCCGCCGAGGCCCACCGGCGCAGTCTTTGCATGGCACACACCCCCTCTGCACCCAAATTTTATGCGCTTTTTTTTGCTTTCTATGAAGTTTTTTTCAAAAACCACTTGCAACTTTGCAAAAAGTATGATAGGATAACTTGTACTGTTATGGGGAACTAAGGAGGTGGAACGAATGCCTAATATTAAATCTCAGAAGGATCGCGTTGTTCAGGCCAAGAAAGAGGCCCTGCACAATAAGGTCGTCAAGTCCAACCTGAAAACAGTTGTCAAGAAGGCAAACGCTGCCATCGACAGCAATGCTGCTGACAAGGAGACCGTCGTTAAGGTTGCTGTCTCTGCCATCGACTCTGCTAAGAGCAAGGGTGTCATCCATAAGAACACCGCTGCCCGCAAGATCAGCCGCATGGCTAAGCGCGCCAACAAGGCTGCTGCTCAGTAATTGATCGCATGAACAATGCCCGCCGTGAAAACGGCGGGCATTTTCATTTTGTTAAGCGCTGCAAGGGTACAGGTTCAGACCTCCTGCTCCATCAGCAGCTTCTTCAGCGGCAGCAGCGCGGCAGGCTCTGCGCTGAAGGTGCGCACACCGAGCTTGAGGTACTCCGGCATGGCATTCACCGCCGCCACCGTGATGCCGCAGATATAGACCGGCACACTGCGGGCCGCAGCCTGCTCCACCACACTCTTGACCAGCCGCAGCACAGCGGGGTTTGTCAGCTGGCCCACGGCAGCGGTGGGGTTATGCACAAGGCCCAGCGTGTAGCGGGTCAGGTCCTCCGCGTCAATAACCATCAGCTGGGCGCCGCGGTCCATGATGTCGGCGGCCATCAGAGCGGCCGAGGGCATATCTATCACACAGCCCAGCATCGGCATCCCGATCTCAACACCGCTGATCTGCAGCTCATCCTTGCAGTCATTGACCTCCTGCAGGCATCTATCCCAGTCTGCCGCATCCTTTACCATCGGGAACACGACACACAGATGCCCCTCCGGGGCGGCGCGCAGCAGCGCACGGATCTGGGACTTGAACAGCCGGTTTCCGCCCAGCCGCGCCTGCAGCTCGGCAGACCAGGGGGCATCATCATCGGCGCGGGTATCGCAGGTGCGCAGTACCACGGGGACGCCCTCGGCCGAGCGCAGATATTCCTTCAGGCGGCTCGTCTGGGTCTGCTCGCTCTGCTCGCAAAGGATCGCGCTCTCGGAGCGCACGATGCCGATGCCCGCCGCCCCCTGCGTATGGGGCACCTCGTTGTCGATCAGGTTGCAGGTCTGCATCAGGCGGAAGGCTGTGCCGCCCTTGGTCAGGCAGGGCAGGGCGGCCACAGGGTCAGGCTGCTGGCCGTGCAGGCGGCTCAATGCGATCTGGCAGTCCACCCGGGCGATCTGCGCGCCGTCCGGCTCGACCACCAGTGTGCCGTTGTCGGCATCGAGGATCGCGCGGCGGCCCACCGCCATGGCGGCTGCGCCGTCCCCCAGCTGCACCACCGCCGGGATTCCCATGCTGCGCGCCATAATGGCGGCGTGGCTGATCGTGCTGTCCTGATCGCTGGCAAGCCCCAGCACCATCCGGCGGTCAAGGCTGAACAGATCGCTGGGGAAAAACCGATCCGCGACCAGAATGCTCGGCCGCTTGAGATGCAGCCGCCGGCGCGGGCGGCCGTCCAGAATATCCACGACCCGGCGGCAGACATCGCAGACATCGACACTGCGCTCCCGGATATACTCATCGTCCACATTCTTCAGCCGGTCTGCAAAGATCTGTTCTGCCCGCTCAACGGCGGCGGCACCGCCCGCACCGGCGGCGATATAATCGCCGATCTCGTTGGTGAAGGATTCATCCTCCAGCAGGGCGATCTGAAACAGCAGAATATCCGCATCGGGGCCTTTGGCGCGCTGGCTCAGCCGGCGCAGCTCGTCCTTGGCCAGCACAACGGCCACATCATAGAGCGCGCGCTCCCGGAACGGGTCACAGACGATGCGGTGCAGCCCTGTGGTGCCGTGGTCGATCTGCTCGACCGGGCCGACCACAATACCGGACGATGCCGGCACGCCGGTGTAGGTGTGCATAGAGTAGGCCTCCTTTTTGAATCTCCTCAGCCTTCCCCAAAAGGAAGGGCCTTTTTACAAAATCGGCATCTCCCCAAGCGTCTTGCTGACAAGGGCGGTCACAAACTCCTCCGGCACGGCGGCGGCAATGGCGCGCTCGGTCACAAGGGTGTTTTCTTTTCCCTCCAGCAGGGCGGGGAACCGGTCTGCCGGGTCCTTGTCAAAGCTGCCCATAAAGGTCGCAGCCAGCAGCTTCGGGGTATACGGAATGTCCTCAGGCACGCCGACACGCTCTGCCGCCAGCTCCAGCGGGGCCAGCGCGCCGCGGGTCGGGGCGCTGGGGTTCGGCGCATAAGGGGCCGGGTAGTTTGCCCGGGTGCGGGCATTCTTCTCGACCAGATCTATCTCGGGTGCGCGGGCGCAGACCTCGGCAAGGTTTTTCTGGTACTGCTCCGCGAAATGGGCAAGGTATTCCTCGTTATCAGGCAGCATCGCGTAGGCCGTGCCGCCGCACCGGCCGAACAGGCGCAGCGTATCAAAATAGCCCAGCGCAATGTTGCGCCCGGCGCGGGCGGGGTCAAAGTCCAGCGTGGGGCCAAGGTCCCAATGGCTGCGCACAATGCGGGTGGGCAGGCCGGTCGTGTTGGGCCGCACGATGCCGATGCCGTCCACATCGACCCCAAGCAACTCGGTCGCGCCCATGCGGGCGGCCAGATCCAACGGCATATTATCCCGCCAGCCGCCGTCAATGTACTTTACACCGTCAATTTCCCGCGGGCGCAGGGCAGGGAAGCAGGCGCTGGACGCCAGCATATAGTCCTTGAGCTGTCCCTCGGGGATATCCTCAATCGGGCATTGCACGCTGCGCAGGCTGCCCAGCTCCGTCATGACAAGGCCGAAATGAATGGCGGAATGCCGCACGGCATCCTCGTCGATCAGCCGGTCGATCGTCTCAGCCAGCGGCTCAACATTCAGCCCGCCGCTGCGGAAAATATCAAGGAAGAAGGCGCGCAGCTCCTCGCGCTTGAGCGATTCGGGGACCTCCAGCACATCATGGATCTCCAGACTGCGCCAAAGCTCCTCTGCCTCGCGGGCCTTACCCATCGTGAAAAGGCAGCCGTTCAGCGTGCCGACACTGGCCCCGGTGATGATATCCGGCGTCCAGTCCAGCGCCTGCAGGGCATGCCAGACACCGATCTGGTAGCTGCCCTTGGCACCGCCCCCCGCCAGCACCAGCGCGCGCTTTCCGGTATGTTCCATCCTGATTCTCCCTCCCGGTCATGGTTTTCCTCATTATAGCATCTTCTGTGCAAAGTTGCCATAGCAAACTGCGTCATAATCTGCCGTTTTTGTATGGAATTTTTGTATTTTGTCAGGGGTTGCAACGGAAGGGGAAACGCAGTATTATAAAAGCAGTTGTTTATCCTGCGTACTGTAGGGGGCGGCGTCCTCGACGCCCCTGCCATA
>OGXX01004102.1_pt1 | contig 11533 bp, 9 predicted proteins | sample 1576301 | NCBI WGS metagenome assembly OGXX01 (sample SAMEA3541469, study PRJEB24748) | human gut metagenome | biome: human gut; feature: human-associated habitat; material: faeces | place: China | collected 2012 | reverse complement strand
ATCGCACCCTGACCGAGGGGGAAGAACGATTGCTTGGAGGAAGAGAAGCATGAACAAGAAACTGCCTGCCTGGATTGTGCTGACGGTGATCTGCCTGGTGGCCGCGCTGGCCCTGGCCTTCACCTACAACGGCACCAAGGATCGCATCGCCCAGCAGGAAGAAGCCAAGACCGTGGCCGTGCGCCAGGCGCTGCTGCCTGCCGCCGCCAGCTTTGAGGCGGTGGACGGCTCCGAGGTGTACCGCGGCGTGGACGCCAACGGCGCCGCCGTGGGCTATGTGACGGTCAATACCGTCAAGGGCTTTGGCGGCGATGTGGAAATCAGCGTGGCTGTCGATCCTGAAGGCGTCATTCAGGGCATCAGCGTCGGCGGCGCAAACTTCAAGGAAACCGCTGGTCTGGGCGCCAGGTCCAAGGAGCCTGCCTTTACCGAGCAGTTTGCCGGCAAAACCGCGCCCGTGGCGCTGAAGAAGAACGGCGGCGAAATCGACGCGATTACCGCCGCTACCATCACGTCCAGCGCCGTTGTGCGCGGCGTGAACGATGCTGTGACCATGCTGGCCGAAAAGGCGGGCTTCACCATTCAGCAGGCCGCCTCTGCCGTGGAGGAAAAGGGCGACGGCCGCTACGCCACCGAGAAGCAGGGCTTCGCAGGCCCCGTGTATGTGGAGCTGGCGCTGGACGGCGAGGGCAAGATCACTGAGATCGCCATCGGCGACGATCGCTTCAGCGAGACCAGCGGCTTTGGCGCGAAGGCTCGCGAGGAGGCCTTCTACGGCCAGTACATCGGCAAGACCGGTCAGCTGACCCTGGGTCAGGATATCGACGCGATCTCCGGCGCGACCATCACCAGCACCGCCGTCAACGATGCGATCAACCTGATCCTGCTGTATGTCAACGATCCTGCCGCGTATGCTGCCCAGCAGAGCGCCGAACCCGTCAACGTGGGCATTCCCGAGGGCGCGCAGGCGTATACTGCTCAGGCCAAGGGTCTGACCGGCACCTTCCCCGTGTCCATCTCCGTGGATGAGCAGGGTATGGTCAGCGGCATTGCGGTGGAGGATTCCGAATCCGCCAACGACGCGGCCTTTGTGCAGCGCGTGCAGAACGATACCGCGTTCCTCAGCCAGTTCATCGGCCAGGCCGCGCCCTTTGACGAGGCGGCCATCGATACCGTGACCGGCGCGACGATGAGCAGCAAGGCTGTGATTGCCGCCGTGAACCAGGCCTACAATGCGGCCATGGGCATTGCCGAGCCGACCGCCGCGCCCACGGCGATGGACAATATCTCCCGGACGGCGGACTCTATCACGTCCAGCTCATGACAGGCCTCAGGGGAGAATTGCAGATCCTTGTCGTGTATCTCCTTGGCGGCCTCCGAAATGTTCAGTGCGTGGTCGGAGATACGCTCAAAGTCGGAGATGGTGTGCAGGTATTTGCTGACCTCCTCGCTCTGGGATTGAGACAGGGACTTGCTGGTGATCTTCATCAGATAGGTGCCCAGCTTGTCCTCGTAGCGGTCGATAACGGACTCCGTTTCACCCACCATGCGGAAATCCTTGTCGGACCAGCGGTTCCGCAGGCCAACGGCCATCAGCAGGTTGCCCTCGGCCCGTTCGGCCATGGAGTTGGTCACCAGCCGGCTCTGCTCGATGGACAGCGCCGGGTGCTGCAAAAAGCGCTCCTCCAGCCGGTCCATCTCCTGCTCCTCTGCGGCGGAGCCGTCGTCGGGGAACAGCAGCTCCACCATGTGCTCCATCAGCCCAATGCAGGGCAGCAGCACGATCACGGTGGCCAGGCGGAACAGGGTGTTCATCAGTGCGATGGACACAGAGGACATGACCGCGTCCAAAAAGGTGAAGTGGATAATGGCGTTGGCGCCGTAGAACAGCAGCGCCCAGATCAGCACGCCCAGCACGTCGATCAGCAGATAGATAAAGGCGGTGCGCTTGCCGTTGAGGTTGGCGCCCAGGGCGGACAGCAGCACAGGCACCGCCGCGCCGATGGCGATGCCCATGACGATGGGCAGAGCCACCTCAAAGGTGACAGCGCCGGTAATGGCCAGCGCCTGCAAAATACCCACCGCGGCGGAGGCGCTCTGCAAAACGCTGGTGAACGCCAGACCCACCAGAATACCAAGCAGAGGATTGGAGAAGCTGGTCAGGATGCGGATAAAGGCTTCGCTCTCCCGCAGGGGGGACACGGCGCCGGACATGGCGGACATACCGTACATCAGCACCGCGAAGCCCAGCAGGATCTCGCCCACATAGCGGTTGCTGGTCTTGCCGGTGAACATCCGCAGGATGATACCGACCACGGCCACGATGCCGGTGAGCACCTCGGTGCTCAGCAGCTGCACCACGCCGCTGCCGCCCTCCAGGGAAGACAGGCACAGGATCCACCCGGTGACGCTGGTGCCCAGTATGGCGCCCATGATCACGCCGATGGCCTGCTTGACCTTCATCATGCCGGAGTTGACGAAGCCCACCACCATCACAGAGGTGGCGGAGGAGGACTGGATCACGGCGGTGACGCCGGTGCCCAGCAGCACGCCCTTCAGCGGTGTGCTGCTCAGCTTATAGAGCACCAGCTCCAGGCGGCTGCCGGCGACCTTTTTCAGGCCCTCGCCCATCAGGGACATACCGAACAAAAACAGTGCGATACCGCCCAGCAGCGATATGACGTCTGCAACGCTCATGGCCCATTCCCTCCCATGATAAAATCTTCTTATAGGTAGTATAACAGGTACAGGGGGGATTTGTCGACTGAAACTGTAAAAAAGCCGGTAGAAATTTTAGGTTTTTCTTAAACAGCCCTTGTGGTTCTTGTCAAAGAGAGCACCTTCGGGTATAATGACAGTTACAAAAAAAGCACAGTAAGGATACAATAAGGTATACAATGAAGTAAAGTGAAGGAACGTATATGTTTAAGCATTGTGTCATCGTTTTTTTCGTCTCCATGGTGCCGTTGATCGAGCTGCGGGGCGCGATTCCCTACGGCGTGGCCTTCGGTCTGCCCCTGTGGCTGACGTATCTGATCGCCATCGCGGGCAATATGCTGCCGGTTCCCATCATTTATTTTTTTGCACGAAAAGTGCTTGTATGGGGGAAAGATAAGAGGTATATCGGAAAATTTTTCACTTTTTGCCTGGAAAAAGGGGAGAAAGCCGGGCGTAAGCTCAAGGCCAAAGCCGGCCGCGGACTGTACTGGGCGCTGCTGCTGTTTGTGGGCATTCCCCTGCCGGGCACCGGTGCCTGGACCGGCACTCTTGCCGCCAGCCTGCTCGATATGGACTTCAAAAAAAGCACCCTCGCCTGCGCCGCCGGCGTCCTCCTGGCCGGTGCCATCATGGGCGGCTTGAGCCTGTTGGGCGTCAGTGTTTTCGGCGGGTAAATTTGTCTTGCAATCGCCGGCCATTTACGGTATAATGTGCGGGTAATATCTGCCGGTGTGATGGAATTGGTAGACGTAGTGGACTCAAAATCCACCGCTGGCGACAGCGTACCGGTTCGAGTCCGGTCACCGGCACCAAAAAAGAGACATCCGTGAGGATGTCTCTTTTTTTGCCGCTGATAGAAGGGTATATACGAATTTGGCAAAAATTACCAATATATCAACAACTGCTTGACATTTCGTCATAAAAATATATAATAGATACACGAACCAGCAGCGGTACCGCTGCGCTTTGTTTCAATGCACAATTGAAACAAAGAGGTCTGTACAATGGGAAAGGAGGAGAAAATGAGGAGGATAAGCTGTTTTTTACTAATGCTTACCCTGCTGCTGACAACGGCCGTTGTTGCGTGGGGGACAGTGCCGACTGATGGGGAGGTGACTCCGGGTTTGGTGAATGTGTCTCGATCCAAGACAGCCACCGTACTGGATAAGGACTATCAGTCCACCGTTACGTTGTCGCTTCCCAGCGCAGAGGAAAAACTGGCCAGCGATGTGGTCTTTGTGCTGGACAAATCTACAAGCGCAGAATTGGAGAATAAGGCGTTAGCGCTTCTTGCCGATCTGAAGGAAGAGGTGAGGGAACGCGGTGTGATGGTCAAGGTCGGCGTTGTTATTTTCAATCGGGAGGCAAATGTTGCGTTCCCGCTTACGGAGCTTACAGAGGGAAACTATGCTACCATTGCGGCTGCGATAAGGAAAACTATATCCAGCGGCAGCAATACGCATGCGGGACTTCTTGCGGGCAAGAAAATGCTCGATGACGATACGGCGGTCGAGCCGCACCGCAAGCATCTGATATTTGTCAGTGACGGCGTTACCTATCAGTTCTGCAAGGAGGATGATCATACTACCCCGTATACGCGCAGCTTTGATGGCAGCCTAATCTCGAATGGTGTTAACCAGTGCGGTACGCTAAGTGAGTTGAACGTGCAGTACGGGTACAGTGACGAAGAGGCAGGAACGTTTATTCCCAAGGGCTGCATCAATGCCTGGATGAGCGATATTGCCGGAAGAATCGGGACAGCCAATGACAACGAGAATTGGGACTATGAATATACTGGGCATGCTCCGACCGATAATAGCAAACTGCTGCAGAACAAGGAAAACGTTTCAAATGTGGAGAAAGCCCTGCACCTGACAGAGAGTACCTACAAAGAGATGCAGGAGAGGGGCTATCAGTGCCATGCCGTGTTGGCAAGGGAAACACGGCAGTGGGGTACCACCTTTATGAACAGACTGGCGGGAGGGAGAGCAGTCGATTTTAACTCAATCCAACATAAAGTCCTCTACGCTGTTGATAGGGGTTCCGCTGTGGAGGATACTGTCGGCAAGAGTTTCGATCTCGTTCCCGGCACGTTTTGTCTCACCGTTGGCGGGCAAGAACTGCAATATATGCAGGATGTAAATGTGACCTACTTCGGCGGCGACCGGAATGAGAGTAATTACCGCTTCAAGATAGAGTACAACGGTGCCGCCGACAGCTTCACATGGGAAATCAACGAACCGGTCTCCAACTTTGCCCCGGTCAAGCTTTCCTACACCGTAAAGCTCGCCGGTACACCCGCCGCCGGCACCCACGGTGTGATGGATCTGAATGGGGATGGTTATGTGGATGACACCACCACACACGTAGACGTGTCAAAGGCGCTTTATACCAATGAGAGCGCGATCTTGACACCGGTAGCCACAGTCGGTGAGCAGGGTGAGGCTCTGGAGTTCCCCAAGCCCTCCGTGTCCTACACGGCGGCCGCCTATTACTACAGCGAGCCCCCTGCACCTGTGAAAAGGACGGTCAGCCCCACGACCTTTGACGCGGGAATTGCCGTATACGCTGAGGTCGCCGCCCTGTCGCTGGCCGGCGCGGTAAAGCTGTGCGGGAGGCGTGGCCGCCGCGATGCCTAAGAGGATATCCCTCCCACGGCTGATGTCTTCCACCCTGCACCGGCAGGGGAATACAGAGAGCACCCCGAAAGGGGTGCTCTCTGCGTCCGGCATTAATTTGCTGTTTATTTACGATTTTCCCTCTACCAAAGCAGTGCAAGATGTGGTATGATATTTAAGTAAGAGTATGACCCGGAGGGAGGTGCTGCTGTATGCGGCGTTTTAAACGGTATATCTGCCTGGTCGGGCTGCTGGCGCTGCTGGCAGCGGCATTGACTGGCTGCGGTTTCTCTGACGATTCAGTGGAGGAACTGTTTACCCTGCCGCGAATGGCGGAGGAGTACACCGGCCTGACCCAGGAGCTGGAGACACTGATCACACAGGGCTATGAGTACGCCTCACCTACCGGCGGGCGGAATATCCAGTCGGTGCAGATGGCTGACCTGGACGGCGACGGGCAGCAGGAGGCCCTGGCCTTTTTTCGCATGAGCAGCGATGAAAAGCCGCTGAAAATATTTGTATTTAAGATCGAGGGCGACAGCTATGCCCGCTACTGCACCATCGAGAGCAGCGGTACTGCCATCGACAGCGTGTACTATCAGGACCTGAACGGCGACGGCCGGCGTGAGCTGATCGTGGGCTGGCGTATCAGTGCCGAGGTGCAGACCGTGGCGGTGTACACCGTGGCGCGGGAGCCGGTGGCGCTGATGTCCAGCGGCTACACGCGCTTTACCATACAGGATCTGAATGGTGACGGTATCCCCAGCCTACTGGTGCTTCGTACCGACGCGGACAGCCAGCCGGTGGCGGAGTTCTACGGCTGGCAGGAGGAGCAGATGGGCGTGGCCTACCGCTGCGTGCTGTCCAGCACCATGGCTTCGGTGAACAGGGGTAGTCTGGTCAGCGGTCGGCTGGATGCCGACACGCCGGCGCTGTACATCACCGGTGTGGACGAGCAGGGTATGGCCGCCACGGATATTCTGATGTTCCGCCAGGATCTGGGGCTGGTGAATTTGGCACTCAGCGGCAGTAGTACCGGTGTGTCCAACGCCGTGTTCCCCTATCGCCAGCTGCTGCCTCAGGATATCAACGGCGACGGGATCATCGAGTTGCCCAGTCCGGACACCAGTTGGACAGCGGAGCAGACGGATGGTCTGGTCAGCTGGCTTTGCTGCGACGGCGACGGGCAGTTGTCCACCGTGGCCAAGACGTACCACAGCCTGTCCTGTGGGTGGTATTTTACCATACCGGAGAGCTGGTGGGACTGGAGCGTGGAGACCGCCACCACCAGCATCAGCAATGAAAATCAGTTCAGCCTGGCGATCAACGGGGATCCGGTGCTGAGCCTGTACACCATCACCGGCGAGAACCGGGAGAACCGCGGCCGCATGGGCAAGAGGGTGCTGCTGCGCCGCCAGACAGCCACCATCTACGCCGGTGAGCTGAATGACGCGGCGGCCTATTACGGCATGGATGAGGATCTGCTGCGCCGCAGCTTCAGCCTCATCGTAGGCAGCTGGAGCAACTGACAAGGAGGGACTGCCATGAAAAAGATACTGGTACTGGAGGACGAGTCCAGCATCCGCAGCTTTATCGTTATCAATCTCCGCCGCGCCGGCTACGAGGTGGTGGAGGCGGAAACAGGCGAGGAGGCACTGGAAAAGCTGAAGATCCACAGCGATGTCCGGGTGGCGTTGCTGGACATTATGCTGCCCGGTATTGATGGGTTTGAGGTTTGCCGCCGTATCCGCGCCACCAACGCTGCCATCGGTATCATTATGCTTACCGCACGGTCCCAGGAAATGGACAAGGTGACGGGGCTGATGACCGGTGCGGACGACTATGTGACAAAGCCCTTCTCTCCGGCGGAGCTGACCGCCCGTGTGGACGCGCTGATGCGCCGATCCGGCGGCGGTGTCGTGGACGCCGGTGAGATCGACCAGCCGCCCTTCCTGCTGAACACCCGCAACCGTACTCTGGAGAAGAACGGTCAGCGGATCAAGCTCACCCAGGTGGAGTACGCCATCATGAAGATGTTTATGGAGAACCCCGGCAAGGCGCTCTCCCGCGAGGAGATCCTGGACTTGGTCTGGGGCCACGACTATTTCGGCGAGCTCAAGATCGTGGACGTGAATATCCGGCGCCTGCGGCTGAAGATCGAGGACAATGCCACGAACCCAACCTATATTACGACGATCTGGGGTTTCGGCTACAAATGGGGGCTGTGACAGCAGAGCTTTTCCACCAGTACTTCGTTGCAGCGGCTTGACGTACACACAGTACGCCTGCGCCGCTGTGGCTCGTCCTGGCAAAAAATCTCTCGCTGTCAGGCTTTGCGCCGCGCCCGTGGGTGCGCTATACCTTGTTTTACGATGAAAGGAGATGAACGCCTTGGCAGGAAAGAAGCATAAAGTACAGGGCCTGCGCCGCCGGTGGCTCACCGGCAGCATGGGGCCGGTGCTGGTCATATTGCTGCTGGTGGGCGTGCTTATCTCCGTGGGTTTTGCCAGCAACTACTACAACAGTGCGCGCTCTACACTGCGGGCAAAGGCCGCGGCGGGCGCGGACTATTTCAACACCTATGTGATGACCAGCTATCGGGAGTATTACCGCAGCGCGACGATCTACGCCGCCGCCTTTGACGACAGCGACAAGATCGAGCTGCAGTTCCTTAACAGCTCCGGCCGCGTGGAGGTCACGACCCGGGGCGTCACCACCGGCACCTACCCCAGCACGCCGGAGATACTGCGGGCGCTGGAAAGCGGCACGGTGCAGGACTACATCGGCCGTGACAGCGTCACCGGGGAGCGTATTCTGGCGGTGTCCGGCCTGCTGAAGTTCAACGGCCAGGTGGTGGGCGTTATGCGCTACGTTACCGCCATTGGGAACATCGACCGGCAGGTGCTGCTGACGGTCCTGCTGGTGGCCGGCGTCATGCTGGCGGTGGTAGGGTTGATCGTCATGTCCAGTATGATCTTCATCAACAATGTGGTGGCCCCCGTGTCCGCCGTGTCAGAGGCGGCCAAGCGTATCTCCGGCGGCAGCTACGGCGTGCAGATACCCAACAAGTACTCCGACGAAATGGGCGAGTTGGTGGACAACATCAACGATATGTCCCGCAAGATCGGCGAGAGCGAACGAATGAAGTCCGAGTTCATCTCCTCGGTGTCCCATGAGCTGCGGACACCACTGACGGCGATCAACGGCTGGGGCGAAACGCTGCTGGCCGATGAGTCCAACGACGTGCAGCAGATCAAGCGCGGCGTGCAGATCATGGTGAAGGAGTCCCGCCGTCTGACCAATATGGTGGAGGAACTGCTGCAATTTTCCCGCCTGGAGGATGGGCGCTTCACCCTGCAGGTGGAGGACACCGATCTGCAGGCGGAACTGGAGGACGCGGTGTACAGCTACCGGGAGCTGTTTCGCCAGGACGGCATTGCGCTGGAGTATTCCAGTGATCGGGCGGAATACGGTGAGGTCATCTCTGGTGACCCGGAACGCCTGAAGCAGGTGTTCTGCAATCTGCTGGACAATGCGGCCAAGCACGGCGGCAGCGGCAAGCGCATCGCTGTGCATCTGAGCCAGCAGGAAGGGGAGTACGTGATCACCATCCGGGACTTCGGCCCCGGCATACCGGAGGCGGAGCTGCCCTATGTGAAGCAGAAGTTCTACAAGGGCTCATCCAAGGCCCGGGGCAGCGGAATCGGTCTGGCGGTCTGCGATGAGATCGTCCAGCGCCATGGCGGACAACTGGATATCGCCAACGCCGAGGGCGGCGGCACCGTAGTCACGGTGTATCTGCCGCTGAAAAAGCAGGCGGAACAGGAATTGTAAAAAAGAACAGAAAAACTCGAACAAGTGTTGCATTTTATTGCAAGCTGTGCTATGCTTGCGTCAGAAAGGAATTCAGCAGACCTATGGAAAAGAAAAAGGGCGCTTTCCGTACCAGTATCGGCGGACAGGCGCTGATCGAGGGAATACTTATGCGTGGCCCGGAGAAGGACGCGATCGTGGTCCGTTCGCCGGAGGGCCTGGTCACCAAGGTGACCCAGCGCAAATTCGTCAAGGCCAACTACCCCATTCTGGGCGTTCCCATTCTGCGGGGCGCGGTGACGTTCATCGGCTCCATGATCACTGGCGTCAAGGCGCTGATGTTCTCGGCAGATTACTTCCCGGAGGACGAGAATGCCAAGCCGGACAAGCTGGAGGAATGGCTCAACAAGCACGTGCCGGCGGAGAAACTGCAATCGCTGCTGGTGGGCTTTTCAGTGGTGCTGAGCATCGGTCTCATGCTGGTGCTGTTCATGCTGCTGCCTACGTTTCTGGCGGGGCTGTTTCATGCCACGACCCCTGCACTCCATAACCTGATCGAGGGTGTGGTCAAGATCCTGGTGCTGCTGGCGTACATGATCCTCTGCTCCAGACAGAAGGACGTATACCGGGTGTTCTGCTACCACGGTGCGGAGCACAAGACCATTTTCTGCTATGAGGCGGGACTGCCGCTGACGGTGGAGAACGTTCGTATCCAGCCCAGGCACCACCCCCGCTGCGGCACCAGCTTCCTGTTTGTGGTCATCATCGTGTCCATCATTGTCTCCAGTCTGGTGTTTCCCTACATCAATTGGCAGAGCGTGTGGGTCCGTGTGGGCGTGAAGCTGCTGCTGCTGGTGCCCGTGGTGGGCATCACCTATGAGTTCAACCGCCTGGTGGGGGCGCACGACAATGCGCTGACGCGCGTTCTCTCCGCCCCCGGTATGTGGCTGCAGAACTTTACGACCCACGAGCCGGACGACAGCATGATCGAGGTGGCGATCGAGGCCATGAAGCTGGTCATCCCGGAGGAGAAGGGCACCGACACCTGGTGAACCGGGGTCGCGCAGCGGGGCGCAAAACAGCGGAGAGCGCCGAAAAATACCGAAGAAAGTGAAAACGGTACGTATTATGGCGATCACATATAACAATTTGTATTTGGACGTACGGCAGCAATTCCTGCGGGCAGGACTGCCCGATCCCACGCTGGAGTCTCGGGAGTTGGTATGCTGCGCCTCCGGGAAGACCCGGGAGGCGTTGAGCCGGGATGGCCGGCTGTACGTGCCGGAGTCGGTGGAACAGCAGGTGCGCCGCCTGGCGGAGCGCCATCTGGCCGGCGAGCCGGTGGCGTACCTGATCGGCGAGTGGGAGTTCTATGGCCTGCCGTTGGATATTTCCGAGAGCGTGCTGATCCCCCGGCCGGATACCGAGGTATTGGTGGATCGGGCGCTGACGTACCTGAAGACCGTGGCCGAGCCCCGGGTGCTGGACCTGTGTGCCGGTTCGGGCTGTATCGGCTTGGCTCTGGCCAAAAACGCGCCGGAGAGCCATGTGGTGTTGGGCGAGCTGGACGAGGGCGCACTGCGTATCTGCCGCCAGAACATCCGCCGCAATGACCTGACCGGGCGGGTGGTGTCCCTACAGCTGGACGCGCGGGAGAAGCCGCCGGCCCATCTGGGGGAATTTGACTGCATCGTGTCCAATCCGCCCTATATCCCGGATGGAGATATCGCGGAGCTGGACGCGTCTGTGCGGGACTACGAGCCTCATCTGGCGCTGCGGGGCGGCACGGACGGGCTGGACTTCTATCGAGCGATCGCCGGACACTGGACGGCAGCGCTCCGCGTGGGCGGGCGGCTGCTGTTCGAGGTGGGTATCGGCCAGGCGGACGAGGTGCTGCGGATCATGCGGAGCGTGGGCTTCGGTGACCTGGAGATCACCCCGGACTTGAACGGTATTCCCCGGGTGGTGGAGGGTGTGCTGTGCTCGGAGCTTTGACAGCGTACGTTGACTGTCCGTTTTTTGGGACAGTTGGGGAGATATATTAGATACATCAGAACTTGAGGAGGACGGAACTATGGCAGTCAAAAAAGAACCTGTCGCCCCGGCACCGGTGGTATCCGACAAAAAGAAGGCGCTGGAGACGGCCATGCAGCAGATCGAGAAGATGTACGGCAAGGGGTCAATCATGCGCTATGGTGCGGAGAGTACGCTGAATGTGGAGTCCATTCCTACCGGCTCACTGTCGCTGGATCTGGCGCTGGGTATCGGCGGCCTGCCCCGGGGCCGTATTGTGGAGATCTACGGACCGGAGTCCTCCGGTAAGACCACGCTGGCACTGCACGTGCTGGCCGAGGCGCAGAAAATGGGCGGCGAGGTAGCCTTTG
>OGXX01004099.1_pt1 | contig 11539 bp, 16 predicted proteins | sample 1576301 | NCBI WGS metagenome assembly OGXX01 (sample SAMEA3541469, study PRJEB24748) | human gut metagenome | biome: human gut; feature: human-associated habitat; material: faeces | place: China | collected 2012 | reverse complement strand
TGAAAGATCGTTTTCCCGCATAAACGGATAGATTTTGCGTTCTGTGTAAATCTCCTGTTTCTGCACATAAAGTCTTGTCAGCTCTTCTTTTCGTTCCACACGGATATTTTCTGTTCCTCTTCTTACAAAAACCTTTCCGCGAAGAGCATGGACATTCGCACTTTCCGGAACATTCAACACCAGGACATATTTGCCGTCCACGATCTCACGCACCGGTTCCATCTCAAACGGCGGCTGGAAGGTGTCTGCATTCTGAGTTGCCATCTTCAGTGCCTGGATGATATCCGGGATTGCCCGTTCTTTAAATCCATATACTTCACCGCTTTCATCTACTCCCAGCAGAAGTGTTCCTCCTCTGGTATTCAGAAATGCACAGATTGTCTCAAACACATTTGTATGGATTCCATCCTTGCAGCTTCTGAACACGGTATTTTCATTTTCTCCAACTGTGATCAATTTCTGTGCTGTCATATTTTCCTCCTTTTTCATGTATTATAAAATAGATGGAAGAGAGAATCAAAGGTGTTATAATACAAAAATAGAGGTGGTATTATGTTGAAAATTACTTATATAACACATAGCAGTTTCTTTTTAGAAACAGATCGTACATGCTTGTTATTTGATTATTATACAGGGACTATTCCAAAAGTACCTGAAGGAAAGAAACTTTATGTTTTTGCAAGTCATAGACATGGTGATCATTATTCTAAGAAGATCTTTGACTTAAAGAATGAATATAAAGATGTTCATTATTTACTATCTAGTGATATAGAGAAAATTGAAGATGATTCTATCTCTTATTTAAAGGATGATATTGTCTATTTTGATTCTAATATAGAAGTGAGTACTTATTTATCAAATGATGAAGGTATTGCGTTTATGGTACAAGTAGATGGTTATACTCTTTATCATGCTGGAGATCTCAATAACTGGGATTGGGTTGGGGAAGATAAAGAGTGGCTTAATTGGCAGAAGAACCTTTATCATACAGAACTAGAAAAGATGAAGGACTTTGATATAGATGTAGCCTTTATTCCTTTAGATCCTCGTCTAGAAGATAATTATCATGAAGGTACTACAGACTTCTTAAAAGTATGTCATACGCGTTACATTGTCCCAATGCATTGTTGGAATAAATATGATGTCATTGAAAGGTTTATAGAAGAACATGGTCATAAAGATCAGGTTCTCTCATTTACACAAGAAGGAGAAGTAATGGATGTCAAAATATAAAATACTTTGGGTTATTCCCCTCTTTTTTATAATTTCTATATGTGGTGTTCTTTATTTTCAGAAAAACATATCAAATGAGATGTCTTGCTCTGAGATTGCCTATATTAATAATCATTTGATTATTCCTGATAGTCAGGAAATCATTGAAAAGGGCTATCCTAAAAATGAATCAGGAGAAACCTATGGCCCTGATTTATCAGACTATGTAGGTAGTGTTCCTGATCTCATTCTTGCAGAAAGTGAAGATGGGATTAAAGGTTATTTAAAGAAAACAGACAAGGATTCTATTACATCATCATCACGTACATTACCACTCTATTTACAGGATGGTCAGACAAAGATTGCAGAACTGACACTTAAAACAAAATAATTTCCCAGGAAAAGGAGGATTTCATGACACTCAATCAATTACGTTATGTCGTCATGGTGGCACAAACAGGAAGCATTACTCAGGCGGCTAAAAGACTATTTATCTCACAGCCTTCTCTTACAAATGCGATTAAAGAATTAGAAAGCGAAATGCATATCACAATCTTTAGACGTACCAATAAAGGTGTTATTGTATCTAGAGAAGGAGAAACATTCTTAAGTTATGCAAGACAGGTATTAGATCAAGCTGATCTACTTGAAGAACGCTATATGAATGATAAACATCAAAGTCCTCATTTTAGTGTATCCTGCCAGCATTATTCATTTGCAGTTAATGCCTTTGTAGATGTTATTAGACAGTTTGGTGTTAACCAATATGATTTTACATTAAGAGAAACAGAAACACATGAAATTATCGAAGATGTTTCTACTATGAAAAGTGAAATAGGTGTTCTTTATACATGCCCTAAGAATGAAGAAGTCATCATGAAGATGATCAGACAGAATAACTTAGAATTTAAAGAACTCTTTGTCGCAAAACCTCATGTCTTTATTTCTTACCACCATCCTCTTGCTTATAAGAAGACATTAACTCTTAAAGACTTAGAAGATTACCCATATCTTTCTTTTGAACAGGGAGAATATAATTCTTTCTATTTCTCAGAAGAAGTGTTAAGTACATTGGATAGAAAGAGAAATATTAAGGTAAGAGACCGTGCGACACTCTTTAACTTATTAATAGGTTTAAATGGTTATACAGTATCTACTGGTATTATCTCTAAAGAATTGAATGGTGAAACAATTATTTCTGTTCCTTTATTAGTGGATGAAATCATGAGAGTAGGCACTATTACACAAAAGAACATGATTCTTTCACGTTATGGAGAAGCTTATATGGAGGCACTAAAAAAGCATATATAATGATAATTCCTTGATTTTACTACTTAAATATTACTAGTTATATTCTTGCTTTTTTTGGTTTTTGGTGTAAAATACTACCAACATCACAAGTGTGATGTTGAAGGAGGTAAGACTCATGTTGAAACGTTATTTAGAGAAACTGATCTCTTTTGGCTGTAGTCTTCAGGATGTCCCTCTCGTTGATGTTAGTTATGAAATGCCAGAAGGTCAGAACTATCATTTAGTGAAATATATACCAGGAAAGCAAGGATGCTTATATGTTGATATCGATGCTTTTAAGAAGGAAGGTAGAAAATCCTTATTTGCGTTATTTACAGAATTAAGACGTTATTATCAGGATTATACAAATATGAAACAACTCTATGATCTTGAATATGTTATCGATGCCAATGCCTTTGCGGTTATGGTCATGAAGGTCTATTTTGGTGTAGATTCTCCAGTTAATCATGATCTACCAATGACAAGAGTGATGCTTGCATCACATCGTCTCTCACAACAATTAAATATCAAGTAAAAAGAGTGGCCGTGGCCACTCTTTTCTTAAGGATTGTAAGGATATGTTTTTTTAGTTACTAGTTAGTAGTAACTAACTAGATATTATCATATACATAGAGTAAATGCAATGAATATATTAAATTAATTTTTCCAGGTCATTTTGCTTGTTTAATAACTACGGTTATGCTAAACTAACTACAGTTAGAGAAGTCTAACTCGGAGGTAAATAATGAACAAATATTTAATTGAGAAAGTATATGGACGCGAAATTATTGATTCTCGTGGGAATCCTACAGTAGAAGCAGAAGTGACTCTTGCAGATGGTACAGTAGGACGTGCTGCAAGCCCTAGTGGTGCTTCTACAGGTGAATTTGAAGCATTAGAATTAAGAGATAACGATCCTAAGAAGTTTGGTGGTAAAGGTGTTTCTAAGGCAGTCGAACATGTGAATAATGAAATTGCGAAAGCAGTCATTGGTGCAGATGCAAGAGATACATATCATGTTGATAAACTAATGATTGAAGCAGATGGTACAGAAGATAAATCTAACTTTGGTGCCAATGCGATTCTAGCTGTTTCTTTAGCGGCTGCTCAAGCTGCAGCTAAGAGTGAAGGTATTTCACTCTATCGCTTCATTGGTGGTGTGAATGCGAATAAGCTTCCTGTCCCAATGATGAATATCTTAAATGGTGGTGCTCATGCCACAAATACTGTGGATGTACAGGAATTCATGATTATGCCAGTAGGTGCTGATAGCTTTAAAGATGCCTTAAGAATGGCGACTGAAGTATTCCATGCATTACAGTCATTATTAAAATCTAAGGGACTCGCTACTTCAGTAGGTGATGAAGGTGGATTTGCGCCAGATTTATCAACTGATGAAGAAACAATTGAAACTATTCTAGAAGCAGTTAAGAATGCAGGTTATGAACCAGGTAAAGACTTTGTACTTGCAATTGATGCTGCATCAAGTGAATGGAAGACAGATAAGAAAGGCTTCTATAAATTACCTAAGTCAGGTAAGACTTATACATCTGCAGAGTTAATTGCACATTGGAAGTCTTTAGTTGAAAAGTATCCAATCTATTCATTAGAAGATGGTTTAGATGAAGAAGACTGGGAAGGCTGGACACTTATGACTCAGGAATTAGGAGACAAAGTACAGCTAGTAGGTGATGACTTATTCGTTACTAATACTAAACGTTTATCTAAAGGTATTGAGTTAAAAGCAGGTAATTCTATCCTTATTAAGCTAAACCAGATTGGTACTCTATCTGAAACATTAGAAGCTATTAAGATGGCTCATAACGCAAACATGACAGCAATCGTTTCTCACCGTTCTGGTGAAACTGAAGATACAACTATTGCATATTTAGCTGTTGCACTCAATGCAGGTCAGATCAAGACGGGTGCACCAAGTAGAACTGAAAGAGTGGCTAAATACAATCAGTTACTTCGTATTGAAGAAGCTTTAGGTGATAGTGCAGTTTATCCTGGTATTAAGACATTCAAATTCAATAAGTAAGGCAGAGAAGGCAGAGAAATCTGCCTTTTTTACTTCTCTTTTAATTTGTTTGTGTTATGATATATGAACGTATTTTCGGGGGAAACATTATGGAACATTTTAAAAGAGGAGTACTTCTCACTTTAATTGGTGGGACATGCTGGGGCTTTTCAGGTGCAAGCGGACAGTTCTTATTTACTCATTATCAAGCTAATCCTATGTGGCTCACATCTATGCGTATGTGTTTTGCGGGATTATTGATTACACTATTTGGTGCATTGACACAAAAAGAAGCGATGAAACGTTTAGTAAGTCAAAAGAAAGACCTACTTAAGACATTTGGTTTTGGTTTTGTCTTAATGTTGTGTCAGTTTACCTATTTACAGGCTATTAATACATCTAATGCGGGAACGGCTACAGTATTGCAGTATCTTTCACCAATTTATATTATGATCTTCGTTTGTTTTACATCAAAGAGATTACCAAATAAGATTGAAGCATTATGCATTGTCTTAGCTTTAGGTGGTGCCTTCGTGATTGCGACACATGGTCGTTTAAATGGCTTAGCACTTACTCCAACAGGATTATTCTGGGGAATATTCTGTGGCTTTACAGCTGCTGCATATTCTATCTATCCTAAGCGTTTGATGGCAGTTTATGGTAGTGTACCAGTCACAGGTATAGGAATGTTATTTGGTGGTATTGTGCTATTATGTGCAGGCAAGACATGGACTCTTGTACCTGCATTAGACTTAGCTGGAGTACTTGCGACAATAGGTATTATAGTCATTGGTACAGCTGTTGCCTTTACATTGTATTTACAGGGAGTTGTAGATATTGGACCAGTCAAAGCAAGTATGATTGCAAGTATTGAACCTGTTTCAGCTACATTATTTGCTTTTGTATGGTTATCTACACCGTTTAAGGGCATTGATCTCATTGGTTTTGCGATGATTCTTGTGACAATCTTCTTATTAGCTCTTCCTAGTGATCAAGTATCAAATTCATAACTATTACATATATTTTGTAATATAATAGTATTAGGGAGTGGTTAGTATGAAGAAGTTAAAGAAGGGGATTCCATTTCTCATTTATATGATGATTTGGTCTTTATATATATTATTTGCCTGGTCAAGAACACATCCAGGACAGATTATTGAAGTGTCATTATTTATTTTATATTTAGTATTGCCTGCATCAGCCTTTATTATATCAGTACTCTATGGTCAGTCAGATCATCGTGCTATTTACTTACTTACATTATTCTTTGGTATGATGGAGCTACTTGGCTGTTACTTAAGTTTTATTCATGTATCATTAACTGATATAGAAAAGATTCTTGCACCAAGTACAGAAATAGTATTATATGGTGTATTTCCATCATTACTTGGAATCATGATTGGACAATATATAAACAAACAGAACCGCTACAAGATGTAGCGGTTCTTTCTTATAGTTCTTTATCGTTAAGAATAGAGATTGTACTTCTATATGAGATGATTAAGACAACGAGTACAATGAAGGCATATATTCCAATGAGTAGGAATGCTGAAATTTGACTCATCAACATGCCTACTGAAGTCGCACCACTAGCAGCTGCAAGAAATAAAACAAGCATCAACATTAAGACAATAATAGTTGCTTTTTCACGACCGTATTTCATCATTACAGGAATCGTGATAGAAATATATATGAATGCGGAAAAGAGCATGGCAAGCTGGACAATCACTGTTTCTAAGTTAATATGAGTTGCGGAACTTATAAGGAAAGCAATCAGCCATGATATGAATGTAACAGTGAGTGCATAGATATATTTCTCTAAACAGTATTCTTTTTTACTGAAAGGCAGAGCAAAGAGATAAGTCATCTCATTGTGATACATATCATAAGAAAATGAATTGAAGACAAGTCCTGTTCCCATAAATGTAAGATAACTAGAAATATACGCAAATCCAGAATTTGCATAAGCCATAATCAGACAGATTACAACAATCGTTACAATATACTTTATTTGAGATTTAAGTAATAATAAGTCTTTTTTGAGTAGTCCTTTCATAAGCGCTCTCCTTTTAATAGAATAGGAATCATTGTATCAATATGATTCTGTTCAATCGCAATAGTAGGATAGTTTTCACTATAGAACTGTCTAACGTTAGTTAGACATGAATAACCAAACGGTTCTTTCATTACTTCTAGCAGATAATCTTTGTCTAAGTTATCATAATCTTCTTTAGATACCTTTAACACGCCATAAAGAGAAAGAAGTGTATCCATTTCTTCGTGCATGATGATCTTCCCATGATCAATAATATAAAGATCATCACACAATGATTCTAAATCACTAGATATATGAGAAGATATAAGAATAGTACAATCTTCCTGTTCCATATAATCTCTTAGTATATCAAGTATTTCATCTCTAGTAAGAACATCAAGTCCTGCAGTTGGTTCATCTAAGATCAGTAACTGTGCATGATGTGTTAAGGCAATAATGATATTGAGTTTTGCTTTCATACCTGTAGAGAATGTACGTGTTTTCTTATCTAAAGGGATATCAAAACGCTGACAATAAGAATGAAACAAATCTTCATCAAAACGTTTATAAGTGCATTTAAGGATGCTGGTTATATCGGATACAGTAAAGAATTCACTGAATCCTGTTTCACTTAATACAACACCAATATCCTGTTTATCAGGTATCTGTATGTTACCTTCATCAATAGGATTAATACCAAGAATACTTTTGAATAATGTACTCTTACCAGCACCATTCATTCCTATAATTCCAGTAATCACACCTTTAGGAATATCTAAACTACACTCAAGAGTAAATGAGTCATAACTCTTTTTTAAATGATTAATGTGAATCATAAACATCCTCCATAATAAGAGATAACATGTCCTGCATTTCATGATAAGTAATGCCAGAACGCTTCCCTTTTTCTATAGCACGAGATAATAGTTCTTCCGTTTCTCTTAAACAATTTTCTTTTACTTCATTTTGAGAAACCTCTAATACATAGCTTCCTTTTCCATGAACAGTTGTTGTATAGCCTTCTTTTTCCAAAAAATCATAGGCTTTTTTCACAGTTAAAGCACTGATTTTTAATTCTTTAGATAAAGCACGTACTGAAGGGAGTGCTTCATTAGGAGATAACTGATTAGAGAGTATTGCTTCTTTAATGGCTTCTACAATTTGTTCATATATAGGAATCATTGACGAATGATTAATGATAATATGTATATCTCTTCCTCCTATAAACAGTATATAACAGTATATAACACTGTGCACTATAAAATTCAAATTATGAAAATAATAAGCATAATCTTTCAATGTTTGATAGTATACTCTTGAAAACAAGGAGGATATAATCATGAGTTTTAGAAAAGACTTTTATTGGGGTGGCGCAACTGCAGCCAACCAGCTAGAAGGTGGATGGCAGGAAGGCGGAAAAGGTATTTCCTGTCCTGACGTATGTACTGGAGGAAGTGCAACAGTTAGTAAACGCATTACACCAGTATTAGAAGAAGGAACTTTCTATCCTTCACATGATGCGATTGATCATTATCATCGTTTTAAAGAAGATATCGCATTATTCGCAGAAATGGGATTCAAGATGTATCGTTTCTCAATTGCATGGACTAGAATTTTCCCTAATGGTGATGAAGAAACACCTAATGAAGAAGGTTTAAAGTTCTATGAAGAATTAATTGATGAATGTCGTAAATACAATATTGAACCATTAATTACTATTTCACATTATGAAGTACCATTTAACTTAACTAAGAAATGGAATGGGTGGGCAGATCGTCGTATGATTGACTGTTACTTAAACTTCTGTAAAGCAATTTTTACTAGATATAAAGGTAAAGTAAAATACTGGTTGACTTTCAATGAAATCAACTCAGCAACTACTGCGATGGGGGCATTCTTATCACAGGGTATTTTAAATGAAATCAAGACAATGAATTTCATGGAACAGGTAGATAATCCTCAGAATCGTTTCCAGGGATTGCATCATCAGTTTGTGGCAAGTGCACTTGCAGTGAAGATGGCTCATGAAATTGATCCTAATTATCAGGTGAGTTGTATGCAGATTATGGCAACAAGCTATGGATTAACATGTGATCCTCATGATCAAATTGTGAACCAGGAACAGAATCATTTGATGAACTGGTTCTGTTCAGATGTACAGTGCCGTGGTGCTTATCCAAACTATATTAAGAGATACTTTAAAGAAAATAATATCAACATCGTTATGGAAGATGGTGATGAAGATATTTTAAAGGAAGGTCCAGTTGATTTCTATACATGTTCTTATTATATGTCTAACTGTCAGACAGCAGATAAGAGTAAAGAAGCAGGTTTAGGTAATATTCTAGGTGGTGTACCAAACCCATATCTTAAAGCAAGTGACTGGGGCTGGCAGATTGATCCAATTGGTTTAAGATATTCATTAAATGAAATCTGGGATCGTTATCAGAAACCTATCTTTGTCGTAGAAAACGGCTTAGGTGCATATGACAAGATTGATGAAGATGGTAAAGTACGTGATGACTATCGTATTGATTACTTAAGAAGTCATATTGAACAGATGCATGAAGCTGTATTAGATGGTGTTGATTTAAGAGGTTATACTCCTTGGGGATGCATTGACTTAGTATCAGCTTCTACTGGTGAAATGGCTAAACGTTATGGTTTCATCTTTGTAGAAAGATATGATGATGGAACAGGTGACTTCTCTAGACGTAGAAAAGAATCATTCTACTGGTATCAGAAAGTCATTAAAACAAATGGTGAAGATTTAAAATAATATGAAAAAGAAGGACTATGAATTTTATAGTCCTTCTTTAATGTTTATGTCTTTTCTGCTTTACAGAATTACCTTCTTCGGGTCCTCTGAAATCTACTAAAGATCCTAAATCAAATACCTTAAATCCAGCTTTGACTAATTTTCTTGCTCCTTCATGTGCTGTACCAGCTGCAAGTGCATAAACATAATATGTTGCGGTAGGATCAAGATCCTTTTTAGCATGCTGATCAATTAATCTCGCAGGATAACATTGTGCATCAACTGGATGTCTGACATCAAACTTTAAATCATCATCTACACATAAAAGAATAATATTCATATTATTTTGAAATTCTTCATAAGCATGATTAAATTCAATTGTTTTTACTGCTTCTTTGCGTTTAAAAAACATAGACTCACCTCACTCATACAATAATATCATTTTCTTATGTATTTTACTATTGCTTTTTAGAAATTGGTATGGTAATATAAACAAGCAGTTTAACTTAGGGGCTTGGTCCAATGGTAGAACATCGGTCTCCAAAACCGTTGATACGGGTTCGATTCCTGTAGCCCCTGCCATCTGTAAACAACGAACATTCATTTGTTCGTTTTTTTTATTTAATTTCATATTTATTTATTTAATGCCCCTTTTATTGTGATATAATAGAGTTATGAAAGGGGTTACAATTTATGGCAAAAACTTTAGCATGTATCGTAACAGATCCAGTGGGCTTATATGCGACACCTGCAATGGATCTTATCGAAGTCGCAAAGACATTCGACAGTGATTTTACCTTAACTTATTCAGGTAAAACTGTGAATCTTAAATCGATGATGGGCGTTCTTTCATTAGGTATTCCAACAAAGGCAAAAATTGTGATTACTGCCGATGGAGAAGATGAAGAAACAGGTATTAAAGCAGTACATGAAAAAATGAAAGAATTAGGTATTATCGGATAAAGAATGCATGATGCATTCTTTTTCTTTTTTATGTATAATAGGCGTAAGGAGTTGATGGTATGAAACCAATGATGTGTTTTGATGTGGATGGTACTATTAGAGGTACGACAGATGAACATATAGTATATGATTCAACGATTCTTGCACTTAAGAAATTAAAGGAAGCAGGATATCCAATCGTTGTTTCAACAGGAAGAGGCAGAGACTCTTTCTTACGTACTGGTATACAGGATATTGCAGACTGGGATGGCTTTGTATTTAATAATGGTCAGTTGATTACTGATGGAAAAGGAAATGTAATCAATGCCCATCATTTTAAGAATGAGGATGTTATTCGTACAATTGCGAAAGCAGATGAACTCAATCTTGCAGTGACATTAAAGAAAGAACATCGTATTATTACAAAGGAACCAGACGAGTATGTCTTAGAGACACAGCGTTATTTTGGAAACCAGATAGGACCGGTTGAAAAATATAACGGGACTGATCTTGTCGATATGATGATTATTTATGGACCTAAAGGGTGGGACTATAAACCATTTCTTGATTTAGAAGGTATTTCAGTATTACCTGGCTTATCTTGTTTTGCGGATGTCGCCATTGCAGGTGTGTCTAAAGCAACAGGTATTATGGAATTAGGAAAGGTATTAGGTAGTGATCATTATGTATGTTTTGGTGATTCACAAAATGATATAGAAATGATGAAGCATGCCTCAACATCAATTTGTATGGGTAATGGTGATGCAATGACTAAAGCGGAAGCAGATTATGTAACTGCAGATATTGATGATGATGGTATTTATAAAGCTTGTATTCATTTTGGATATATAAAGGAGTAGAGGAAAATGACATTAAAAGAAGCATATGAAACAGGTAGAGATTTAGATGTATATGTAGATAGTGAAATGGCTGATCAGGATTCACATAGTTTTGATGATTTATGGCAGTCTATTTATGATATTGTGCAAGTATCAGTAGGGGGTATTGTAGAAGAAGACCCTGAAGAATTAAAAAAAGCCATTGCATGGCTTAAGGAAACACAGGATAAAACAGAAGCCTATAAGACTTTGGATATTCCTTTTGAGGTAAAGTAATGAAAGTAGTAGATATGCATTGTGATACACTTTATGAGATGGAAAAGAATCACCTCTCATTAAGTGAAAATAACTTAAATATTGATATAAAAAAGATGGAAGAAGGAGATTATAATGTGGACCCCGTGTCAAGGACATTAAATAAAAAGGCGCTTAAAAATGATTAG
>OGXX01004084.1_pt1 | contig 11578 bp, 9 predicted proteins | sample 1576301 | NCBI WGS metagenome assembly OGXX01 (sample SAMEA3541469, study PRJEB24748) | human gut metagenome | biome: human gut; feature: human-associated habitat; material: faeces | place: China | collected 2012 | reverse complement strand
ACCTTATCAATAAACTGCTCGGCAGTGTCAATGCGGTTACGGGTATTGCCGAGCTTCAGACGCAGATGAGAAACCGCTTCATCGCAGGTATGTTCATCACCGTTGCGCACAAATATCAAATCCTTTTTCTGTGCTAATCCCTCCAGCATGGCGTTGATGCGGGCTTCTTCATGGGCAGTTAACTTCGCAAAAACGGGGAGTGTCATTAGTAGTGTAATGACCAGACAAATGATTTTCTTCATTGAATTACCTTATCCTTGTTTTGTGATAGCCGATTTGACTGCCAGAATCAGGTAAAGTTTCGGTTGGATTACGATGAGGATCATCGGCAAGGAGAAAAAATTAAATGAGTAGTTTGTTGTTGTTTAACGATAAGAGTAGGGCACTGCAGGCGGATATCGTCGCCGTGCAGTCGCAGGTGGTTTACGGCAGCGTGGGCAACAGCATTGCCGTGCCTGCTATCAAACAGAACGGCCTGAATGTCTTTGCCGTGCCGACGGTATTGCTGAGCAATACGCCGCATTATGACACTTTCTACGGTGGTGCGATTCCGGACGAATGGTTTAGCGGCTATTTGCGTGCGCTTCAGGAGCGTGATGCGCTGCGCCAACTTCGTGCTGTAACCACGGGCTATATGGGAACGGCATCGCAAATCAAAATCCTTGCCGAGTGGCTGACTGCGCTACGCAAAGACCATCCTGACCTATTGATCATGGTCGATCCGGTGATTGGCGATATTGATAGCGGAATTTATGTCAAACCTGACCTTCCCGAAGCGTATCGACAATATTTACTGCCGCTGGCGCAGGGAATTACCCCCAATATCTTTGAGTTGGAAATCCTGACCGGTAAAAATTGCCGCGATCTCGACAGTGCCATTGCTGCCGCAAAAAGTCTGCTTTCAGACACATTAAAATGGGTGGTGGTTACCAGCGCCTCCGGTAATGAAGAAAATCAGGAGATGCAGGTTGTGGTGGTCACTGCCGACAGCGTGAATGTCATTTCCCATTCACGGGTAAAAACCGACCTGAAAGGGACTGGCGACCTGTTTTGTGCTCAGCTCATCAGTGGCTTGCTGAAAGGGAAGGCGTTAACCGATGCTGTGCACCGAGCGGGGTTGCGCGTACTGGAAGTGATGCGCTACACCCAGCAGCATGAGAGCGATGAATTGATTTTGCCGCCGCTGGCGGAAGCATAAAAAAATGGCGCCGATGGGCGCCATTTTTTACTGCGGCAAGAATTACTTCTTGATGCGGATAACCGGGGTTTCACCCACGGTTACGCTACCGGACAGTTTGATCAGTTCTTTGATTTCGTCCATGTTGGAGATAACAACCGGAGTCAGGGTAGACTTGGCTTTCTCTTCCAGCAGCGGCAGATCAAATTCAATGACAGTATCGCCAACTTTCACGCGCTGACCTTCTTCAGCAATACGCTTGAAGCCTTCGCCTTTCAGTTCAACGGTGTCGATACCGAAGTGGACGAACAGTTCAACGCCGCTATCAGATTCGATAGAGAATGCGTGGTTGGTTTCAAAGATTTTACCAATGGTGCCGTCTACTGGCGCGACCATTTTGTTACCCGTTGGTTTGATAGCAATACCATCACCAACGATTTTTTCCGCAAAAACGACATCCGGCACGTCTTCGATATTGACGATCTCGCCAGAGAGCGGAGCAATGATCTCAATAGTTCCGGTATCCTTCTTGTCGTCGGAAACCAGAGATTTCAGTTTATCGAACAAACCCATGATCTTCTCCTAAGCAGTAAATTGGGCCGCATCTCGTGGATTAGCAGATTGTTTTTTCTTCAATGAACTTGTTAACCAGCGTCATTAACTCGTCCGTTGTCGGTTGAGCAAGAGCCTGCTCTGCTAACACCTTCGCATCTTCGAAGTTCGTGTTACGGATAATCTTCTTAATGCGCGGGATAGAAATGGCGCTCATAGAGAATTCGTCCAGACCCATCCCCAGCAACAGAAGTGTAGCACGTTCATCGCCAGCAAGCTCACCACACATGCCAGTCCATTTGCCTTCAGCATGAGAAGCATCAATAACTTGCTTGATCAAGTTCAGCACGGACGGTGACATTGGCTGGTAAAGGTGTGAAATCATATCATTACCACGGTCAACTGCCAGAGTGTACTGCGTTAAATCATTGGTGCCGATACTAAAGAAATCAACTTCTTTGGCTAAATGACGTGCAATTGTTGCGGCAGCCGGTGTTTCCACCATTACGCCGATTTCAATTGACTCGTCAAACGCTTTACCTTCGTCGCGCAGTTCCTGTTTGTAGATTTCGATCTCTTTGCGCAGTGCACGCACTTCTTCAACAGAGATGATCATCGGGAACATAATGCGCAATTTACCGAAAGCCGAGGCACGCAGGATAGCGCGGAGCTGATCGCGCAGGATCTCTTTACGATCCATCGCGATACGGATAGCGCGCCAGCCGAGGAACGGGTTCTCTTCTTTCGGGAAGTTCATGTATGGCAGCTCTTTGTCGCCGCCGATGTCCATGGTACGAACGATAACCGCTTGCGAGCCACACGCTTCAGCCACTGCTTTGTAAGCAGCAAACTGTTCTTCTTCAGTGGGCAGTGCGTCGCGGTCCATGAACAGGAACTCAGTACGATACAGACCAACGCCTTCAGCGCCGTTACGCTCTGCACCTTCAACGTCACGAACCGTACCAATGTTAGCGCATACTTCTACCTGGTGACCGTCCAGCGTAATAGCTGGCAGATCTTTCAGTTTAGCAAGCTCTGCTTTTTCAGAAGCCACTTGCTCCTGAACAGCGCGCATTTTATCAATAACTTCGTTGGTTGGATTGACGTAAACCTGATTATTTACGGCATCCAGAATCAGATAGTCGTCATTTTTCACCTGAGAGGTGACGCTACCGGTACCCACGATAGCAGGTAGTTCCAGAGAACGCGCCATGATAGAGGTGTGGGAAGTACGGCCACCCGCGTCGGTGATGAAACCCAGCACCTTCTTCAGGTTCAGCTGTGCGGTTTCGGACGGCGTCAGGTCAGCGGCAACCAGAATGACTTCATCCTGAATGGCGCTCAGGTCGATAATCTTCAGGCCCAGGATGTTGCGCAGCAGGCGCTTACCGATATCACGTACGTCAGCCGCACGTTCTTTCAGGTATTCATCATCCAGCTCTTCCAGGGCAGAAGCCTGACCTTCGATAACTTCATGAGCAGCTGCGTCAGCTGTCATGTGCTTATCTTTAATCAGGGCTATGATTTCCTGCTCCAGCTCCTCATCTTCGAGCAGCATAATATGCCCTTCAAAGATGGCTTCTTTTTCTTCACCGAACGTTTCACCAGCTTTCGTTTTGATCGTTTCCAGCTGGGCTGATGCCTTGGCACGACCGCTCAGAAAACGTTCAACTTCCTGATCAACCTGGTCGGCAGAAATTTTTTTCCGGTCAATGACAATTTCGTCTTCTTTCAGAAGCAGAGCTTTACCGAAAGCGATACCCGGGGATGCTAAAATGCCTGAAATCATAACCCTACCTTACTTGTGACTGATTTTTAAAAGAACCCGGGAAATTACTCGAGTTCCGCCATCAGTTTAACCAGATGTTCAACCGCTTTCTGCTCGTCTTCGCCTTCTGCGGAGATAGTCACAACGGTACCTTGAGTCAGGCCCAGAGTCTGCAGTTTAAACAGGCTTTTCGCGCTGGCGCTTTTGCCGTTGGAAGTCACAGTAATTTCAGAAGTGAAGCCCTTAGCTTCTTTTACAAACTGGGCAGCAGGGCGGGTGTGCAGACCGTTCGGAGCGGTAATGGTAACTTCTTGCTGGAACATTGTATTTCCCCAACTTATAGGTTTAGTGTTGTGGAACTAAAGTCTAGCCTGGCGGTTCGACTTTAGCCTGTATTGTTAGCGCCAGTTTTTAACAGACGCGACGCACGAAGAGCGCAATACAGTCCATTGCTGGCGGGTGTTGACCGCTGACGTTTCGTACGTCATTAAACATTATGCCGCTAAAGGAAGAATTGAACCAAATCATAAAATCGATTCAGCTTTGGCTTTTCCTGTAACGATTAATTTCGCGCATCAAAATAATTAGTCTGGTTAAATACCAGTTCCGACAGGCTGAATCAATGCCAGGAGGGGCGAAAGTTTGAAGCAGGCCACAAAAAAGCACCTAAAAAGGTGCTTTTTTACGCATTTTTAACAAGCTGGCATTACTGTTGCAATTCTTTCTCAGTGAAGAGATCGGCAAACAATGCGGTGCTTAAATAACGCTCACCCGATGATGGTAGAATAACCACAATATTCTTGTTGGTAAAGCTTTCATCTTCTTGTAGTTTCAACGCCGCGGCAACAGCTGCTCCAGAAGAGATACCTGCAAGAATACCTTCTTCTTCCATTAGACGACGGGCGGTAGAAATGGCTTCTTCATTGGTGATGCCAATGACTTTATCGACCAGCTTGAGATCGAGGTTAGCCGGGATAAAACCAGCGCCAATACCCTGAATTTTATGCGGGCCAGGTTTAATCTCTTCACCTGCCAGCGCCTGGGCGATAACTGGAGAATCGGTTGGCTCAACGGCGACAGATATAAGATCGGTCTTGCCTTTGGTGCCTTTAATGTAGCGGCTGACGCCAGTCAGCGTACCGCCAGTCCCAACGCCAGCAATAAATACATCAACCTGACCGTCGGTATCTTCCCAGATCTCCGGACCGGTGGTTTTTTCGTGAATTTCAGGGTTTGCCGGATTGCTGAATTGTTGCAGCAGCAGGTATTTCTCTGGATTGCTGGCGACAATTTCTTCTGCTTTTTGGATTGCGCCTTTCATGCCTTTAGCACCTTCCGTCAGCACCAGGTTTGCACCTAACGCTTTCAGCAGCTTGCGGCGTTCAATACTCATGGTTTCTGGCATGGTCAGGGTGAGTTTGTAACCGCGAGCGGCAGCTACATAGGCCAGTGCAATCCCGGTATTACCGCTGGTCGGTTCAACCAGTTCAACGCCTGGTTTCAGCACGCCGCGCTTTTCGGCATCCCAAATCATGTTGGCACCGATACGGCACTTAACGCTGAAGCTGGGGTTACGAGATTCCACCTTCGCCAGAATGCGTCCGTTACCGATGCGATTCAGGCGAACCAGCGGCGTGTGACCGATAGTCAGCGAGTTATCTTCAAAAATCTTACTCATGGCCTGTCCTTAACTGTATGAAATTGGGATACAACAGGTAGCATACCCGCTCAGAGAATATGCGGAAGTAAGGATTTAGCATATCTATATGCAGAAGGGAAATAATGACATGCAAGATGGAATAAGGGGCGGCATAAGCCACCCCTGTTTCACACAAACGGTTTACAAAATAACCGTTAGATTGTTACCGCCACATCGCGTGTTTATCGCGATAGCAATCGACCCACATCGCCGTCGCGCCACAAACGGCAACGGGCATAATGAACAGATTAAGCAGCGGGATCATCGTAAACAGACTGGTTAAAGCACCAAACTGCATATTGGTGATTTTGCGTGTGCGCAGGGCGGTGCGCATCTCTTTAAACGGCACTTTGTGGTTATCGAAGGGGTAATCGCAATACTGGATGGCTAACATCCAGGCGCTAAACAGGAACCACAGTACCGGCGCGACGGTTTGCCCAATACCAGGGATGAAGTAAAGAATTAGCAATACAATTGCGCGTGGCAGATACCAGGCAAATTTTTGCCATTCGCGTTTCATGATTCGCGGCACATCTTTCATGATACCGAAAATCCCGGTATCTGGCGGTGTAGCGCCAGTCAATCGTGCTTCCAGTTGTTCAGCCAATAAACCGTTGAACGGAGCGGCAATCCAGTTAGCAATCGTTGAGAAGAAATAGCCAAACACTAACAGCACAGAGATGACAGCCAGGGGCCACAACAGATAGCTCAGCCATTGTAACCAGTCCGGAACATAACTCATGAGAGTCGGGATCCAGACATCGAGTTGCGTAAAGAGCCACCAGAATGCGCCCCCCATCAACAAAATATTGACCAGCAGCGGTAAAATAACGAAACGCCGAATCCCAGGTTGCGAGACGAGCTTCCAGCCTTGCGCAAAATAGTAAAAACCGCTGCGTGGGGCAGATGTGAATGATGAAACCATAATCAGGATGAGCTCCTTTTGACCAATCCCAGGAAAATTCTGCGTATTTTACCGGGTAATTGCGCAATGGACAGTTAGGATATGTTCGAAAAAACAGCAAAAAGCACGATTTCATCTATCTTTGTGCTGTGAAAGTTAATAGTGCACTTGCACTTGAGGTAATCGGCAAATACTCTTAGTGAGTAAATGTTTGCCGTGGTGGCAAGGTGTTAGAACAACAGAGAATATAATGATGCAGGATTTGCGTCTGATATTAATCATTGTTGGCGCGATCGCCATAATCGCTTTACTGGTACATGGTTTCTGGACCAGCCGTAAAGAACGATCTTCTATGTTCCGCGATCGGCCATTAAAACGAATGAAGTCAAAACGTGACGACGATTCTTATGACGAGGATGTCGAAGATGATGAGGGCGTTGGTGAGGTTCGTGTTCACCGCGTGAATCATGCCCCGGCTAACGCTCAGGAGCATGAGGCTGCTCGTCCGTCGCCGCAACACCAGTACCAACCGCCTTATGCGTCTGCGCAGCCGCGTCAACCGGTCCAGCAGCCGCCTGAAGCGCAGGTACCGCCGCAACATGCTCCGCGTCCAGCGCAGCCGGTGCAGCAGCCTGCCTATCAGCCGCAGCCTGAACAGCCGTTGCAGCAGCCAGTTTCGCCACAGGTCGCGCCAGCGCCGCAGCCTGTGCATTCAGCACCGCAACCGGCACAACAGGCTTTCCAGCCTGAAGAACCCGTAGCGGCACCACAGCCTGAGCCTGTAGCGGAACCGGCTCCAGTTATGGATAAACCGAAGCGCAAAGAAGCGGTGATTATCATGAACGTCGCGGCGCATCACGGTAGCGAGCTAAACGGTGAACTGCTTCTTAACAGCATTCAACAAGCGGGCTTCATTTTTGGCGATATGAATATTTACCATCGTCATCTTAGCCCGGATGGCAGCGGCCCGGCGTTATTCAGCCTGGCGAATATGGTGAAACCGGGAACCTTTGATCCTGAAATGAAGGATTTCACTACTCCGGGTGTCACTATCTTTATGCAGGTACCGTCTTACGGTGACGAGCTGCAGAACTTCAAGCTGATGCTGCAATCTGCGCAGCATATTGCCGATGAAGTGGGCGGTGTCGTGCTTGACGATCAGCGCCGTATGATGACTCCGCAGAAATTGCGCGAGTACCAGGACATCATCCGCGAAGTCAAAGACGCCAACGCCTGATACACTTAAGGCAAATTAACTCCTCTTCGAACCCCCGCTTGTCGGGGGTTTTTAGCATTGATGGTGCGATATGGAATCAATCGAACAACAACTGACAGAACTGCGAACGACGCTTCGCCATCATGAATATCTTTATCATGTGATGGATGCGCCGGAAATTCCCGACGCTGAATACGACAGGCTGATGCGCGAACTGCGCGAGCTGGAAACCAAACATCCAGAACTGATTACGCCTGATTCGCCTACCCAACGTGTAGGTGCTGCGCCGCTGGCGGCTTTCAGCCAGATTCGCCATGAAGTGCCAATGCTGTCGCTGGATAACGTTTTTGATGAAGAAAGCTTTCTTGCCTTCAACAAACGAGTGCAGGACCGTCTGAAAAGCAACGAGAAAGTCACCTGGTGCTGTGAGCTGAAGCTGGATGGCCTTGCTGTCAGTATTCTGTATGAAAATGGCGTTTTAGTCAGTGCCGCGACCCGTGGCGATGGCACCACCGGGGAAGATATCACGTCTAACGTGCGTACCATTCGCGCCATTCCACTGAAGCTACACGGAGAGAATATCCCGGCGCGTCTGGAAGTGCGTGGTGAAGTGTTCCTGCCGCAGGCGGGGTTCGAAAAGATTAACGAAGATGCGCGACGCACGGGCGGGAAAGTTTTTGCTAACCCACGTAATGCGGCAGCTGGTTCACTGCGTCAGCTTGATCCGCGTATTACAGCGAAGCGACCGCTCACTTTTTTCTGCTATGGCGTTGGTGTTCTGGAAGGTGGCGAGCTGCCGGATACTCATCTTGGCCGTTTACTGCAATTTAAACAGTGGGGGTTGCCGGTCAGCGATCGGGTAACGCTTTGTGAATCGGCGGAAGAAGTGCTGGCGTTCTATCACAAAGTGGAAGAAGACCGCCCGACGCTGGGCTTTGATATCGACGGCGTGGTGATTAAGGTCAACTCACTGGCACAGCAGGAGCAGCTTGGCTTTGTCGCGCGTGCCCCGCGCTGGGCGGTAGCGTTTAAATTCCCGGCGCAGGAGCAGATGACCTTTGTGCGTGACGTCGAGTTTCAGGTTGGGCGTACTGGCGCGATTACGCCTGTTGCGCGTCTGGAACCTGTCCATGTTGCAGGCGTGCTGGTGAGTAACGCAACCTTACACAATGCGGATGAAATCGAACGTCTTGGTTTACGCATTGGCGATAAAGTGGTGATTCGCCGCGCTGGCGACGTGATCCCGCAGGTGGTTAACGTCGTGCTTTCTGAACGCCCGGAAGATACCCGTGAGGTTGTATTCCCGACGCATTGTCCGGTATGTGGTTCTGACGTTGAGCGTGTGGAAGGTGAAGCGGTTGCCCGCTGTACCGGTGGCCTGATTTGCGGTGCGCAGCGTAAAGAGTCGCTGAAACACTTTGTTTCCCGCCGTGCGATGGATGTTGACGGAATGGGCGACAAAATCATCGATCAGCTGGTTGAAAAAGAATATGTCCATACTCCGGCAGATCTGTTCAAACTCACCGCAGGCAAACTGACCGGACTGGAGCGTATGGGGCCAAAATCGGCACAAAACGTGGTTAACGCGCTGGAAAAAGCGAAAGAAACCACCTTTGCTCGCTTCCTCTATGCACTTGGCATCCGTGAAGTCGGCGAGGCCACCGCAGCAGGTCTGGCGGCATATTTCGGCACGCTGGAAGCGCTGGAAGCCGCTTCGATTGAAGAGCTGCAAAAGGTGCCTGATGTTGGCATTGTCGTTGCATCCCACGTTCACAACTTCTTTGCCGAAGAAAGCAACCGCAATGTCATCAGCGAGCTGTTGGCGGAAGGTGTTCACTGGCCTGCGCCGATCGTTATCAACGCGGAAGAGATTGACAGCCCGTTTGCTGGTAAAACCGTGGTGCTTACGGGCAGCTTAAGCCAGATGTCGCGTGATGACGCTAAAGCTCGACTGGTCGAACTGGGCGCGAAAGTCGCGGGCAGCGTGTCGAAGAAAACCGATCTGGTGATAGCGGGTGAAGCTGCAGGATCTAAACTGGCGAAGGCGCAGGAACTGGGCATTGAAGTCATCGACGAAGCGGAAATGCTGCGTTTGCTGGGTAGCTGAGATGGAAAAAGAGCAGCTGATTGAAATAGCCAATACGATAATGCCGTTTGGCAAATACAAAGGGCGTCGCTTAATCGACCTGCCGGAGGAGTATCTGCTGTGGTTTGCCCGCAAAGATGAGTTCCCGGCAGGGAAGCTCGGTGAGCTAATGCAAATCACGCTGCTGATTAAAACCGAGGGGCTGACGCAACTGGTCCAGCCCCTGAAGCGTCCGCTTTAAGCTTTATCGGCGCTGCTTTCCTGCTGCGCCTGTAACTGTTCGGTCTGGCGTTTGTATCGACGCGCCAGCACCGCACAGACCATCAATTGGATCTGATGGAAAATCATCAGGGGCAGCACCATCATACCGATCACCGATGTGGGGAACAGAATGTTTGCCATCGGGATGCCATTTGCCAGACTCTTTTTCGAACCACAAAAGACGATAGTAATTTCATCTGCCTTATTGAAGCTCAGTCGGCGTGCCATAAAGACGTTAACTACAATCACGATAGCCAGAAGAACGCAGCTGACCACCACGATAAACAGCAATGATCCCCAGCCAACTTTATGCCAGATACCATTAACGACGGCTTCGCTGAACGCTGTATAAACCACCAACAGAATGGACGTCTGGTCAGTTTTCGCAATCCATTTTTTATTGCGCGACACCCAGTCACCAATCCACGGCCGGGAAAGATGCCCCAACACAAACGGCAGCAGCAGTTGCAGCATAATTTTACCGACCTGCTCAAGGCTGCCCCCTGCACCGTGAACATTCATCACCAGACCAACCAGCAATGGTGAAAGGAAAATCCCCAGCAGGCTGGATGCCGACGCAGAACAAACCGCTGCCGCGACGTTACCGCCCGCCATTGACGTGAAGGCGATTGCAGACTGCACGGTAGCCGGGAGAATGCACAAGTAGAGAAAACCGGAGTAGAGCATCGGGTCGACATTTACCGGTTTCCACCAGGCAAACAGTACACCCAGAATCGGAAACAGCACGAAGGTGCTGCACATTACCCACAAATGCAGTCGCCAGTGACCACCGCCAGCAATAATCGCCTCACGCGACAACTTCGCGCCGTGCATAAAGAACAGCAGGGCAATAGCTGCGGTGGTCAGATTTTCAAAGAAGGGGACGAAATCGCCTCTGGCCGGAAAGAAAGAGGCCAGCAACACCACCGTGATCAGGGTTAAGGTGAAAGGATCGAGGATACGAAAAAGTTTCATAAAGACTCCAGATGATCGATGGTTCTATTGTGCTTCTTCCAGTTTGAGAAATAAAATTGATTTATTGCATCCATTCATGAAGAAAACAGATGAATTATTCTTTAAAACAATTAAAGGTTTTCGTCACAGTAGCGCAGGAGAAAAGTTTTAGTCGTGCAGGAGAGCGTATCGGCCTGAGCCAGTCGGCAGTGAGTCACAGTGTGAAGGAACTGGAAAATCATACTGGTGTTCGCCTGCTGGACAGAACCACGCGTGAAGTGGTGCTTACAGATGCAGGGCAGCAGCTGGCTTTGCGTCTTGAGCGACTGCTGGATGAACTGAACAGCACGTTGCGCGATACCGGGCGTATGGGGCAACAACTGAGCGGAAAAGTTCGGGTCGCTGCCAGCCAGACCATTTCCGCGCATCTTATTCCGCAATGCATTGCTGAAAGCCATCGCCGCTATCCAGATATTCAGTTTGTCCTGCACGATCGTCCGCAGCAGTGGGTAATGGAAAGTATTCGCCAGGGAGATGTCGATTTTGGCATCGTCATCGATCCAGGCCCAGTGGGCGATCTGCAATGTGAAGCGATTCTTTCCGAGCCTTTCTTTCTGCTTTGCCATCGCGATAGCGCTTTGGCCGTGGAAGATTATGTACCCTGGCAGGCATTACAGGGAGCGAAATTGGTGTTGCAGGATTACGCGTCAGGCAGCCGACCGCTGATTGACGCAGCGCTGGCGCGCAATGGTATTCAGGCGAATATTGTGCAGGAGATTGGACATCCGGCGACGCTGTTCCCGATGGTAGCCGCAGGCATCGGCATCAGTATTCTTCCCGCACTGGCGCTACCATTGCCTGAAGGTAGCCCACTGGTGGTAAAGCGCATTACGCCGGTTGTTGAACGCCAGTTGATGCTGGTGCGCAGGAAGAACCGTTCACTTTCCACCGCCGCTGAAGC
>OGXX01004081.1_pt1 | contig 11585 bp, 10 predicted proteins | sample 1576301 | NCBI WGS metagenome assembly OGXX01 (sample SAMEA3541469, study PRJEB24748) | human gut metagenome | biome: human gut; feature: human-associated habitat; material: faeces | place: China | collected 2012 | reverse complement strand
AATCGCATCGGGCATACCACACCTGCGGTGAGCATTTCGCGCTCCGCAGGTTTTCTTTTTATTAAGCTTTCGTTGCCCGCGTCGTTAATCTTCTCTTTAATAAATACACTCCTATTCCTGCGGTGAGCATTTTGCGCTCCGCAGATTTTTCTTTTTTAACCTTCTTTACCTGTGTTGTCGATTTTCTCTTTGATAGATAACCTCTCATTCCTATGGTAAATATTTCACACACCTCAGTTTTTATTCTCATCCGTAGATGACATAATCCCTAATCCCCTCTTTGTATTGTTTAGAATCTATTCTTACATTATTCTTAAAAACACCTTATATTTCTCTGGGTAGACGCTATAATAGATATATAAGCATTTTACCTGTAAGTAAAAGGAGGGTTAAACTTATGCGTCAAAATCTACTGGAAGAACTGAATGCAGGATGCAGCGCTCTTTCCTGGAGCACACTGGATCAAAAACACTTTTGGGGGCGCAACCTCGATTTTAATCGGCTTGCCGCAGAAACCAAAGTCACCTATGTTCCCCGCGGTACGGAATATTGTTTTTGTGGAACCTCTCTCGAAAACTCTGAAAATCCACAATGTAAAACAACTTCACTCTATGCTTCTCTGGGTACCGGTCTGCTCACAGAAGGCTGTTCCCCAATTCTCTATGAAGGAATCAATGAAAAAGGATTGATGGGCGGACAGCTTTATTATCGAGGATTTGCCCACTTTGAAGATCAGGTTCGTCCCGGAACACTTCCGCTACAACCACCATTTCTGGTCTATCACATGTTATCACAGTGTTCCAGCGTCGATGAAGTTGTCACAATGCTTCAGAATAACCTCACTTTGCTAAATATCCCTCTCTTTGGAACCGTACCAACCCTGCATTGGTCATTCAGTGACCGCAGCGGTGAATCCATCGTAATCGAACCTGACAAAACTGGTATCAGCATTTACCGAAACACCATCGGTGTAATGACCAACAGTCCCGGTTATTCCTGGCATCGCTTAAACCTTCTCAACTACGCTGGCATCCGCGATTTAGACTACGATACATTGGAGATAGAGTGTGACCATCTGGAACAGTGCTTCTCCGGAAATGGCGCTCAGGGGCTCCCAGGCGACTTTAGTTCCCCTTCCCGATTCATTCGCCTTGCTTTCCTGAAAAAGTTCTGTACCAAAGGCTCTGACGAGCAGGATGGCATTGCAAAGATGTTCCACCTCTTCCAAAGTGCCGTTTTTCCTTTGGGAATGGTTCGCGTCAGTCAACCAGGTCATGTAACCGAACTGGATTCTGATATTGTTCCTTTCGATTACACCATCTACACTTCCATCATGTGTTCTGAGTCTCTCCGCTTTTATTGGACAAGTTATGAAAACCAGCAGATTCAGTATGTCGATTTAAACCATCTTCTTTCCTGTACGCAGCCCAAACAATTTGACTTCTAGCGTACTCCACAGTTTATCTGTCGTTCCTAAAACTTTGCTGCAAAAAAGAGCTGCTCTAAAAGCAGCTCTTTTTATTTTATCTATTTTACTTTGTCTCTTGTACCTGAGATTCTGTTGCCTCTTTTTTATGTGTCAGGAAAACACCAGCACACAGCGCGGTAAACGGCGCTACCGTCACCAATCCAAATGAACCAATTACCGTATGGATCATCTCTGCCGCTACATGCTTATAGTTTAAAATATTAATCAATGGGGTTCCCTGTGCCATAAATACCATCAGCAAGGCGATATAACCGCCTGAATAAGCCAGCAACAGAGTGGTCGTCATAGTACCCATCGCTGCACGTCCAACGTTCATGCCCGATTTTACTGCTTCTTTCCACCCAATATCCGGCCTTTTTTCTACAACTTCATAAACTGCCGATGTAATATCTACCGACAGATCCATAATTGCACCGGAAGCACCGATAAAGATGGAAGCCATAAAAATTCTTGTCAGGTTCAAATCCTGATATCCTGCATACAGCAAACTTTCCGAGGAAGACATAACTGCACCGTGTATTTTAAACAGATCGGTAAATACAGCGCCCATGACGCAGGTAACCAGAACACCAAGAAATGTTCCCGAAACTGCCGAAGCACATCTGCGGTCAAATCCATAGACCAGAGCAATAATCAAAAGACTCAGAATCAGGGTAAAAATCAACCCCATCCAGATTGGATTGTATCCCTTCAAATAGCTTGGAACCAGAATCTTCCACAAAGCAAGGATGGTAAGCAGGAAACTGAGTACCGCACGGATACCGGTTCTGCCTGCAAACAGAATCAGGAAAATAATAAAGATTGCTCCCATGACCAGTTCCATCGGAATTCGGTTGTGATCGATCATTGTTACCATCAAAATCTCGTCGCCGTCATAGCTGACTACAACCTGAGCAGTATCCCCAGGATAAAACATTTTATCCTGTTCCAAAGAACCGTTTAGCATATTGACGCCTTCGGTCTGTTCCCCTTTAAACTTACCGCTGATGATTTCCAGCTTACATCGCTGTTCTCCCGAACGAACCAAACCAGTATCAATGATCGCACTGTCATCGGTCTCCAAAACTTTTGCGACACACTGATCTGCTTCACGGTAAATCTCCTGATATCCTGTCGGCAGAAAGAACAGGAACAGAATAAACAGAATACATGCCCAAACCGGCGCATTATATTGGATTTTTTCTTTTGTAAAATGATCTTTCATACAAGAAACCCTTTCCCATCACAAAAAAGCGGACGGCAATCCATCCGCTTTTTTGCTTTTGTTTTCAGAAACCTCACAGGAGTGTTTGGAATATCTCTTATTTGATGTCCATCAGGTCTGCCAGTTTGTGGTAGATCTGAGTGTTGTCATAAAATCCACCGAACTGATCCTGTCCAACACCTTTTGCGAATACTGCTACCGGAAGACCTGTGTGGGAGTAGGAAGTGAAGTCAATACCGGATTTATTGTTGAGCAGGTGGGTAATTGTTACAGACAGTGGTTCATAGGTTCCGTAGAGAACATATTCTTTCTGGTTTTCGGAATCTGCTTTTTCATCAGCCAGTGTTTTTGCATAAGCATCTTTGAGCAGGCCAATTTCATACTCTGTCAGAACCAGTTTGTCATCTTCTGCACCGGACATCTTCAGGCCAAAGAGTTCTTCAACATCTTTCATCATATCTTCGAAGGAAGTCTGGTTTTCTTTGTATTTTGCAACGTAGTCTGTATCGAATTTAGCGTAAGAAATTTTCTGGTTGGTCAGGTTGGTCAGATAAGTGTCATAGTCTGTACCAGCATAACCGATTGTCAGACCACCGGTTTCATGGTCGCCGGTTACCAGAATCAGAGTTTCGTCTGGATGTTCATTTGCAAATTCAACTGCTTCATCTACTGCATCAGCCAGAGCGATGGTGTCGTTGATTGCAGAACCAGCATCGTTTGCATGGCAAGCCCAGTCGATTTTACCGCCTTCAACCATCATGAAGAAGCCTTTTTCGTTGTCAGAAAGAACTTCGATACCCTTGTCTACATAATCGGACAGAGCCCATTCACCGTTTGCACGGTCATTTTCATAGGAGATGGAGTCGCCGTCTGCCAGTTTTTCGCTGATCAGCAGAACCTTTTCATCTTTGTCGCTGATTTTTTCTGCTTCAGCCTGAGTGTTTACTACTTTGTATCCAGCTTTTTCTGCTCTGTCATACAGACTTTCTTTGTCGCCGTCAGCACCGTTTGGTTTGAGCAGTGCGCCGCCTGCAAAGTAATCAAAATCAGAAGCAATCAGTTCTTCACCGATTTCATAGTAGTTATTTCTGCTTGCCTGATGGCAGTAGAAAGCAGCTGGAGTTGCATGGTTGAGGTTTACAGAAGATACAACACCGATGTCATAACCTTCATCTCTGAGCTGCTCTGCAATTGTTTCGTATTTTACTGTCATGGTCTCATCCATGTTGATGGTACCGGAGTATGTTTTGTGACCGGTAGAAATGGAAGTTGCTGTAGAAGCAGAGTCTGGACAGAAAGATGTGGAATCGTAAGTTACTGCGGAACCTGCTACTGGGAAGTTCATAAAGGTCAGTGCTTTGTTGCCGTCCAGAATATCATCGTTATCTGTGTCTGCTACTGCACCCAGATAGTCAGAAGCTGCCTGGAACTGTGGGTAGCTCATACCATCACCGATGAACAGGAATACATATTTTGGTTTTTTGGAAGTAGATGTTGTTGTTTTGTTGCTCAAAACGCGACCGCCGTTTGTCTGCATACCAGATACTGTGGAAGAAATACCTGCAGATTTTACGTCTGGAGATGCAGCATATACACAGCTTAACAGCATGGTACCTGCTACTGCAGCAGCAGCCACTTTCGAAATGATTTTTTTCGCTTTCATAATACACTCTCCTCATTTTTGTTTGCTTTGTTTCTGCTCCTATATCTTAATAAATTTTTGTAAAAGTCGCATTGTAGAACGCGTTAAAGCTATGTTAAACTATTTACGATTCCGTCACACTTTGGTAAAATATGAACAGAAATGGCAAAAATTCCTTTACTTTCTACCAGACCCATTCTCTTTTGGAGGTGTTTTATGAAACATACCACGCCATTTTTTTACTCTTCTTTCGCCTGCACCGCATCCAACTGTTCGGACAGTTGCTGCATCGGTTGGGAAATTGACATTGATCAAAAGACCGCATCCTATTATCATACACTTTCTAAAAAAGAGGATTTTCCCTTCGGAAAACGCTTAAAAGAAGAAATATCCTATCAAGATATTCCGCACTTCATTTTAACCCCAAATGAACGCTGTCCTTTTTTAAACCACCAAAATCTCTGTGATATCTATATCCATCTTGGAGAAGAACATCTGTGTGAAATCTGCACCCAGCATCCCCGATTCCACGAATGGTTTGGCAACTATAAGGAAAGTGGTCTCGGTCTTTGCTGTGAAGAGGCAGCACGCCTTCTTCTTTCTTCTCCTGAACCCTTGACCTTCCGTACCACTGTGATAGAGGAAGAAGAGGATAAAACTCCTTTTGATAAGGTACTCCTTGATCAGCTGCTTTGTCTGAGAAAAGAAATGTTTGCTCTTTTGCAGGACCGAACCAAAACTTTTTCTTCCCGTCTCTCTAGTCTCCTTTTCCTTGCTGAGCAAGCACAACAGCAGCTTGACAATGGAGATCTTCCTTTTTCATTTGCACAGACACCTTCCTTTTCCACTTTTGACACCAATCCTGTGGAAAATCTTGATCTTCTCCTTTCCTTTTTGCAGACCCTCGAACCCATCGATCTTGGCTGGACCGATCGCCTTTCCTGCATTCAAAAGGAACTTCCTGCCCTGTTAAGCAATCGGGAACAATTCCTTTCTGCCTTCCATGAAAGAATGTATGAATATGAACATCTGTGTGTCTATTTTCTCTACCGCTATCTACTCAAAGCCACTTGGGATGAGGACATCCTCTCCCGCGTAAAATTTGCGATCTTTTCTGTCAGCACAATTTTTCTGCTGGGACTTTGTGATTTTTCCAAAAATGGACAATATTCCCTTCTTGATCAAATTCAAAACACCAAAGCATACTCCAAAGAAATCGAGTACTGCGACGAAAATCTGGAATCTGTTTTGGAGCAAAGTTGGAATCTGCCAGCCTTTTCTACCGCTGCACTGATAGATTTGATCTCTGCTCTGTTTTAGACAAAATAAAAAGGACTGCAGATGCAGTCCTTTTTATTTTGTCTTGATTACATTGCCCATCCTTTGCTGCGTTCAACCGCTCTGTGCCAGTCACGCAGCAGCTTTTCCCGACGTTCTGCCTTCATCTGAGACTGGAACACCGTATCACAATTCCATAATTTTCGGATTTCATCAGTATCCTTCCAGACACCCACTGCAAGGCCGGCCAGATAAGCTGCACCCAATGCGGTGGTTTCCCGAATCATCGGTCTGCGAACCTCACAATCCAGCACATCTGCCTGAAACTGCATCAGAAAAGCATCGCGGCTTGCTCCGCCATCCACTTTCAGCTCCCGAATCGACACACCGGTATCCTTTTCCATCGCTTTGACCAGATCATAACTCTGATAGGCGATGGATTCCTGTGCTGCACGGATAATATGTTCCCGTTTGGTTCCTCTGGTGATGCCGATGATACATCCGCGCGCATACATATCCCAGTGCGGAGCACCAAGCCCTGTAAATGCCGGAACCAGATAAACTCCTCCGGTATCCTCCACCTTCTGGGCATAATATTCCGCATCCTTCGATTCGTTGATAAAGCGCATCTCGTCACGAATCCACTGAATCACTGCACCGCCGACAAAGACGCTTCCTTCCAGCGCATACTGCACTTTGCCATTCAGTCCGATCGCGATGGTCGTGATTAATCCATTTTGACTAAAACATGGCTTATCGCCGGTATTCATCAGCAAAAAGCAGCCGGTTCCGTATGTATTTTTGGCTTGTCCCTGTTCAAAACAGCACTGTCCAAACAACGCTGCCTGCTGGTCCCCTGCAATTCCTGCAATCGGAATCTCCTCTCCCTGGATGGTGGTATAGGCATAAATTTCACTGCTGTTTTTTACCCGCGGCAGCATCTGCACCGGAATATCCAGCGCATCCAGCAGTTTTTCATCCCAGCTTAAAGTATTGATATTAAACAGCATTGTTCGGGAAGCGTTAGTATAATCGGTAACATGGACCTTTCCACCGCTCAGTTTCCAGATCAGCCAGCTGTCTACCGTTCCAAACAGGATCTCTCCTTTTTTCGCACGTTCTCTGCCCTGCGGTACATGATCCAGAATCCATGCAATCTTGGTAGCAGAAAAATAAGCATCCGGCACAAGACCGGTCGTTTTGCGGATATATTCTTCCAAGCCCTGTTGTTTTAGCTGATCAATCCGGTCCGCTGTCCGACGGCATTGCCAGACAATGGCATTGTATACCGGACGTCCGGTCTTTGCGTCCCAAAGAATGGTTGTTTCCCTCTGATTGGTGATGCCGATTCCCTTGATGTCTTTGACATCCACACCGCTTTGTGCGATTACTTCCATCATCACCGCATACTGTGACGAATAAATTTCCATCGGGTCATGCTCTACCCAACCCTCTTTGGGATAGTGCTGAGTAAATTCCTTCTGCGAAATTCCAATAATATTCTGTTGTTTGTCAAACAGAATTGCCCTCGAACTGGTTGTTCCCTGATCCAGCGCAAGAATATACTGAGCCACAAAATCTCCTCCCGTATTCTTCTTTAGAAAGCTTCCTTAGGAAAACTTTTTCATTGTCAGTCCGACCCAGATTCCCATAATACCATCCACCAGAATGACGCCTCCCAGCACTCTTACTGTGATGACCAGTGCACCAAATGGATTGAGAATCAAAAGTACACCAAGCAGTGCAATCAGTACTGCTGCAAGCAATGCTGCCTGCCATTTTGGGTAACCATATTTTTGCAGCATCATCGCACGTTGCGCTTTGGAAATTCCCTCAATCAGAACAAGCACACCCAGGATAATCGGCAAAATTGCAAAGATGCCGCCCGGATTTGTAAAAGAAAAAATACCGATTCCAACCAGAATAATTCCCAGAATCAATTCCCAGGTAAACAGAGGAGAGTATTCACGGTTTCTAAAATAGGACACTATTTTTAAAATGCCATAAATTAACGCCACTGCCCCGATTGCATAGGTAATCACGTTCAAGGATTGCTGCGGAAAAACAAGCAGAAGAAGCCCTGCTATAATACCAATTCCCGCCATAACATATTCGTCTAACTCAATGTGAATAGATTTCATCTTTCATTCCTCCCTGATAGATTTTTCGTTTTCTATCTTTCCCCTTTTTCTGCTTAAAATTACAGCTCAAAGGTATATGCCTGCGCGTTTGCAAGCAGGTTGTCGATCAAATTATCCTCTTTTCTGGAGCGTCCCGAATAACTGCTTACCGGAGCAAAAACGCCGCCATGAGATACAATCAAAACGCTTTCATCCTTCTGCTCTTTATTTTTGAGACTGTCCAGAAAATCATATACTCTTTTGTAAAAATCCTGAATATTCTCTGCTTTTTCATAGTGAACATCCGCATTGTAGTCCCAAAACTTTCTGGTATCGAATTCTTCCCAGCGCTTTCCCTGAAATTCTCCCATATCACGCTCTGAGATTCTTTCATCGTAGGTAATTGGAACCTTTCTTCCTTCACAAATTACCTGCGCTGTCTGTCTGGCACGCATCAGGGGAGAACAATAGACATGATCAAACTCCATATTGCTTAACAGCTCTGCTGTTTTTTGTGCTTGCTGCAAGCCCTTTTCATTTAATGGAATATCTGCCTTTCCCTGCTGTTTGCCCTGACTGTTCCAGTCAGTTTCTCCATGGCGCACAAATGTCACCTTCATTTTTCATTCCCCCGATAAGAAAAAAAGCGCAGGGCGGTTTCCTGCGCTCTTTCAAAAATCTGATATTTTTTACATTCCAGAACCTTTTTTGGTAAACGGTTTGCCTGCGGCACCTTTGGAATATGGTTTTCCCTTTCTGCCTGCATCAAATGGACGTCCCGGTCCCCGTGTTCCTCTGCGGTTTTCCTCCCGCATCTGAAAGTTTCTGCCTGTATTTCTGTCAGAAGAAACAAAGGCTGCTTTTTCTACCTGTGGTTTGCGCGGTCTTGCATTTCTGCCCAGAATTTCGTCATCCAGATCGTTTAACAGTTCCGGTGCACCCGAAGAAGCTTTAATTGCATTGCGCAGCATTCCGATTTCTCCCGGACGAAGCTCTCTCCATTTTCCTGGAGCCAACATTCCTAATTTAAGCGGACCAATTGCGGTGCGTTTCAGTCTTGCTACTTCCAGACCTACTGCTTCACACATCTTTCTGACCTGACGGTTTCTTCCTTCATAGATTACAACCTGCATAACCACTCTGCCAGGTTCCTTTTCCAGAACGGTAACATGGGCAGGACTTGTCTTTTTGCCATCGATCACAACACCGGTAGAAAGCTGTACTACCTGCGCATCGCTGACATCCGGACGAACCGTTACGCGGTAGGTTTTGGATACATGATGACTTGGGTGCATGATCAGGTTTGCAAACTCACCGTCATTGGTAAAGAGCAGCATACCTTCACTGTCCTTGTCCAGTCTGCCAATTGGATAAACTCGCTCCGGTACATCTTCCACAAGCTCCGCTACGCACTTTCTGCCCAGCTCATCGCTCATGGTGGTGACATATCCACGCGGTTTGTGCAGCATGATATAGTACTTCTGGCTGCTCTTCTGGAAATATACCCTTTCGCCGTCGATGGTAACGACATCGCGGTTCGGGTTGATTTTCTGTCCTAATAATGCAGGGCGTCCGTTTACCTTGATCTTTCCCTGCTCAATCCATTCTTCAGCTTTTCTGCGGGATGCAATTCCCTGCTCCGAAAGAACTTTCTGTATTCTGGTTCCTTTTTCCATTCTAAACTCCTCTTTTACAAAATCGGATCCTTGTTGATATTACTCTTATTGTAAGCGAAAGTATCTGTACTGTCAATCCATTTTGCATCGATACAATCAATCTGTTCTAACTTTTCTTCCCTTGAAAGAGGGGGGCAAATATGGTAAAATAACTGCATAAATCTTTTGATTTGTGACATTATGATTCCTTCTCAATACTATAAATCATTTGATATGAAAGGAGCATCCTGCTTTGAAAATACAGGAATCCGGTGAAAACTATCTCGAAACCATCCTGATGCTGGAGCAGAAAAACGGCTCTGTGCGCTCGATTGACATTGCAAATGAACTGGAATTTTCCAAACCAAGTGTCAGCCGCGCCATGAGTATCTTAAAAACTGCCGGCTTTATTACTATGGATAAAAACAATCAGATCCTTCTGACTCCGGAAGGCCGCCAGAAGGCAGAATCGGTTTATGAACGCCATTGTCTGCTCAGCCGTTTTCTGGAAGAAATTCTGGGCGTCGACCACGATACTGCCAGCGCCGATGCCTGCCGCATCGAGCACGTAATCAGCAAAGAGAGCTTTGACGCTTTGAAAAACCACATAAAAAAAATGCAAAAAGAACAGTGAAGAAATGAGACAAACCCGATTTTGGATTTGTCTCTTTCTTTTTATACCGTTCTCTTCTGTCTGCCTTTTCTTACTTCTCTTTCAGTGCACGCATGGAGTTCAGGATCGCAATGACAGAAACTCCGACATCTGCGAAAACAGCTTCCCACATATTGGCTGCGCCAAAAGCTCCGAGCAGCAATACGATTGCTTTTACGCCGAGTGCAAAAACGATGTTCTGTTTTACGATCGACAGTGTTTTTCTGGAAATCCTTACGATCGATGCGATCTTGCGGACATCATCATCCATCAGCACAACATCGGCTGCCTCGATTGCTGCATCCGATCCCATGCTTCCCATGGCAATGCCGATATCCGCTCTTGTCAGTACCGGAGCATCATTGATGCCGTCTCCGACAAATGCCAGTTTTTCTTTCTTCGGTTTTTCCCTCAGGAGGCGTTCTACCTGTGCCACCTTATCTGCCGGCAGCAGTTCTGCATGTACTTCATCAATACCAAGCTCTGCTGCCACTGCATCCGCTACACGCTTCGTATCGCCGGTCAGCATAACCGTTCTGGTAACACCTGCATTCTTCAAAGCAGCAATGGCTTCTTTTGCATGCGGCTTTAACAGATCGGAGATCAGAATGCATCCGGCGAATCTGCCATCGACTGCCACATAAACAAGCGTTCCAACCTCATTGCATACCGTATACGGAACTCCAAGCTGATCCATGAGCTTTCCGTTTCCTGCAGCAACCAATCTGCCGTCAACCTGTGCGGTAACACCCTTACCACTGATTTCCTTAACCTCTGTTACACGGTTCTTATCAATCTCTTTGCCATATGCTTTCTGAAGACTCTTACTGATCGGGTGGCTGGAATAGCTTTCTGCACATGCTGCATATTCAACCACCTCTTCTTTGGAAAGCGCTGCAGGATAAATACCGCTTACTTCAAAAACACCCTGTGTCATGGTTCCGGTCTTATCAAATACAACATATTTGGTCTGGGAAAGAGTTTCCAGATAATTGGAACCCTTGACCAGAACCCCTTCCTTGCTCGCACCGCCGATTCCGGCAAAGAAGCTTAAAGGAATACTGATAACCAGTGCACAGGGACAACTGATTACAAGGAACGTCAATGCTCTGTAAATCCATGTACCGAAGTCTGCCGGAAGTCCCATAAATACCATTCTCACAATGGGGGGAATTAATGCAAGGGCTACTGCACCGTAGCAGACCGCCGGAGTATAAATTCTTGCGAACTTGGAAATAAAGTTCTCTGATCTGGATTTTCTTGAACTGGAATTCTCCACTAGCTCCAGAATTTTGGAAACGGTAGATTCCCCGAATTCCTTCGTTGTCCGGATCTTCAAAAGACCTGTCATATTAATACAGCCACTGATAACTTCGTCCCCTTCCTTAGCTTCTCTCGGAAGGCTTTCCCCTGTGAGGGCGATTGTATTAAGACTTGAAGCACCTTCTACAACGATACCGTCAATCGGAATCTTTTCACCGGGCTTTACAAGAATAACCGTACCGATCTCTACCTCATCCGGATCGACCTGTACCAGCTCACCAT
>OGXX01004072.1_pt1 | contig 11603 bp, 10 predicted proteins | sample 1576301 | NCBI WGS metagenome assembly OGXX01 (sample SAMEA3541469, study PRJEB24748) | human gut metagenome | biome: human gut; feature: human-associated habitat; material: faeces | place: China | collected 2012 | reverse complement strand
TTCCCTCGCTGCACGACAGCGGGAAGAGCACGGCAAAGCACTGCGCGATCTTAGGATTCATTATGTTCGATGTAACCGCGGCATCTGCCTCGCGGAGTATGTCTGCAGCTTCGCGGCACACATGAAGCCCGTCCGAATGCATATCGCATCCGTCGTCCTTATACACGCAGTACGCCACACGGTTGACATAGCTGAACTTGTTCGGGATCTCTTTTGCCAGAGTGAAAATGTCGTTCCAATCGGGATGGCTGTCGCCGAAAAGCGTGACAAGCGTTTTGTAGCTGCGGCAGTCGCCCTGAACACCGACGCTGAGGATCGGCGCAAGGTAAGATTTTACGTTATGGCTTTCGCAGAACGAAGCGATCTCAGCCTGCTTTTCCGGATCCTTTTCGGGGGGATTCGCTTCGGAGCAGATCATGCGGACTCCGAGTCCGGGGCCGGGGAAGGGCTGACGCGAAGCGATTTCTTCATCCAATCCGAGCATGCGGGCAACACGGCGCACTTCATCCTTGTGCCAATCCCAGTTCGTCTCGATTATAAGTCCGCGTTCTCTTGCACGGCGAACCATGTCAACATCATTGTGATGCGTCTTGATCTTGTGCGCGTATCCGCTGACGTCGGGATTGCCGCTTTCGATAAGATCCGGGCGGAGAGTGCCCTGTGCAAGGAAAGTGTTGTCAAGATCAATGCCGAGCTCGGATACGGCATCGTGAGTTACCTTTATGAACATGCTTCCGATGATCTTGCGCTTCATTTCGGGGTCAGTAGTCTCGGCGAGCGGTCCGATCTCGGTGCCGTTTCCGTCCGCATCGACCTTGCCGTAGAAAAATTCCTTTTCCGCGTTGACGCGCTTCATATTTATAAGTCCGAGCTTGTGGAGATTTTCACATATGAGATCACTTTCGTTCTTTCTCATAAGACCGTGATCGATATGTATTGCAAATACATTTTCCGGGGGCAGAGCCTTAACGAGAAGAGCCGCCGTTACTGCGCTGTCTACGCCTCCGGAAACGAGAACTACGACTTTGTTGTTTCCCCCGCGCTCGCGGATCATCTTCACCGAGGTCTCTATGCGGTCTTCGAGCGCATATGTATCGCGGAACGCGCATATTTTTCTGAGAAAGTTCTCAAGCATCTTTATTCCGTTTTCGGTGAGATCGACTTCGGGGTGGAACTGAAGCGCGACTATGTTTTTCTCTTCGGACCACACAACCGCGGCGGCTTCGCCGGTTTTTGCGCAAAGCTTGAATCCGTCGGGAAGCTTTGCAACCGCATCGCCGTGACTCATGAGGACGAGCTGCTTTTCATCAAGCCCGTCGAATAGAGGACACGAGGTGTCAACGGTGATTTCCGTCTGACCGTACTCGGTTCTGAATGAAGGCTTTACGACGCCTCCGAAGTGCTCGCAGATAAGCTGCATTCCGTAGCATATGCCGAGCATCGGAACTCCGAGAGAGAATATTTTTTCGTCGTATTTCGGCGCACCGTCAGCCCATACGGAAGAAGGACCGCCGGAGAGAATTATCGCCTTGTAGCCTTCAAGCGCCGCAATATCGGTGCCGAGCGGGAAGATGTCCGTATAGACCCCGAGCTCGCGTACCTTGCGGTCGATAACCTTTGTGTACTGTCCGCCGCAGTCGAGAATAGCCAAGCGTTCTGAGGGAAGCTCTTTTTTGTTATTCATGAAAATTCTCCGTTAATTCGTTAAAAGATCAAGTGAGATAAGTATACGAAAAAAACGCAGTTTCCGCAAGAGAATATAAAGAAAAAAACGCATTATGTGCGTTTTTTTCTGGTAAGCAGAAGGAAAATGACGATTGAAAGCACGGCGGCGGTTATTTTTGCCGCGAGGATGTAATCGGGAGTCGCCGAAGAGTTTTTTTCGGCATCAGTGTCCTGAGACAGAAGAACAAGAGATGAAAGTTCGTCGTCACCGAATGTTTTCGAAAGCGCTTTGACCGATGCTATTTCGAGATTGAGCTTTTCATCTCCGTCGTACACAACTGCAAAGTACTCGGGAGAGAAGTTGCCTTCAACGGTGCATATCACGGAATACGCTTCTCCTGCCGGAATCGTAACCGGATAGGCGTACCTTTTTTCGCTGTCGCCTACGGTAACGGTAAAGCTTCGCATTTCGCCGTCTCCTTCGGCGGTCAGTATGAATTCTATGTAGGGACATGAAGAAAGATTCATCTTGCGCGGTACCGCCGCGACCGCGCATTCTTCGCCTCCTGCCTCCGCAACGAGTGAAAGATGAAGCGCACGGCACGCGGTAAGGTCGGATACCTCCGTGAGCGCGGGGCTTATCTGCGTTGTTATTCTCGACGCGTCTGATGAAGACGTCCATGAATACGAGCTGAAGGATCTTGTGACCACGCCGATCTGCGACTTGCCCTCGCCGCCGCTGCCCTTGATGACCATCATGCGCTGGCCCTTGTTGCTGGGAATCAGGCAGTAGCCGATGAACTCCTGCACGGTGAGAATGTCCTCCGGGTAGAGCAAATCGGACAGAAACCGCAGCCAATGGACGGGCTGGGCGGCTTTCGGGTCATATTTGACCGGGAGCCGGTTGCGGACGATCTCCGGCTTGCCTTCCTGAAAGGTGCCGTCCAGATACAGGGTGCCGTTTGCCAGCGCAATGCGGTCGGTGACGGGCGGGAAGTCCTCCACCTGTGCCGCCAGTTTCAGAACATCTACGACATTGCTGACCCGTTTTGCGATATTTGCGCCGATATGGTCTCGCAGCATATCGAAAATTTCACAGCGCAGGTTCATGGTGTCTGTGACCCTGCCTTCCGGGGTGAAAAATGCGCCATTCACATAGAGGAGCTGGTGGGTGCTGAGAAAATCGTCACAAAACAGGGATTCGTTGAAGAAGCCTTTCTTGATCCATGCAGGGGTAAAATTACTCATAGGCATTCCATCCTTTCATTGGCGTTACGGAAAAGCGATGTGCTCATTTTGAGTACATCGTTTTTCTCCGCAACAGATGGATACACGTCCGTTTCGCCTCATGTGGACATTTTGACCACATGAGGTGAATTGCCGTTCTCCCTGCATGGATTTCCTGCCCCCTTCCGGCGGCGTTTTCCGGCTCTCCCACTTGGGGGTCATCGCCGGGTATCCCATGCAGACGGTCATGCTGTTTTCAAGGTCCAACGGGCAAAACGGCAACAAAAAAGCCGTCACAGAACAGACCAGCCCCGCCTTCGCTTTTTCTGGAAGGTCATGCTAGTCGGTTATGTAACGGCTGAAAGCCAAGATGTTCAGCCCCGCAGGGCCTGAACGAATATGTAAAAATATGTTATATTCAATTGTTGGGATAGATTACCACAAAAATCGAGCCGTGTCAACAAAAACTTTTGAAAACGCGTTGTTTTCGGCAACTTGCAAGAAAAGACAAGGGAAACTTTGGCAAAAAGAGAAAGGGCTGGACGGCACCAGCCCTCTTGACAAAAAGTAATTTGGCTATCCGGTTTTTAAGAATCGTCCATTCTTTAAAGAATTGTCCATAGACAAATCTGTAAGCAGCCTGTAAAATACTTTTCGGGTAGTCAAAACTAACCTCTGACCACTTGAGAGGGTGATTTCTATATGAAAAAGACACGACTGACGATCATTCTATTGATGATTCTAACGCTTGTTTCTGCAATCATTACGCTTTGCATGGGAGCAGTCCGCATTCCGGTACAAGATACACTATCGATCCTGCTTCGGCACCTGTTCGGGACAGACACAGGCACCTCGGTATCTGTGGCATTTGAACAGATCGTCTGGCAGATCCGAATGCCCCGAATTATTCTGGGCTTTCTGGCAGGAAGCGGGCTGGCGCTCTGTGGCTGCGTGATGCAGGCAGTTGTCCAAAACCCAATGGCAGACCCATATATTCTTGGTGTGTCGGCAGGCGCAACGCTGGGAGCCACCGGTTCACTCTTTTTAGGGCTGGGCGTGATCTCCGGCTTTTGGGCCTTTGTAGGAGCAGGCGGTGCCTGCTTCCTCGTATTGGCTCTCTCATCGGCGGATGGCAAGACCACCTCAGTCAAGCTGATTCTCTCCGGCATGATTGTCAATGCACTGCTGACAGCATTTTCCAACTTTATCATTGCGGTAGCAGGCGATTCGGACGGTATGATGTCCATCAAGTTCTGGACGATGGGCTCCCTGACCCGCACCGGATGGAAGAACATCGGCCTTGTCACACTGATTGTGCTGGCGGCAGCAGTCTTTTTCCGGACGCAGGCGCAGACGCTGGACGGCCTGATGTTGGGCGAGGAAGCAGCTTCCACCATCGGCATCAACACCTTCCGGTGTCGGTTGGTTTACCTGCTGGTACTCTCGGTGCTGACCGGTGCACTTGTATCGGTTTGCGGCACTATTGGATTTGTGGGGCTCATCATCCCGCATGTTTCCCGCGCCATTGCCGGCACAGCCCACCGAAAACTACTGCCGATTGCGGCATTATCCGGCGGACTGTTCATGCTCTGGGTGGATGCCATCGCCCGCAGTCTGATTCCCAACACCGAGCTGCCTGTGGGCATCTTCACCGCCTTGGTGGGTGCGCCGTTCTTCGTCTATGTGATGGTGCGTAAAAAATATGGATTTGGAGGCAATTGAATGAGACTGGAAGCGAAAGATGTAAACATTTCGATTTCCGGCAAACCAATTGTACAGCATCTCTCCATTGAGGTGCCGGACCGGAAATTCTCGGCCTTGCTGGGTGCCAACGGCAGCGGCAAGACCACTCTACTCCGCTCCATCTACCGCACACAAAAGATGGACAGCGGCATCGTTCGTCTGGATGACGAGGACATCACACACTTTTCCGGCAAAAAGCTGGCGCGGAACATGGCGGTGATGGGACAATTCAACCAGATCAACTTTGACTATACCGTGCTGGACATCGCCCTGATGGGACGGTATCCGTTTCACTCCCTGCTGGAGCAGGAAAAAGAGCGGGATTATGAGATGGCTTTGGAGGCACTGGACAAGGTAGGCATGAAAAGCTACCGAGACCGGAACTTCCAGTCCCTCTCGGGCGGTGAAAAGCAGCGGGTGGTTCTGGCCCGCGCGCTGACCCAGTCGCCCAAGATCCTGATCCTCGACGAGCCGACAAATCATCTGGATATCCGTTATCGGTTAGAAATCCTTTCAATCATCAAAGATTTGCAGATCACGGTCCTGGCAGCGCTGCACGACCTGAGCCTTGCGGCGCAGTTCTGCGACTATCTCTACCTGATGAAACAAGGGGAGATAGTTACGCAGGGGATGCCCGAAGCCGTAATGACCTCTGAAAACCTGCACCGCATCTTTGATGTCGAAGCCTGTGTCTACCCCAGCCCGATCAACGGAAAACTGATGATTCAATATCTATAACAAAAACGCGGGAGTATCCCGCAGAAAGAGGAACCTTTATGAAAAAGAAAACCCTGAGTGTTGCTGCCGCGGCACTGGCAGCCGTCATGCTGGCCACTGGCTGCAGTCAGACTACATCTTCTGTGGCATCGTCTGCTGCCGCCTCCTCTGAGGTGGCTTCATCGGTGGCCGAGAGCACCGTTTCTTCCGCTGAGGAGACTGCCTACCCCCTGACCCTGCAGATTTATGACGCTGATGGCAATGCTGTAGATATGACCTACGACCATGCACCGGAGAAGGTGCTGTCCACACAGCTGTCCATGACTGAGTTGCTCATCAAGCTGGGGCTCAAGGATAAAATCGTCGGCGTGTTCGATAATGACAATGCCCTGAAGGGTGACATTGCTGATGAAATTGCATCTCTAAACAGCCTTGGCGATAAGAAGTCTGTTTCCAAGGAGACCATCCTTGCCACGGAGCCGGATCTGATCCTTGGCAAGGGTCCCCTGATGTTCACTGAGAGTAGCATCGGCACCGTCCAATCCTATCAGGAGCTGGGCATTCCCGTCTACACTGAGCTGGCTAGCGCTTCCATTGATCAGTCGCTGGATAACATTGTAGAGGATGTGCGGAACATCGGCGAGATCTTCAACGTGCAGGAGACTGCAAACGCTTACGCTGACGAGCTGCAGGAGAGAATCGACGCGCTGATGGACAAGGTCAGCAGCCAGAGTGGCGAACCCCTGAAGGTTCTGTTCATGGCTGGCTACGCCGATGGCACCTTCGTGGCCTTCAATTCCAAGATGAGCAGTTGTATGCTGAATGCCCTGAACGCTGAGAATGTTCTGGACAAGGGCGGCAACGGCCTGACGCTGGAGAATCTGGTCTCCATGAACCCGGATATCATCGTCTACGTCCACGCAGACCGCTTTGGTTCCACCGATGCCGACGCGGTGGAGCAGCTGACCTCCAACGCCGTCGTGCAGGAGGTTCCCGCCATCGCCAACCAGAAGGTCATCGAGATGGATTATGATGACGTAATGGACTACGGTGCACGGGTCATCGATTCTGCTGAGACCCTGTACAACTTCATGTACAGTGCATCTTAACGGAACCTGAAATCAAAAATTTCGGTTATGGCAGAAAACGGGTGGGCGGAAAGCCCATCCGTTTTTTGTAAATGCGGCTGAAATAACAGGCATCTCGGTAGCCGACCTCATGAGCGGCCTGTGTCACAGTGTAGTCGCCGGAACGCAAAAGCTCAGTGGCTATTCGGACACGATAATTGATGAGGTAATCGATGGGGCGGATGTTTTTGTACTTATAAAAGAGATAGCTGACATGTCCAGCTTTCTCATTGACCTGTTCGGCCAGTGCGTCCAGCGTCAGCGGCTCTGCATAGTGCTCTGCGATGAAATCCAGCAGGATGCTCATGATTTGGCTTTCATTGTAAGTTTCCTCTGGCTGAAAATCTGCGAAAATCTGGGCGAAGAATTCTTCCGTCAGCTTTTCTTGCTGGTACTGGCTGCGGATGTCAGCGTCTGGGTGGAGCTTTAGGATCTGCTCCAGAATGGAAAAGGTCTGTTCCGGATTTTTGAGCTTGTGGGAGAACAGCAAAGGCCGGTCGTTTTCGTAGTACATATTGATGTAGTGGAAATCCTGCTCGCCCAAAGCCGAAATGGTCAGGGTCTTGTCGGGACATCCGTGCAGGAATAGTCCTCGCTTGGCAATGAAAGGTTCGTGCTCAAATGAGAAGATGGCCCGACCCGACACCGGAACAATCAGTGCACTTTTCAGGGTTCGGTAGCTATTACTCTCACCAACGTGCAGGGTAAAGCTGCGGAAGCCGACAGACTCGATTCGGCCCTGATTGTATTCCTGAAATAAAATTTCCAGCGGATTAGGAAGCGTGGATATTTGATTCATTGGGAGCTCCTTTGTGCAAAAGTGGTTAGTTGTTGCTAATATAGCACAAAATGCTACCGTTTGTCTATGTGGGGAGCAACCCACACTGCGTAAAAACTGACAAAAAGGATGGTTATGGATGGAAATTTTGAATCTCGGTTCACATCGAATTGGAGTCCGGTTCCCGGAAAAGGGACTGCGCAAAGGCAAAAATCCTGCAATCCTACTCAACGATGGGGAACTGATTGAGCAGTTGAATCTGCGCACGGAACGAGCAGTGTTGGTGGGGGTATACCCCAATAACAGACTTTCAGAGTATACCCCGTGGCCGGAACCGGCTATTCGACCGGGCACACCGGATTTTGGTGGGCAGCTAGGACAATATCATCAAGAACTGAACAACGAAATTCTCCCGGCGCTTATAGACGAATACGCCCTTGACACGGAAAAGCTGGCGTATGGCGGCTATTCGCTGGGCGGTCTGGCTGCAACCATGAGTCTCTGGGAAACAGATGCCTTTGCTGCAGTATTTTCCCTCTGTGGGTCGTTCTGGTATCCGGGTGTTGCCGATTTCATAGAGGAACATGTCCCCAAAAACCACTCCGCACAGGTTTATCTGCAAAATGGTATCCGGGAGGGCAAAGGCCACAACAACCGCCTGTGTGATGCCTATAGCTATGCCCAACGAGTCCACACTGCCCTGCAAGCGACATGTGGAGCCAAAACTGTGCTGGATGACTACGGCCATCATGACCGGCAAAGTGATCGTCTTAACGCTGCACTGCGTTGGGTGGAACGTGTGCTATGAATCATTGGCGTAAATTTTGGCGTATGCTGAATCAAGGTGCATTTTATAATCACCAGCGACAAGCTGATTTAACCGCATGGAACGCCGATTGGTAGCATAAAATCCTTATATGAAACAAAAAGCGGCAGCTACGTTGTTTTTCGCAACATAGCTGCCGTATCTTCGTTTTGGGAGTTCGGTGTGCCTACTACACCAATCCGCCTATTCGATTCTTACACCACACCGCTTTGTAAGGCTCCTTTTCAGGAAAACGTCCCCAAATTGGTGTAGTTGTGGTGTAGTACCGCAGATGCCGTCTGAAACCTATTCTAAATTTCATCGTATCTGCGTTTCAATTTTGCGTTTTACTGCTCAATCGGCTTCATCGTGGGGATACTTTCCGGAACCGGCTTACAATGCTTCGTGATGCTTCACAATCGCATTTTCACTTGCGTTCCCGGTATTCATAATCCTTCGTGATTCGCCGTCATTCTTGTAGTTTTGCTGTCAATTTGCTGTCCTTGGAAGAATTTTGCTGTCAGACAAAACGCTCAGTAAGAGCCCTTCTTTGTTGCTTCAAAAAATGTCCAGTGTAGCAGCCAAACGCTCAAATGATTCCTGTTTTTTCTCCTCAGTCGCTTCGGCATAAATGTCCATCGTGGTCTGAATATCCTTATGCCCCATGACGGATTGGATGACCTTCAGGTTGGTCTCTTTCTCGCAAAGCCTCGTGCAGAACGTGTGCCGCAGGTGATGTGCCGAAAAGTCCGGCAGCAGAACGGCTTCCCGGTGCTGCTTCTTTGCTTCCACTTCTTCACCCGCATTGTAGTCTGCAAGAATGCGCTTGATGGCACGGTTCACAGACTGCGGATTCGGAACATTACCAAAGCGGTTGCAGAAGATGAAGCCCGTCATACCATCAATCTCCACATCGTTCCAGCCGGATTCTTTCTGCTCCTCATGCAGCATTTCAAAGGCATCCTTCACGGTATCAAACATAGGGATTGTCCGAACGCCTGCTTCCGTTTTAGGCTTTGAGATGTGCAGAACCGAATTGCGGCTTTCGCCCACCGGGTAATAGACCAGACTGTGATTGATGCTGATAGTACGCCGCTCATAGTCCAGATCATCCCAGCGCAAGCCCAACGCTTCACCAATGCGGCAGCCTGTTCCCAGCAGCACCGTAAACAGCGGCCACCAGTGGCAGTAGACCAGATGATTGGCGATATGCTCCATGAACGCCCGCTGCTGCGGAATCGTCAGGGCATGACGCACACCAGTGGTCTGCTCGGAACTTTTCTTGATTTCTGCCATCACACCATCTGTGGGATTCTTGCGGACGATCTCATCCCGAACCGCCAGCTGAAAGGTGGGATGTAGCAGCGTATGAACACTTTCCAATGTGTTTGCCTGCAAGCCCTGCTTATCCAGCAGATAATTGTAGAACTGCAGCACATCCGAATACCGAATCTCTGCAATTTTCTTCTTGCCGAAGGTATCGCGGATGAAGCGATCATACATATAAAGATAGTTGCTCCGGGTGGTCTGGCGTAGATTCGTTTTCAGGCTCATATAACGGTCAAATACAAAGTTGACCGTTGCTTTGCCTGCAACGTAAATATCCAGACCGTCCATCTGGTCTTTAGTTAGCTGCGCTTCCTTCTCCCGAAGGGTCACAAGATCATTTGCGTAGATGTATTTGCGCCGTCCCAGCGGGTCCGTGTAAGAATACGCATACCGCTTATCGGAGCTGCGCTGCATCTCGCCTTTTCGCAGGGTACGCCCCCGCAGGTCTTTTCGTGTCGTTGCCATATCAATTCTCCTTCCCGAAAGAAGAAGGGCTTGATACTATTTAAGGTCGGACAAAACTTTGTCCAGCCCCTGCAAGACAACTTCTGTTACAGTCAGTTGATGTTGTTCGGCATAATTGCAGATACGCTCATACAGGGCATCCTCCACCCGAATGCTCAAGGTTTTCTTTTTTGCATTTTCGGATTTTGGTCGTCCCATCTTTGCCATAGCTGCTCTCATGCCTCCACAGCACCAGTATACTTTCCGTGTGACAGGAAGTCAAGCTGCAAAAAGCCCTTCTTGAAAATTTTTACGAAAAATCGAAAGTTCACACTCTGCTCATTGACATTTCGTCCTTGATTTGCTATTATAATGGTAACAACTCCCCCAGGCCTCTGCGCATAGCGTATGCACACTTGGGGGCGTTTTGCTTATAAAGGAGATTTTTCATGGCAGACAAGGACTTCAAAACGATAGATGAACAAATCGAGATTCTTCGTTCTCGCGGCCTTACCATCGAAGATGAGGCCGAAGCAAAGGATTTTCTGCTGCGGAACAATTATTACCGTGTCAGCGGCTATTCTCTGACGCTCCGCAAGAACGATGTTTTTGCGAAGTCTGCCACGTTCCAAAATATCGAGGACATTTACAATTTCGACCATGAGTTCCGTCATATCATCCTGCACCATATCGAAACCATTGAGGTGCAGATGAAGTCCATCTATGCCTATGAATTTACAAAAGTGTATGGGCCGCTGGGTTATCTGGATGCTGCAAATTTCTCCAATCAAGCAAAACATAAGGAAATCGTCGACAAAGCCAACCAGCAGAAGCGGCAGCGGCTGGCCCACGAAGCCTACTTAAAGCACTTCATTAACGACCTGCACCAAGAGATTCCGCTCTGGGCATACGTTGATTTGCTGACGATTTCCGACATTTCTTTCCTGTACTCCATCTCCGAACGCCCAATAAAAGAAACAATTGCCCATCGGTTCGGGCTTACCATGAATCGCGGCCCGGAAATTCTGGGGCAGTATATGCACAGCATGACGATCATCCGCAATCTCTGCGCACATGGAAGCCGCATTTACAATCGTCTCTTTGAGCAAAAGCCTTCCCTCAACAAGAAAGAACAGGCATTGCTGATCCGCCGGGAAGATGGCACAATGGATAATGCCCATTTCTTCGGGTTCTTCCTCATCATGAGAAGGCTTCTGCCTGCTGAGAACTTTGCGGAAATGAAGGAAGCCGTCATTGCTCTGACGGAAAAATATCCGTTTGTGCGAATGGATTATTACGGTTTCCGGGATGACTGGAAAGAAAAGCTCTGATTTTGCATAGAATAAAGGTGACTTCTCCCACGAGCTGCTCTGCAGCGCAACACTGTGGGCGGTCTGGAGCCGGGGGATTTTCCTCCGGCCTATTTTTATGCAATGCGGAAGGTTTCTAGATACCGCTCGAAAATCTCGCAGTTGACCAACGCCACCTTGTCGATTTTATAAACGGCCTTGGCTTCCTTCGCCAACTCCTGAAATTTTGTCAGACCAAGGCTGTATTTTTCAGCTCCTTCCTGATAGCGGACAAACTTTTTCACGTTCATTTTTGTTCTTTCAACGTCCTTTCGGGCGTAACCCATAAGCAAAACCTCCATGTTTCATTTTTAATGTAAGTTCAAAATCGCCTGCTCACTCTGCTCATCCTGCACCTTTTGCACACTGTGAGCAGGCTGAGCAGGGCTTTTTCAAGTTGATTCTTATTTTTTAATCCC
>OGXX01004070.1_pt1 | contig 11612 bp, 7 predicted proteins | sample 1576301 | NCBI WGS metagenome assembly OGXX01 (sample SAMEA3541469, study PRJEB24748) | human gut metagenome | biome: human gut; feature: human-associated habitat; material: faeces | place: China | collected 2012 | reverse complement strand
ATTGGGTTGGCATTGGAACATAAACACGGATGAGCAAAGGAGATCAACTATGAATAGATTTGATATAATTAACAGAATTGGTGACAAGTATCGTGTTGGAAACACTGAAACGGGAGAATTTAGCTACGCTCAAGCGCTAAAAACCGTTGGTAAGGACATCAAAGATTATCAAAAGGCTACAACTGGAACGCAACACAAATTCCTTGACCTCCGTTTTGAAAATGAACGTTTGGCCGTTCTTGTGGAATGTAAAAACAAGTTCAGCCGTTGGGATAAAGCTAAAATTCAGGGTCAGTTACAGGATTATGTTCGCTTCGAAAAAGCATATTCGGACAAAAAGATTGTTGCTATCCTTGCAGAAACCGATGGCGATGAAGTTTGGGTTTGGTTTGGTCAATCTGTTATTATCGATGACGAACATCGCATGGAAGAAGAAACCGTTCTTCGTACATTTGAAGAATACGAAAACTTGTGTTTTGGTAGGGTAAACGACAAAATCAAAGTTGTTGATTCCATTAAAACGCTTAATGAAAAACTCCATTCAGATGGCATCAATGAAAAACTGCGTAGCCAGTTTGTTGGTACTTGTCTTCTTGCCCTCAAAAACGGGCTTGTTTACAAGAATGTAAAGGAAACACTCGACCCGAAAACCGGAAAGAAGCTTGCTCCCGAGCGTGTCGTTTTGAAAAGCATTAAAGATATTCTGGAGAGCGACCGCTGGGAGCTGCTGCTCATCAACTCTGAGTATGCCCCCGCCAGTGATGAGGTCAATGACCAAATTACAAGCCTTAACACCATTCTGAAAAGCTATGACAAAGGCGGCATGATCATCGGCGAGGCTCCCTGCATGAAGGATATGATCGAGACAACGGACCACGATTTCGCCGTTGTTACGGCGGTTTCCATTCTGGCCATCTTCATCATCATCCTGCTGGTGGAAAAGAGCCTAACCCTGCCGGTGGTCCTCATTGCCGTCATTGAGCTGGGCATCTTCATCAACCTGGGCCTGCCCCACTATCTGGGCCAGAGCATGGCCTTCATCACGCCCATCTGTATCAGCACCATTCAGCTGGGCGCCACCGTGGACTACGCCATCCTCATGACCACCCGTTACAAGGCCGAGCGCATCGCCGGTCAATCTAAGAAGGACGCTGTTTGGACGGCACTGTACACCTCCATTCCCTCCATCTTTGTCTCCGGTATGGGCATGTTCGCCGCTACCTTCGGCGTAGCCTTGTATTCCGATATTGAAATTGTCAGCTCCATGTGCATGCTCATTGCCCGGGGCGCCGTCATCAGTATGCTGCTGGTGACCTTCGTGCTGCCGGCCATGTTCATGCTGCTGGACACTGTGATTTGCAAAACAACTTTGGATATGCGTCATATCCCGTGCGGCAAAAAAGCCAAGGAGGTAATCGAGCATGAGTAAAACCACTAAAAAAATACTTGCCATCTGCCTGTGCGCTGCCCTATGTCTGGGCGGTGCAGGCATGGCCTTCGCCCAGGCGAGCTCCAAGAAGGCGGACGATCAGCCCGTCTCCGCTGCCCAGCAGGCAGCCGAGCTGCAGCAGAAAATCTCCAAGGATGAGACCGTTTACGTCCTGACCGGCGCCGACGGCTCCGTAAAGAAGATCATCGTCAGTGATTGGCTAAAAAATGAACTGGGCAGTGCATCTGTTGCGGATAAGTCCGATCTGAGCGACATTGAAAATGTCAAGGGCGATGAGTCCTACACCATAAACGGCGACAACATGACCGTATGGGATGCCCAGGGCAATGACATCTACTACCAGGGCAATATCCAAAAGGAGCTGCCTGTGGGCTTGTCCGTGCGCTACTATCTGGATGGGAAGTCCGTATCCCCCGAGGAGCTCAAGGGTAAGAGCGGCAAGGTGACCATCCGCTTTGACTACGAGAATCGTCAGTACGAGACCGTTCAGATCAACGGTGCGAATCAGCGGATCTATGTCCCCTTCGCCATGCTCACGGGTATGATCCTGGACAACGATACCTTCCAAAATGTGCAGATCACCAACGGCAAGCTGGTTAATGACGGTGACCGTACCGTAGTGATGGGCCTGGCCTTCCCGGGGCTGCAGGAGAACCTAAACCTCAGCCGGGATGATCTCTCCATCCCCGACAGCGTGGAGATCACCGCCGACGTGACCAACTTCTCCCTGGGCATGACCGTAACCCTGGCCTGCAACGATCTGTTCAGCCAGCTGGGCGACGTGGATCTCACCTCCCTGGACAGCACCTCTGCCCTGGATCAGCTGACCGGCGCTATGGATCAGCTGCTGAGCGGCTCCTCCTCCCTATATGAGGGCCTGTCCACCCTGCTGGATAAATCCGGTGAGCTGGTGTCTGGCGTAGAAGAGCTGGCCCAAGGCGCAGCAGCTATCAAGAGTGGCGCCGATTCCGTGGACGACGGAGCAGCGCAGCTGAAGGCAGGCCTTGCAGACCTGTCCAGCGGGCTGAACACCCTTTCCGCCAACAGTGAGTCCCTAAACAGCGGTGCAAAGCAGGTATTCAATTCCCTCCTGGAGACCGCCGCTACGCAGATTCGGGCTAAGGGCCTTAACGTGCCGGATCTGACCATTGAAAACTATGCCGAGGAGCTGAACACCCTGATCAAATCCCTGGATGAAACCACCGTGTACGAGACGGCTCTGAAGCAGGTCACAGACGCTGTGGAGGCCCAGCGGCCGGTCATCACCCAAAAGGTCACCGAGGCCGTGCGCCAGCAGGTCGAGACGAAAGTGGCCGCCGCCGTCCGCCAGCAGGTGACGGAAGAGGTAACAGCAGCCGTGCAGCAGCAGGTCACCGCCACAGTGACCGATACCGTGCAGCAGCAGGTAGCCGAGCAGGTAATCCAGGCTGCCGCTAACATGAGCAAGGCAGACTATGACGCCGCCGTGGCCGCCGGGATAATTCCCCAGCAGACCCAGGATGCCGTAAATGCCGCCATCCAGGCGCAGATGGACAGCGAGGCCGTGCAATCCAAGATTGCCGAAAACGTCTCTGCACAGATGGTCAGCGAGGCTGTGCAATCTAAAATTACTGAGAACATCGACACGCAGATAAGCAGCGAGGCCGTGCAGGCCACCATCACCGAAAACACCGATGCGCAGATGCAGACGGAAGCCATCCAGGCCACCATTCAGCAGCAGACGGAGCTGCAGGTGCAGAAGGCCATCTCCGAAAACATGGCCTCTGACGCTGTGCAGAGCCAACTGAAGAAGGCGTCCGAAGGCGCCCAAACCCTCATCGCTCTGAAGGCCTCCCTGGATGATTACAACACCTTTTACCTGGGTCTGCTGACCTACACCGGCGGTGTAGATGACGCCGCCGCAGGCGCCAACGCCCTCTATGCCGGGGCCGATCAACTGAAGGACGGCACTGCCCAACTGCGTGCCGGCGCGGCCCAGCTCTATAACGGCGTGCTGCAGCTGCAGGACGGCACCCCCGCCCTGGTCAGCGGCGTGACGCAGCTGAAGGACGGCGCCATGCAGCTGTCCGAGGGCCTGCAGCAATTCAACCGTGACGGAATTCAGAAGCTTGTAAATCTGCTCCAAAATGATGTGGGCGACCTATCCGCCCGGGTGCAAGCCACCATCGATGTTTCCAAGGACTACCGCAGCTTTGCCGGTATCAGCGATGACGCCGAAGGTCAGGTGAAATTCATCTACCGCACCGACGAAATCGCCTGATTTCGAAGGAGGAGTAGCCCCACAACAAAGTGGGGTGCGTCCGGTAAGGGAAAGCAGACGCAAAAAAGAGTATACCCAACAAAAGCCCAGTTCGGGCTTGTACCGAACTGGGCTTTTGCTGTCCAAAGGGCAGCCGGATGGCGGTTGTTGAAGAAATCGAGGTATGTATTGAATGAAATCGCCCATACCCTCCCCCTCATTTCCTAACACAAGCGTTTTATCATACTTGTCTAACAAATGGGGCGCAGTTTATTTTGAGTGTCTTCTTTCGCCTTACCGGATGCATCGCCTATATGGCGAATGTCTTTTTTTACCTGGCTCTGATGCTCACCACAGTGCTGAAAGCAGAGTTGGCTGTGTTCTTCACCTTGCTGACCGCCTTCACCTTGTAGTAATAGGTGGTACCGGCCACAGCGGATTTATTGGTATAGAACAGATTTTTTGTAGAGTACAGATACTCAAATGTTCCGTTCGCCTCTGTGCTGCGGTAAATGTAATACTTGTTGGCGCCCGCCACAGCGTTCCAGGTCAGCCTGGGGCTGCCGTTGGAGGTAGTGATCTTCACGCTGGGTCTTGCACAGCGGCAGGTAGCCCCAATGACCACGCTGTAATAGGAATTGGCGCCGCTGCTCACCTTGCTAACAGCCTTGACCTTGTAGTAATAGGTATAGCCAGCGTTGGCCTTGTTATCAGTATAATTAGTGGCCGTGGTGGTGCCCAGGAGGGTATAGGTGCCGTCCTTGCTGCCGCTGCGATACACCTCATACTGGCTGGCTCCGGCCACTGCCGTCCACTTGATGTAGGGCTTGCCGGTAGACGCCCAGTAATCTGTCTTCACCACAGGTCTCGCACAGCGGCAGGTGATGGCCACCGCAGCGCTGAGGGAGGAGTCGGTGCCATCGGCAGCCAAAGCCTTCACCTTGTAGTAATAGGTGGTACCGACGTTAGCCTTGCTGTCCGTGTAGTTCAGATTTGCGGTGGAGTCCAGGAAAGAATAAGTGCCGTCCTTGCTGCCGCTGCGGTACACCTCGTAACGGTTGGCTCCGTCCACAGCGCTCCAATAGATATAGGGCTTGCCGCTGGCACCCACATAGCTGGGCTTCACGGTGGGGGATACCAGGGTCTCTTCGCCTTCGCAATGTCTGTTCGCCTGCAGAAGTCTGTCATTGCCGTCGTCAATCGTAATGGCATTCCACTGCCTCTCGCTGCCGCCGTAGTATACGTCAGCCAGGCTCGTGCAGCCCGAAAAAGCCATATACCCGATGTTGGTCATGCTCTCCGGGATCTTGATGCTGGTCAGGCCCGTGCAGCGGTTGAACGCATAATGCCCGATGGTAGTCGCGCTGCTGCCGATGGTCACACTGGTCAAGCCCGGGCAATCCTGGAAAATGCAGTCGGGAATGCGCTCCACGCTGTCTCCGAACGTCACCTTCAGCCCATCGCCGGAGCCGAACGAATCCTCCGTGCACTCTGCGGCCCTGGCGTTATAGTTAATCTCCACCAGGCCCTTGCAGTCCAAAAATGCATTGTCCCCAATGCTGGTCACATTACTGCCGATGGTCACACTGGTCAGGCTCTCACAGTTGCAGAAAAGGTTGCTGGGGATCTTCTCCACGCTTTCGCCGAATATCACCTTCACCCCGCCCACGGAGGCTCCGGCACTGCGGAATGCACCGCTCAAGCCAGTCAGATTCGCTGCCGCCCTGGCGTTGTAGCGGACCTCCTTCAGGTTACCGCACCCGAAAAATGCGCTGTTGCCCAAAGTGGTCACGCCCGCCGGGATCTCTATAGCGGTCAGGCTATCGCAGTTGGAAAAGGCATACTCCCCGATGCCGGTCACGCTGCTGGGGAGCACTATGCCGGTCAGGCCCGTGCAGCCGCGAAACGCACTTTCCCCAATGCTAGTGACATTGCTGCCCATGGTCACGCTGGTCAAACCCGAACAGCCGTAGAATGCCGCAGCCCCAATGCCGGTCACGTCGTCCCCGATCACAGCCGTCTTTGCCTGGTTTCCCCACGGGGCAGTGGTAATTTCCTCTCCGCTGGCAGAATCGGTTTTAGATTCATAGTCCGCCATCTCTCCCGTACCGGAGATAGTCAGCAGGCCCACGCTGTCCAGCGTCCAGGTGACGTTGCTTCCATCTTTGCCGCAGTTTCCGGAGTCAACGATGGTCGGCTCCGCCGCCGACACGCTGCCCACACTAAGGACTAATGTCAGCACAAGAATCAGCGCCATGGCAAAAATGCCGCCAAGATTCCCTTTTCTCTTCATTTTTCCATCTCCTTATAGTAGTTGAATTTCCGCATTCATTTTAGGTCGCATTCCCTTTTCCGACGCACTCTACAAAATATCAATTTAAATTATACGCCGCAGCATCCGGAATGTCAACGAACACCTGTACTCCTCCTGTATGCAGCCCACATGCCCGGGCAAAATGAAAGGGTATGCCGCCTGCATTGCACAGGCGGCATACCCTTTCAGGGGTTTCAGTTTTTTCAATAAAAAGATGGTTTTTAGCTTCAAGGCCGTCTTTTACCTGGCTCTGATGCTCACCACAGTGCTGAAAGCAGAGTTGGCTGTGCTCTTCACCTTGCTGACGGCCTTCACCTTGTAATAATAAGTGGTCCCGGCCTTGGCGGAGGTGTTGGTGTAGCTCAGGTTGCTAGTAGTGAACATTTTCGTGTAGGAGCCATTCTTAGATGTGGCCCGGTACACCTCATACTGGCTGGCACCCGCCACAGCGTTCCAGGTCAGCCTGGGGCTGCCGTTGGAGGTGGTGATCTTCACGCTGGGTCTTGCACAATGGCAGGTAGCCCCAATGACCACGCTGTAATAGGAATTGGCGCCGCTGCTCACCTTGCTAACAGCCTTGACCTTGTAGTAATAGGTATAGCCAGCGTTGGCCTTGTTATCAGTATAATTAGTGGCTGTGGTGGTGCCAACGTATTTATATGTGCCATTGCTGCTGCCGCTGCGGTACACATAATACTTGCTGGCCCCGGACACTGCCGTCCACTTGATGTAAGGCTTACCGGTGGAGATCAGATAATCCGGTTTCACAACAGGTCTTGCGCAATGGCAAGTAGCAGCGACGGTGGCGCTATAGTCACTCTTAATGCTATTGGCATTCACCGCCTTGACCTTGTAATAATAGATATAGCCGGCGTTGGCCTTGTTATCAGTATAATTGGTGGCTGTGGTGGTGCCCAGGAGGGTATAGCTTCCATCCTTGCTGCCGCTGCGGTACACTTCATACTTGCTAGCCCCAGCTACGGCGGCCCATTTGATGTAAGGCTTACCGGTGGAAATCAGATAATCCGTCTTTACACTGGGCGCGGTGAGCTTATAGTTGGGATCCTTAGCCCCGCAGCGGGTACACACACCGTTTTGGTATGTGTGTTTTTCACAGGTAAAATGAAGCGTTACCCCAGATGGAAAATCACTATTATAATTTTTGCCAATACTTATCTCATTCCACTGTTCTTCTGTCCCATCATAATATACATCTGTGCATTCAATTGGGAAAGCATCAGAGCCAATCTTCTTTACGCTCTTTGGAATATGCACAATTTTTATGGAGAAAGCATAGTGCATAGCTTCCCCGCCTATCGTTTCAATTCCAGCCGGTACATCCAATCTTCCAGATATTCCGACCGGCACGTAAAGCAGACTTCTTCCATCCTTACTGCACAAAAGTCCGTTAATGGATGTATACGTCTGATTTTCCGGAGAAACGGTAATACTGGTCAGATTAGTGCAGTCATGGAAAGACGGAGTGGACATATAGTTAAAAGTCTCCGTTTGAATATATTCTACATTTTTGCCAATATGGACGGTATAGATATTTTTATTTCCCTCGAAGGCGCGACTACCTATGAAAGTTATATTATCAGAGCTGACAATTTCCTGAACTACCTGTTCCTGCAAATCACAGAAGCCAAATGCGGCCTCACCAATTTGCGTCACACTATCCGGGAGGCTAATACTTTTCAGCCTTGAGCAGCCAAAGAAAAAGCGATATGGTATAGACGTTAAATTCTGAGGAAGTCTCACCGACTTAAGATTTGTACAGTCCTCAAAAACGCCACTTCCCAGTCTAATGACACTGTCCGGCAGGCTGATCTCACTTAGATTAGTGCAGCGAAGAAACGCACTGTTATCAATGCAAGTCACGCTATCAGGGATCACTACGTCAGTCAAACTCGTGCAGTCAGTGAATGCAGAACATCCAATTTCGGTCACGCCGCTTTCAATAACAATCTTTTTGATCTCGCTTTTTCTATCTTCCCATTCACCATCAGCGTAATCCTTCATCTCCCCTTCGCCGCTGATGGTAAGTGTTCCATTGGACGTGAGTGTCCATGTTAGTTTATCGTCATTTGCACCGCAATTGCCGGAAGCAACGATTGCCTCGTCAGCAAAGGCAACCACGCCCAGCGAAATCGTCATAATGATCGCCAACAGCAAGCTCAAAATTCTCTTTCTCATAGCGTTCTCTCCTTCTATATCGTTTATATGACAACTTTTAAACGCAATTATATTGTACAACTTATCCCCCTGCCATGTCAAGATAAACAGGCCTCACCTCTAAAGAAATAAGCTCCGAATCTCGCTTTTACTGTTCCTGTAAACAGCACTTCTCTATACGTCAAAAGCGCACGGCCGAAGCCGTGCGCTTTTGATTGTCCATGGTTTCTATATTCCGCCAAATCAATACTTCACCTTGGCCAGGCAGATGCGGATCCACTCGTGGTCGTAGAAGGTGAGGGTCTCCTCCGGCAGGCCGCCGAAGGTCTCGGCCTTATCAAGGATGTCCGCGCCGGGATAGGCCACCGGATCGGCAGCCATTTCCTCGTCCATCTCCTCCAGGGCGGTGGCGGAGGGGCAGGAATACCCCGTTTCCTCGCAGTTGCGCAGGACGATATCGTCCCGGCACATGAAGTTGATGAAGGCCAAAGCGTCCTCATAGTTTTTCGAGCAGGTGGGGATGCACATGGCGTCCACGAACAGGTTGCTGCCCTCCTCTGGCTGCACAAAGGCCAGGTCCGGATTCTCCTCCACCATGGTCAGATAGTCGCCGGCGTAGTAGGTGCCCATGGCGGCCTCGTTGTTGATCATCTTGTCGAAGATCTGGTCCATGACGTAGGCCTGGACAATGCCGTCCTCCTTCTGCTTGATGAGCAGGTCTGTGGCGGCGGCGATCTCGTCCCTATCGGTGGTGTTGAAGGAGTAGCCCAGGGCCTTCAGCGCCAGGCCGATGCAGTCCCGGGGATTGTCGAAGATCAGCACCTGTCCCTTGAGATCCGTGGTGAACAGGTCCATCCAGGAGGTGGGAGCCTTGTCCACCATGGTGGTATTGTAGATGATGCCGGTGGTACCCCACATATAGGGCAAGCTGTACTTCTGCTCCGTGTCGTAGGCAGGATGCAGATAGCGCTCATCAATGTTCTCCGCGTTGGGAATTTTGCTGTAGTCCAGCTCCATCAGCAGGCCCTCCTCCCCCATCCGGGCCACCATGTAGTCCGAGGGGATGATGACATCGTAGCTGTTGCCGCCGCCCTTTATAGCGGAGTAGAGCATTTCGTTGGAGGCGAAGGTCTTGTAATTGACGTGGATGCCCGTCTCCGCCTCAAAATCGTCAAAGATAGACTCGTCGATATACTCGCCCCAGTTGTATACATTGATGCTGTGGTCGGTCTGCCCCTTTTGGCAGCCTGTCAGAGGCAGAGCCAGGAGCAGGGCCAGGAGCAAAATGGCGAATTTCTTCATCACTGGGCCCCTCCCTTCACGCCGTCCTTTTGGAGGGCCTTGTTCCGCTTTTCCTCCTGCTTGGTCTGGTGCATCTCCCGGAAGTTCACAATGAGCAGCAGGGCCAGCACCGTGACGAATAGGATGGTAGACAGGGCGTTGACCTCGGGGCTGATGCGCTTGCGGGTCATGGCATAGATCTGCATGGCCAGGGTGGCCACCTCGGACCCGGCGGTAAAGTAGGAAATGACGAAGTCGTCAATGGAGAGGGTAAAGGCGATGAGCAGGCCGTTGAGGATACCGGGCCGCAGCTCGGGCATGAGTACCTTCCAGAAGGCCTGCCAGGGGGTCGCGCCCAAATCCATGGCCGCCTCCCCCAGGTTGGGGTTCAGCTGCCGCAGCTTAGGCAGCACCGCCAAAACCACATACGGAATATTAAAGGTGATGTGGGCCACCAGCAGCGTGCCAAAGCCCAGGGAGAAGCCCAGCATATTCCCCGTGAATACGAACAGCAGCATCAGGCTCACGCCGGTGATGATGTCGGCATTGGTCATGGGGATGTTGTTGATGGTCATAAGCAGGTGCCGGGGCCGCCGCTTCATGGCGTGGAAGCCGATGGCCGCCGCCGTGCCCAAGACCGTGGCAATCAGCGCCGCCAGCACAGACACCGTGAGGGTGGTGCTGAAGGCGGAGAGGATCTCCTCATCCTGGAACAGCTCCTGATACCAGTGCAGGGAGAAGCCGGACCAGACCGTGCGGCTCTTGGAGTCGTTGAAGGAGAAGATGATCAGCACGGCAATGGGCAGGTACAAAAACAGGAACACCAGTACATTGAGTACCTTAGCGATAACAGGATTCCGATTCTGCATCACATCATCACCGCCCCTTCTTCTCCATCGCCGAAGCGGTTCATAATGAGCATGGCAACAATCACCAGCAGCAGCATCATAAGAGAGATGGCGCTGCCCAGATGGGGATTATACGCCGAGCCCAAAAATTGCATTTCGATCAGGTCGCCCAGCAGGAAGCTCATTCCGCCGCCCAGGAGCTTGGAAATAGCAAAGGTGGAGATGGACGGGATGAACACCATCATGATCCCGCTGATGACCCCGGGAACGGACAGCGGGAAGATCACCCGCCGGAACACCTGCACCCTGCCTGCGCCCAGGTCCTGGGCCGCCTCAATATAGCGCCGGTCCAGCTTCTCGATGACAGAGAAGATGGGCAGGATCATAAAGGGCAGGAAGTTATACACCATGCCCAAAATCACCGCCGCATCGGTATTGATGATGTGCAGGGGGCCGATGCCCACCAGGGCCAGGATCTGATTGAGAAAGCCGTGATTTTCCAGAATGGACATCCAGGCATAGGTACGCAGAAGAAAGTTCATCCACATGGGCAGCATGATAAAAAGCATGGCCACCTTCCGCGTGGCAGGGCCCGTCTGGGCCAGGAAATAGGCAAAGGGATAGGCTATGAGCAGGCAGATGCCCGTGGCCACCGCCGCCAGATACAGGGAGTTGCCGCACACCTGGAGAAACACATCCAGGTTGGTGAAGTTCTCCAGGGTGAACTTGCCGTCATAATTGGTGAAGGCGTACACCACAATGAGCAGCAGCGGCACCACCACAAATACAGCCATCCACACCACATAGGGAATGGCGGGGGTCTTAGTCTTCATCGTCAGCGTCCTCCTCATCCTCCTCGGCAAAGTCGGGATCATTGATCTCGTCATACTCCGCCGAATAAGAACTGTAGTCGCCGAACTGGCCCGAGTACTCGCTCTTCTTCATAATATGGATGTCGTCAGGATTGAGGATAATGCCGATGACCTCGCCTACCTCGTGATAGTCGGTGGTCTGGATGAGCCACTTGTAGCCCTTGAAGTCCACGATGGTATCGTAGTGGACGCCCTTGAAGGTGACGGAGGTCACCGTGCCCACCAAGCGGCCCTTGTCGGCCGGGACGATCTCAATATCCTCGGGCCGGATGACCACGTCCACCGGCTCCATGGGGGCAAAGCCCTTGTCCAGGCATTTAAACTTGCGGTTGAAGAACTCCACCACATAGTCCTCATGCATGACGCCGTCGAGGATGTTGCTCTCGCCGATGAAATCCGCCACGAAGGCGTTTTTCGGCTCGTTGTAAATGTC
>OGXX01004067.1_pt1 | contig 11617 bp, 8 predicted proteins | sample 1576301 | NCBI WGS metagenome assembly OGXX01 (sample SAMEA3541469, study PRJEB24748) | human gut metagenome | biome: human gut; feature: human-associated habitat; material: faeces | place: China | collected 2012 | reverse complement strand
AAAAATGGCTACTTACTCATGTTTTTGGCGGGTCCCAAGTTCAGAAATCTTCCTGCAAGCAAGCTTGCGTCAGATTTCCGACCTTTTGACCCTGGTATCATGTTATTGCAGTACCTTCTGCATATTCTTTTTGATTTTTTCTGTCAGATACGCATACTGCAACAGTTCGTCCTCGCTGAAATTCTGATAGCGTGTCTCGTCATACTCCCGCTGTACGTTGGCAAGCGCTTCTTCCACCTGCGCTGCTTCCGGCAGCATCCAGAAGGTGAGTCTGCGATCCTGTGCCTTTTTTTCTCTGCTCTCCTGGATGCGGATATATCCCCGTGCCGCCAGTTTTTGCAGATACAGCGCCAGACTTCTCCTGCTCATATTCGTATAATCGCTCAGCTCTCTTCTGCTGACCGGCTGTTTCAGATGACTCAGATACAACAGTAACCGTATCTCCGGAAAGGTAAGATCAAACTGGCTTGCCACCGGCTCCAGATACCGGTCCAGAAGCTTCCGGCTCCGGTATTCATCCATCAGAACGCCCTCTCCCTCCACGGCTTCCAGATACAGGCTGCTTCGTTCTTCCCCAAGTTTCTGTGAACCGGGCAGGATCGTCGGCGCTACCATGCCATCCCCCGCCGCATCGATGAGAAAACGATAGACCTGTAAGCGATTTTTCTCATATTCCTCTTCGTCCAAAACATTTTTATAAAAATCATTATAGTAGGCAAATACGGTCAGCTTCATCTTGATCGTCTTCGACAGGTTGATGCCCTGGCTCGCCAGAGAACCTTTGGTCTTCACATAATAGTAGATCGGCGTGTGCAGCGCATAGAACCTTCTGGCATGACGGATATATTCCAGATTAAACATAAAATCCTCACACCAGTTGATCTCCGGATTCATCTGTAACTGATGCTCCTGGATAATATCCCGCCGGTACAGCTTGTTCCAGAGCACACCGTAATAAAAATCCGCCGGTTTCTCCATCATACAGCCCACAAAGGCTTCCTGATCCATCACGCCGTCGATTCCGATGTCGCCTTTATGAGACAGACGCTCCCCGATCACCCGATAAAAGTCAGCGATCACAAGATCTGCCTGTTCTTCCCTCGCCGCCCGCACCAGAAGTTTGGTCGCATCCGGCGTGATCCAGTCGTCGCAGTCGAGAAATTGCAGATATTCCCCGTGTGCCTGGGCGATAGCCATATTTCTGCTCTCCGAAACTCCGGAATTTTCCTTGTGGATCACCAGCACCCGCTCATCCGAAGCGGCATACCGGTCACAGATTTCCCTTGTTTTATCGGTACTGCCGTCATTGACCAGAAACAGTTCAAAATCTTCATATTCCTGTTTCAATACACTGTCCACACACCGCTCCAGTGTCTTTTCTCCATTATAGACCGGAACGATAATACTTACTGCAGGTTTCATAACTCCTAATCCTCATCCAGCTTCAGTACACTCATAAATGCTTTCTGTGGAATCTCTACATTTCCCACCTGACGCATTCGTTTCTTTCCTTCCTTCTGTTTTTCCAGAAGTTTCTTCTTACGGGAAATATCACCGCCGTAACATTTTGCCAGAACGTCTTTTCTCATCGCACGGACGGTCTCTCTGGCAATGATCTTTCCGCCTACTGCTGCCTGGATCGGGATCTCAAACAGCTGTCTCGGGATCTCTTCTTTCAGTTTCTCGCACATCTTTCTTCCGCGCTCATACGCGGATCCCTCAAATACGATAAAGGAAAGGGCATCCACTTCTTCTTTATTTACCAGAATATCCAGTTTCACCAGTTCGCTTCTCTCGTAGCCGATCATCTCATAGTCAAAGGACGCATATCCTCTGGAACGGGATTTCAGTGCATCGAAGAAGTCATAGATGATCTCGTTCAACGGCATATGATAGGTCAGCAGGGCACGGGTAGTCTCCATGTATTCCATTCCCTGGTACTGTCCTCGGCGCTCCTGGCAAAGATCCATAATCGGTCCGATAAATTCTGTTGTCACCATGATCTCGGCTTTTACCATCGGCTCTTCCATATATTCGATCGTGGACGGATCCGGAAGATTGGACGGATTCGTCAGATCCATCACTTCACCGTTTGTCTTATGCACTTTATAGATAACACCCGGTGCGGTTGTTACCAGATCCAGGTTGTATTCTCTCTCCAGACGCTCCTGGATGATCTCCAGATGCAGCAGTCCGAGGAATCCGCAGCGAAAACCAAATCCAAGAGCGATCGATGTCTCCGGTTCATACTGCAAAGACGCATCATTTAACTGCAATTTTTCCAGCGCATCGCGAAGATCCCCGTATTTTGCTCCGTCTGCCGGATAAACACCGCAGTATACCATCGGATTTACTTTCTTATAACCTGGCAGCGGTTCACTGCACGGTCTATTGTTGTCAGTCACGGTATCACCGACACGGGTATCTTTGACATTTTTAATACTTGCGGTGAAATAACCTACCATACCGGCGGATAACTCCTCACACGGAATAAACTGTCCGGCTCCGAAATAGCCGACTTCCACAACATCTTCCACCGCACCGGTCGCCATCATGCGGACAGACGTTCCCTTGCTGATCTTTCCTTCTTTGATCCTGCAAAATACGATAACGCCTTTATAGGAATCGTACACGGAATCGAAAATCAATGCCTGTAACGGTGCATTCGGATCTCCGGTCGGTGCCGGAACTTTTTCTACGATCTGTTCGAGAACTTCTTCCACGTTCAGTCCGGTCTTTGCGGAAATCTGCGGGGCATCCTGTGCCTCGATACCGATCACATCCTCGATCTCATTGATGACACGCTCCGGCTCTGCGCTTGGCAGGTCGATCTTATTGATGACCGGCACAACATCCAGGTCATGATCGAGCGCCAGATAAACATTTGCCAGGGTCTGCGCTTCGATTCCCTGTGCGGCATCCACAACAAGGATCGCGCCGTCACACGCTGCAAGGCTTCTGGAAACCTCATAGTTAAAGTCGACATGTCCGGGGGTGTCGATCAGGTTGAAAATGTATTCCTCCCCGTCTTTTGCCTTATATACGGTTCGCACGGTCTGTGCCTTGATGGTAATTCCTCTCTCACGTTCCAGATCCATATTATCCAGTACCTGGGACTGCATCTCTCTTTCTGTCAGAAGACCGGTCATCTCGATGATCCGGTCTGCCAGGGTAGATTTTCCGTGATCAATATGGGCGATAATACAGAAATTACGAATTTTACTTTGATCAAAATCTGCCACTTTTGTACCTCCGATTTCTTTTTATATTCAGGTGATTGTTACTGTTTAATTTTTTACATTGCCTTTTATTATAACATAGTTTTTACTCTCCCTTCAATACTTTATCCAGAATCACACTGAAGGGTTCCATCGCGTTCATCGCCTCTTCCACCGTATTCGTCTGCGCGCCCACTTCCAGCAGGATCGAACGCGGCCGTACATGAAGATTGTAGCGGTAGCCTTTCAGATAAATACACCGTGTCAGCTGCGGATAATACCGCGCCGCCTGATAGGACAGCTGAAAGGAAAAAGAAAGATTATCCTCGATATAGGGGTTTGGCAGGGTATCCAGATTGCCGTTTTTTACGGTTCTGCTCAGTCCGTTAAAATACATGATCTGCGCCGTCGGTTTCCCGTTGATCTCCGTCACCAGATGTTTCCCCTCCGGCACCCCGTCTCTGTGAAGGTCGATGACCACCTGGATCGTCGGATTTTCCGCAAGCACCTGTTCGATCACCGGCAGGGCATAATTATACGCCTTGCTCCGGTCCAGCTGTCCTTCCATCAGATCAAAGGCATCTTTTCGGTGGATCACCTGATACCCGTAGACATCCTGCAGGATACTCGTAAGATAGTCACCCACACCGATCACACTCGTTGCCTCATCCCCCTCAGTGGAATCGGCAAATCCTTCCTGCGAGTGGGTATGGTAAATGAGGATCTGCGGGACACTGCTGTCCTCTTCCAGTGCCAGGGAATCCCCTAAAAATGTACCGGCATTGATCTGTGAACCGTCCACGGTGGTGTTCGGATCCACCACAAAGAAATTATTGAGTAAATACTGAAAATCGCTGAGACGATCCAGGGACAGATCCATCTTCGGCGTTGCCTCCACGGCTGTCGTCCATGCCGGAAGCGGCGTGGTGGTTGTAGCTGCATTCTCTGAGTCACTTTCCTGCCCTGCAGCCGTTTCACCTTCTGCCTGCGCCGTCTCCTCTTTTTGCCCGTCTGTCTCTCCGCTCTGTTCCTGTTGCCGGGTTTCTGTGTTCCCGTCGGTTCCGCTCTTTTTCTCCTGCTGTGTACCCGGATCGTTCTCCGTCTTTCCCTTCGCCGTTTCATTTTCCTGTGTTACCGCCTCACTCTGATTTTCTCCCAGCAGCCGGTCAGCGATCGTATTGCCGTTGGCATGGATCATCTCATAACAGGTACTCTCGTCTTCGATCACCGGATGGGATTCTTCCTCCTGCTGTTCTTTCAGATAAGCGCCGAGCGGATACCAGTTTTCAATCTTCGTCCACAGTTTTGTTATCATCGGCGTCGTATTTCCCTCTTCATAAAAAATCCCCGGCATGTACCACAGATACGCTTCCCGTTCCGTCTCCATGCAGACATCCCCGAGGATCTGCTGCGCACGCTCTCCCGGTGACTGCCTCAGGTACAGATATCCCCGCGCCGCAAGATACCCGCCCAGACAGACGCATAATCCCCATACTACTGCCTTTATAATCTGTTCTGATCTTCTCATCTTTCCCTCTTTTATATTTCTGACTCCTTGTTCGCGTACATGCAAGAAGGACAGGCGCTTCCTCACGACCTGTCCTCCTGTCTGACTTTCTGTCCTCCCGCAGTTTTCCAACTCTTACTTTTGCACCTGATTGCACAGGAGTACATACTTGTATTATATGAGTTTCCCCGTCTCTTATGCTTCCATCGCGATATTGATGCCCTCCGAGATCGTATAACTGAGCCGCTTGACCGTCTCATCCACATCCTTCGGTGTGACAAACATGCTGTGCAGCCGCGGTGTGATCAGTTCCTGTAAAAATTCTTCCATCTCCGACTCTTCCAGATTTTCCAGAAGGTGAGCAATCGCATCGTGCACGATCGTCGCTCCGTCTACTACGGTTGGCACACCGATTCCGATCACCGGGATTCCCAGGGATTCCTCATTCAGCCCGCACCGGTGGTTGCAGACACCGGATCCCGGATTGATCCCCGTATCCGTCACCTGGATCGTGCAGTTTAATCGCCGCACACTGCGCGCCGCCAGCGCATCGATCGCGATCACTGCGTCCGGATCGGTCTCCTGGATCACGCCCCGGATGATCTCCATCGTCTCCATCCCGGTCTGCGCCATAACGCCCGGAACCAGGCTGCTGATCTGATGCACCCTCTCCTTTCCTATCCCTGCTTTTCCGTACTCTTTCACAATATGTCTGGTGATCTTTAAGTTCTGGATCACCCGCGGACCGAGCGCGTCCGGTGTGATCTCCCGGTTGCCAAGCCCCACCACCAGAATGGATTTTTCTTTCTCCAGATGGAGCAGTTCCCGCAGATGATGAGCAAGTGCCACGGAAATCTCGCGGTGATAATCCTCATCCGGCACGATCAGATTCGGAGCTTCCATCGTAATATACGTTCCTCTTGGCTTTTCCATCGCCCGCGCTCCCTGTTCCGTCTGAATCCGCACCACCGTCGTATTCAGGTCCAGAGACTCCTCATATTCCTCATGAATCGCCACACCCTTAATCTCCACATTGTCCTTCTCATACTTCTCCTTACTCTCCACTGCAAGATCCGTTCGTATCCCAAAACTCCCAGACATAGCCGTCACCCTTCCTTTCTGCACGCTGTTTTCCCATCTGCGTCCTTTTCTCCTTTTAGATTTCCCGTTTTCCTGTAGATTATCCCTGAAAATCCTTGTATTTTTACACCTTTTTTTCTGAAAAACCATTGACAAACCCCGGTAAATGGCATAAACTGTATGGGTATTTTGAGATTAGCCTGTCCGTGTCTGGGCTGATGAATATGATAAATGATTGAATAATTTATTGGAGGTTATGGAAAATGGCAAACATTAAATCCGCTAAAAAAAGAGTTATCGTAAACAGAACAAAAGCTGAAAGAAATAAAGCAATCCGTTCTGAAGTTAAAACATCTATCAAAAAAGTAGAGGCAGCAGTTGCAGCAAAAGATCTGGCAGCAGCTCAGGCAGCTCTGAAAGTAGCTACCGCTACCATCGAAAGCGCTTGTTCTAAAGGTGTATACCACAAAAACAACGCAGCAAGAAAAGTTTCCCGCGTATCCAAAGCAGTGAACTCTATTGCTTAATTCTAACTGATAGAATAAATAAAGAATTTTAAAAAGAACAGTCATCCCGTCAGTGACTGTTCTTTTTTGTTACTCTGTATTTCTTAGAAGCTGCCGTGGCAACTTCTGCAGGTATGCAAAAATCCCGGAACCTGTCCATTTCAAACAGTTCCCGGGATTTTTCTTTATCCATCACACTGGATTCTTCCGTGCATATTTCACGATCAGAAGTTCCACACTCAGCACATCGCTCAGCCTTCCGGTCTTCACATCTTCCTCTGTCTGTGTAAAGTCTTCCACCGCCTGACGAAGCTGCGCGGTCGTATATCTGCCGGTACAGCCGGTATAATTGCGGACCACAAAGCTTTGCAGTCCCGTTCTTGATGCGATGGTTTTCTGATCGCAGCCGAGACGCTGCAGCTCTTTCACCTGTAACAGCAGATTGAACTGCCGCGCCAGCAGAAAGAGGATCCGCATCGGCGGCTCCTTCAGGGCAAGCAGATCGTAATACAGATCCAGTGCTTTCTTCTGGTTCTGCTCCGCCACTGCCTGCACCATCGCAAAGATTCGGTTGTTGATCTGTGTCGTACACACCGCATCGATATCTTCCCCGGTGATCACCGACCGATCCATCGTATAGCATAACAGCTTTTCCAGTTCTTTCTCGATGTTGCTCATATCCGTACCGGTTTTCGACAGAAAACGTTCCATATCCCTCTGGGTGATCTGTTTTCCCTCGCGTTTCAGGATTCCAAGCACCCAGCGCATCAGTGTTTTCTCATCCTGCCCCGAGAAATCCACCACCCGGCCGATCTGTTTGACCGTTTTGAACATTTTGCTTCGCTTATCCACCTCTTCTTCCACAAACAGAAGATACAGATAGTCCGGCAGACTGTTCAGGTATTCTGTCAGTTCCGGGCACTGATTCTTGAAAAATCCGGTATTTTCCATCAGGATGATCCGCCGCTCGGCAAAAAACGGCATCGTCTCTCCCAGTGAGATCACTTCTTTCACATCAATCCCTTTTCCCTCAAACCGGGAATAGTTCATCGTATCCCCGTCCGGGTTCCACGCCTGGATCAGCTTGTCGCGATACTGCTTTTTCAGATATCCTTCCTCCCCGAAAAAGAGATATGCCTGCTTATATTCCTGATTTTTGATATCTTCCAATACACTTTTCATCGAATCTTTTAACCTTTCACCCAGTTTTTCTCATATGGATTTATTATACTGTTTTTTTCCCGGTTCGGCAACCGGCATCGTCAAGAACACTGCCGTTGAGCACAAATCAACTCCTCACTGTCCGCCAGTCACATATTCTTCCACCCGGATCTCCTTCCCCCTCTGCCTTACCGTGACCGCACCGCCTTTCATCGTATAGCGGATCTCGCATCCGTTTTTTTCCAGCCGTTCTACCGTATCCGGTGCCGGATGCCCATACCGGTTTGTCAGCGCGCAGGAGATTACCGCCAGGGAAGGTTGTACCCGATCCAGAAACTCCTGACAGGTGGATGTGGCAGAGCCGTGATGTCCCACCTGCAGGATCTCACAGGCGGGCAGTTTTTGCAGCAGTTCCCGCTCTTTCTCCTCCGGCAGATCCCCGGTAAAGAGAGTCCGGACTCCTGCCCATTCCCAGCAAAGTACCAGGGATCCCGCATTTGGCTCCGTAACCGTTTCTTCGTCTCCCGGATAGATTACCGCAGCTTCTGCATTTCCCAGTTCTAACTGATCGCCTGCCCGGATCCCCTGGCAGGATGCTCCTGCTTCTTTCGCCAGTTTTTGCAGTTCTCTCCCCTGTTCCGTCTCTTCCATCCAGCAGGGATACAGAAGATGTTTCACCGTCAACCAGCCCTTTTTCCCTTCTTCAAGCACTTCCATGACACCATTGATGTGATCCTGATCCGTATGTGTGAGCACCACCGCTTCCAGACAAGAAATGCCCTGCTGTTTCAGGTATGGCAGGATCACATACGTTCCCACCTTTTTCTGGCTGGTGCTTCCCCCGTCAAGCAAAAGTGCCTGTCCACCACTCTGTAACAGACTGGCATCTCCCTGCCCGACATCGAGAAACGTGATCTGTTCCCTCTGCTGCCAGGGATGTGCCATCATTGAAAGCAGCAGCACCATACTGCACAGTTCCAATGCCAGACAGATCTTCCCCTTTTTCCACCGGTTTTCACTCTTTATCATCTGTTTTTCCACCAAAACCACCATGATCATCACCAGATAATACACAGCGATCACTATTTTGGGAGGCTGCCCCGGCGTCCACATCCCAACCGGCAGTTTCTCAGAGATCTGCCCGATCCACTGATATACTTTTAAGAGCCCGTAAGCCGGACTTCCCGCCACACTCCCCAAAAGTACATTCCAGCCTGCCAGAAGCACTCCCATTCCCCCGGAGGCAATCACGATCGGAAGCAGCGGGATCACCACCAGATTCCACAGAATGCCTGCCACTGACACCTGATAAAAGGTATCCAGCATCACCGGCAGCGTAAACATCCACAGATACCAGCCGGTGCGTATATGTTCCGGTATTGCTCTGACACCGCTCTTTTTTTCTTTCTTCTTTCCTTTCTCTTTCTTCCCAAGTCCCCGAAAGATTTTTTGTTTCTCGCTGACATACCATCCCACGCCGATCACAGCGCAAAAGGACAGCTTGCATCCGCCATCAGCGACCAGATCCGGGTTATCCAGAAGCATCAGGATCCCGGCAAATGCCAGCGCGGATAAGAGATCGTAGGAACGGCCCAGCAGCCGCCCGCCCTGAAGCACACAAAACATCAGAAGTGCCCGGACCGCTGTGGTCGGCTGTCCGATCAGTATGCCGTACCCACACAGCACCCCCACAGATAGCAACACCCAGACCGGCATCGGAAGTCCCAGCCGTCGGAGGATCCTGGCAGCTGCCAGTGCAAGAAGACTGATATGCAGACCGGATATGGCAAGCACATGGCTGATCCCTGCTGCCTGATAAAATCCCTTGACCTCCCCGGTAAGTTCACTCTTTTCCCCGAACAGCATCGCCTCAAGGATCCCCGCCTCCGTGTCGGGATAGAGCCGTTTGCACCGTTTCTTTATATCTTCCCGCCACGCTCGCAGCATCCCGGTGCTCCCGGAGGATCCTTCTTTGCTCCATACAATTGCCGGATCTTCCAGATAAAAATCGATCTTTTTCCCGCTTTCATAGACTCTCCGGTTAAACTGTCCGGGATTGCGCGGAAGTTCCGGAAGCGCAAGGGTTCCTTCCAGCCGGACACGCATGCCTTCTCTCAGACTGTTCAGTGCTTCTTTTTTTCCTGTACATTTGATATTTCGAATGGGATATTTTTTTGATGATCCGGAACGGATCAGAATTGTTTTTTTCAGATAAATCATTGTGCGGGTGTCTTTTTCGATGCGGTACACCACGCCTTCCGCCTGTATGCTCTGCTCTTGTTCTGCCCACTGCCAGGATTCCTTCCCGGCGGGAGATTTCCAAAGCCAGGAACCTCCGCACCAGTCCGTCACCAGAATACACAGGATCAGCCCTGCAAACAGCAGGCAGAGAGGACGTTTGCTTTTCAGTCCTCTCCTCCTTTCTCCAGTTCATGATTCACCTGGAATAACTGATTCATATCTACTTCGTCCTTAAATACCAGTGAAGTATCGCCGTTGATCGAGATCTGCACCTGACTGACATTTCCCGCTGCGATCAGCGAATTGACGATCGAATATACCGGAATCTGTGCATCCACAGGCAGCGCCTCATCGACAAACTGCTCGCCCAGATTCACATAGGCGATCCCGTCCGCCACCGACACGCCGACGATTCTTGTATCGGACGGCAGTGTGGCATAATGTCCGCTCTCTCCCGGTCCGCGAAGCAGCTGCTCCACGATGACTTTTTCGATCGGTGTGTTGCCGTTATAGTAAACCTGTCGGGTCTCCGGCACCAGCTGATTCCCTTCCTCGTTGGTAAAATAAAGGTTCAGCTCTTTATACTGATACGCCATGATCTCTTTTCCGGTATTTTCCAGAAAATTATCCAGACTCATGGCTCCGATCTCCTTTCCCTGCGAATCGACGATCGGTTCTCCTACGACAGTGATCGTAACGAGATAAATATCCGGAATCTGTACATAATCTTTTACGATCGATGCCCGCAAAAGCACCTCATCCACCGGATTCAGCTCCCGGTATTCCGGTGTAAAGTCCACCAGAAGCATTCCGTCATCGTTCACACATTCCCGGATCTGCACGCCATTCGGAAGAAGGGTATGTCCTTCTGCATTTTTCTTATTTAATTTATCCGTCATCTCATCTACCATCGTCGATGTCTTCTCTTCGGACGGCAGAAAACTTTCGGCAAGGATCTCTCCCTGATCTTCGTTGACATAATATACTTTGTATTTGCTGTCCGCATCCTTTTTCCCGCAGCCGGAAAAGGCGGCAACGCCAAGCACCAGTGCCATCACCAGTGCTGTGATTCTTCTTTTTCTCATATTCTCACCGTCCTTGATCAGTCGATAAATGTCAGCGGGATCCGCACGGAAAATGTCGTTCCTTCACCCACCTGGCTCTTCACCCGGATCGCTCCGTGATGCATCATGATGGCACTTCTGGTAATCGCCAGCCCCAGACCGGTTCCCTCGATCTCGGTGGAGTGCGATTTGTCTACCCGATAGAATCGCTCGAAGATATGGTCGATGGATTCCTCCGGAATACCACGGCCGGAATCGGTTACCGTCACATAAAAATACTTGTGATCCGCGTTCAACGATACACGCACCCAGCCTTCGTCCTTATTGTATTTGATCGCATTTTCCACCAGATTGCTGATGGCAAGGGACAATTTTGTCTCATCGATCTCCGCATCCACCGGCCGGAAGCCTTCCAGGATCAGTTCGATATTTCTCTTCGCCGCGATCGGCCGCAGCCGTTTTAAGATCAGATCCAGCAGCTCATTGATGTTGACCTGTTCGATGTTCATGTTCGAAGCTTTCTTATTCAGCTTTACGAGTGTCAAAAGATCCGTGATGATCTTGCTCTCCCGGTCAATCTCCGCTGCGATATCCTGCATGAATTCCTGATACAGTTCCACCGGTACATTTTCCTGTCCTACCAGCGAATCCGCCAGTACCTTCATCGAAGTCAGCGGTGTTTTCAGCTCATGGGACACATTCGATACAAATTCCTGACGGGAGGTGTCTAACGACTGCACACGCCCCAGCATCTTGTTAAATGCATCCGTGATCAGTTCCGTCTCCGTATAATCCGGAACCGAGATTTTCTCATCTTGGAATCCGTCCGTGATATCTTCG
>OGXX01004063.1_pt1 | contig 11631 bp, 10 predicted proteins | sample 1576301 | NCBI WGS metagenome assembly OGXX01 (sample SAMEA3541469, study PRJEB24748) | human gut metagenome | biome: human gut; feature: human-associated habitat; material: faeces | place: China | collected 2012 | reverse complement strand
TGATAATTATTATAAAAAAATGACACTTAGTTTAATTACATTAGACTAAATGTCGACAAAAACAATTTTTAGGTAGACATTTAAGCACACCAAACTTAAATATCTCCTTTTTATTTTATGAAGTTTCCTTCATCTATATACATAATATCATAATTTTTTTATTTATGCAAATTTTTGCAAAATAAAAATCCTTATTGGATTATTTTTTATATGGCGGAGCGGGAGGGATTTGAACCCTCGCACCAGTTACCCGATCTACACCCTTAGCAGGGGCGCCTCTTCAGCCTCTTGAGTACCACTCCAAGAATGTTTTATTTCTAAAACGTAAATTTATTATATAATATTTTTTTTACTTTTTCAACACAATTTATAAATTTTTTATTTTTATATTAAAAATTATAAAAAATACATATAAAAAACTAGACATAAAATATTATTTAATGTATATTAAGCTTATGGGGGATTTATTATGAAATACGAAAATAAAATTAACATTGATACAAAAGATAATAAAAAAATAAAATCTAAATTAATTGAATATTTTAAAGTTAACCAAAACAGAACTTATAATTTTAATTATTTAAGTAAACTTTTTGGTTTTAATGATGATGAAGAAAATGTATTTAAAACTATGTTAAAAGAATTAGAGCTTGAAGGTAAAATACTTATTAAAGATGATGAAATTACTTATTTTAAGAAAAACGATAGATTAAAAATAGGTAAAATTAAATTTAATAGTGATAATAAACCATATATTATTTATAATAATAGTGAAAAAAGTAAAATTTATATTGAAAATTTAAATGGTGCGATTAATGGTGATATTGTTTTAATAGAAACAGAAGAAAATACTACTAAAAAAATTGGTAATGTTCTTAAAGTTATAAATAGATTAAATGATGAAATTATATTAGATTGTATTATTGATGAAAAAAATAATTATACTTTAGTGCCAAAAGATAAGAGTTTTATTTATGATATTGAACTTGATTATTTAGATACTAAAACTCTTGTTGATGGTTCAAGAATTAAAATTAAATTACATGATTTTAAAAATGGAAAATATTATGCTTCAGTTAGTGACTTAATAGGTCATAAAGATGATCCTGATTTAGAAATAAGAACAATAGCCTCTGATATGGGTTGGGATATTAGTTTTAGTAAAGATTCAATTACCGAAGCATATAAACTTCCTACAAGTGTTAAAGAAGAAGATTTAAAAAATAGACTTGATTTAAGAAATGAAACTATTTTTACAATTGATGGTAAAGATACTAAAGATATGGATGATGCGATAAGTATTAAAAAAGATGAAGAAGGAAATTATATTTTAGGAGTTCATATCGCAGATGTTAGTAATTATATAAAGCAAGGTTCTTTTCTTTTTACTGAAGCTTTAAAAAGAAGCACTAGTTGTTATCCTGTAGGATATGTTGTTCCTATGTTTCCTCATATTATATCAAATGGTATTTGTTCTTTAAATCCTAATGTTGATAGACTTACTTTATCTGTTATTATGAAAATTGATAATGAAGGTAATGTAATTGATTATGATATTAAAAAAAGTGTAATTAATTCTAAAAAGAAAATGACTTATGAAGATGTTAATAAAATACTTGTTAATAATGAAATGGTTCCTGGTTATGAAAACTTTATAAATGATTTAAAATTAATGGAAGAATTACATCATATATTAGATACAAATAAAAAGAATCGTGGTTATTTAAATTTTGGTGATCATGATATTAAAGTTGAATATAATTTAAATGGCAATGTTAAAAGTATTTCTTTATTAACAAGAAAAGTTAGTGAAATGATGATTGAAGATTTTATGTTAAAAGCTAATGAAACTGTAGCTACTTTTGCAAGAAGTTTACAATTAATTTTTAATTATAGAGTCCATCCATCTCCAAATCCTGAAATTATTAAACAAAAAATTGAATATATTAATTCTTTAGGTTTTGATATTAAGTTGCCAAAAAACTTAAATAATCCTTTTGCTATTCAAAATATTATGAAACAACTTAATAAAACTCCTCTTTCTGAAGCTTTAAATGAAATATTACTTCAAGGTATGCGTTCTGCTTACTATAGCACTTCTAATATAGGTCATTATGGTTTAGGAATTAATGCCCTTAAAGGTGAAGCTTATTGTCATTTTACTTCTCCTATTAGAAGGGTTATGGATTTAATCGTTCATATGATTATAAAAGAGATAATAACTGATGAAAAATATTTTGATAAAGAAAATTTTGAAAGTTTTGTTAATGAAATATGTTCTTGGTCTTCTTCTAAACAAAGATTAGAAGATAAAATAGAAAAAGAATGTATTGGTTTTAGAACAGCTCAATATATGCAAAATAATATAGGCAAAACTTTTGAAGGTAAAATTGCTTATATAAGTAAAAAAAGTATTATGATTATAACTAAAGAAAATGTTTATGCTAATATTAAATTAAGAGATTTAAGTGAAAATTGTAGGTTTGATCCTAAAACATGTACTTTTAATTTAGATGACAAACTTTATACTATAGGAGATATTTTACCAGTTGTCGTAACTGATGTAGATATGAATTCTAGAAAAGTTCATTTTAAATATAAAAAAGAAGTTAATGAAAATACTGTTATTGGAAATATGACAAAAATAAGAAGAATAAGAAATTAGACTTATTCTTCTTTATTTATTCTTAAACTATTTATTCCTATATCATAATAAGAAAGATTAAAATCTTTTCTTTTTTTATAGTTATAAATGATCATTAAATTATCTTTTTCTTTTATTTTATATAAATTATTAAATCTATCTTTTAAATAAAGTTTATCATTATTAAAATATTTATTTAAACTAAATTTAGATATCATAACTTCTTCATAACCTTCCACAACTAATTCTAAATTAGGATGTGCTTTATATCTTTCTTCATAAGCATTTATAAGTATTTCAATTTGTTTTTTAGTTAATTCATATGATAAAGTTACTCTTTCTGCCCCAAGACTATGTAAAAATGCTACTGTATAAGAATTAACAACATTAAATGATGTATCAGTTATACATACTTTATGTTTATTAAAATATCCTATATCTCCTACTAAAACATCTTTATTATAATTTTCTTTATATTTATCTATAACTCTTGGAAGTAATAATATTGTATTATCAATATTATTGCTAGAGTAAATATAATCATATTTTTTCTTTAAAGAATCTATATCTTCGTCTTTAAAAATTAAAATATTTAATAATTTTTCTTTAGGATATGATTTTACATTTCTTTTATATTCACATCTTTTATAAGGTATTTTATATAATCTTTTATTCCGTCATTTGTTAGCTCATTGTATTTTCCTTCAATTGTTCCTAAATAATTTTCAAATTGTTTTAAATCTCTTTTATATGATTGAAGTGTGTTTAATGACACTTTCTTTTCATTCTCTAAAAATCCAAAAAATAAGTTTAATTGTTCTTCCATTTCTTCCCCCACCTATGTTAATTTTTATTGTCCTTTGCAAACAATTTTACATAACTGATTGCTATTATGTTATATCAAATTTTCACTCAAAAGTAAAGAGGTTTTATAGATATTTTTAAAATTTTATTAAGCAATTATAAAGTATCTAACTAAATGTACTATTAGCCTGTAAGAAATTTCCACTTTTATTATTGAACTTATTATTAGTGTCAGCATAATACCTATTGAAATAATTATATGTTTCAATATGGAAAGCTTTATATTCTCTTTTCGTCTATCTTTTATTATTGATTGATATAACTTTATGCTACTAACACCTAATATCATTAAAGCTGGAATAAAGATAATGTTTTGCAAAAATATTGTTGTTAGTATAAACATTATTCCTTTTATTTTTCCTAATGCAAATACACATGCTGAAATTGTATATCCTAAGCAAAACCCTCGTACTAAAATTATCCCAAGTACTATTGGTATTCCTATTATAGTTGTCCCTGCAAACCATAATAAAAGCACAAGAATAATATTATTTTTTATATCTTTTTGTAATTCACCAATGTAATCTCCATTTTCGAGCTGATTAGTTTCATCTATATAAGTGTTTATATATTTTTGTATATCACTTTTATCTTGTTTTTGATTTATGAACATTACACCTAAGAATGTTCCAACAGCAAATATAATTAATACAATGAAATACGCTTTAGTATTATTTAATATATCTTCTCTAATCGCTAAAAATATTTGATTTTTTCTCTTTCGCATACCATTCTCCTTAATAAATGAATTTATTAATGTCTATTCATTTAGTTATAAAAAAAGAACATGAATTTAATCATGTTCTTTAACTTTTCCGTAGTTTCCTCCACCACCAGATTCAACTTTCATATTTCCTTCTCTTGCATTTACAATATTTTTGGCAATTTTTTCTCCAACAATTGCTTCAATATCATCTTCTGATAGTTTATGCAAAATATTCATTTCTGTTTCAAAATTATATAATAATTTTTCTATAGTTTTTCCTCCAACTCCTGGAATAAAACTTAATGGAATTTGATATATGTATGGTGGCCTGTTTTCAGGGCTTTTAGTTGTTTCTTTATCTTTTATTAATTCTATTCTATCAAAAACACCAAAAGTAACTTTATCACTTCCACATTTAGGACAAATTTCTACTGGCTCTTTAGTTTCAATTGTACTATCACAATTATCGCAATGTGTTCTATGATATTTTCCAAGTTTAGGGTCAAGTCCATAATTTGCTAATATTTTTCTTCCATCCTCATTTTTTAAAGCTTTTACTACTTCTTTAAAACTAATATCATTAACAAGCATTTTATTATATTCTCTTGCAATTTTAGGCAATGAATGTGCATCTGAATTTGTAACAAATGTCTTATTTTCTAGTTCTGATATCATATCTGCTAAATATGTATCTGAACTTAATCCTAACTCAACTGCGAAAATTTTATCATATTTTTCTTTAAATATGTCTTTTAGTCTATCTGTACAATTTCCATAATAACTTTTAAATGGAGTAAATATATGAGCAGGAATCAAAATTCCATTGTATTTTTCAACTATGTCTATCAGTTCATAACCAGATATATTTGACCTTTGAGTGCTTAATGTTATGTTTTTTATATGTGTACTCATTTCTTGTGAAAATCCCTTTATATCTTTCAAATGTGGAAAGAAGCAAACATTATGTGCTGCACCACATTTTCCATTTCTGCCTTTTTCTGATGTTTCTACTTCACTTCCTAACAAGATACATACTTTGTCTTTGTATATAATACCTCCATCTTTTAATTCATATGCATCTCCTGTTTTTAGGAATTTTTCTATATCTTCTATTACATATGGTGATGCACAATCTATTATCCCTACTATGTTGATTCCTTTTCTTTCTGCACATTCTTTTGCAATATTAGCAAAATTCAAACTTCTTGCAGCTGTTATTTTTATAGGTTTACCATTTTCACTTCTTCCAATGTGTACATGTAAATCTGCAAATACTTCGTACATTGCTGTTCCTCCTCATAATTATTTATCATCCATCTTAGCATGATTTAATATCTTTTCTTCTATTTCTGTTGTAAACATTGCTCTATTTGCGGTCTTCTTAGCCTCTTTTGCAGTTGTTTTCAATTCTTCTAGTTTTTGGTCTACACATATTGAATAATCTGTTGCGATACTTTTTACTAATTCAGGAACTCCTTTTGAATCCCTCATAAGTTTTTGTAATCTCGCAAAAACAGTAGTATCTACATTTCCATGTATCACTATTTTTTCCATTGCTTCGACAAACTCTCTAAAACTTTGTAAATATCTATTATATTCTGTTTTTAGGTTTCTATGTTCTAACAAGACCATTGCTTCATCAGGATTAAACGCAATTCTTTCAGGTCTGTCTATTAACATTCCGCCAAATTGGTCTGTTAATTCCAATATATCACTTTCGGGTTCTCTTGGATTTCCACTATATCTATTTACACCTTCACATATTTTACAAAATCTTTTGTCAAACCCTAATTGTTCCAAGTACTCGGCTCCTTCTTTTGCATATGTTTTCAATTTTCCTATTTTTTGAGAATCGTCAACCTTTTTACAATTGCATAATAAGCACGCAGTTAAAACCAAATTATTATCTACTTTTAAATTAGTGTATTTCAAGAACATTCTTGCTATTTCAGTTTTGAATACAACAGATTTGTCAAAATTTATTTTCAACTTTGGTGCTAAAAAGAATATTATCTCCATCTTTGATATTAAATCTTCTTCATTTAAAATATATTCAGCAAATTCACCCATTTTTCTTATGTTCCCCTTTCTTTGCACATTTTATCTCGTAAATAATCTGCTCAATTATGCAAAAAACTTATTGAATTCTTCTTCGTTAATCTTTTCCTTAGTGATAAGCACTTTTGCTATTGCATGAAGTGTTTCTACATTTTGTCTTAAAATTTCTTGTGCATCATTATATGCTGTATCAATTAATCTTTTAACTTCTTTTCCTATTGCATCTTGCATTTCTTCTCCAAACATTTGATAATTAATTTGTCCGTCACTATCTTTGAAAGAAATTGTTCCTATTGAGTCACTCATACCATAAACAGTAATCATATCTCTAGCGATTTGTGTAGCCACTTCTAAGTCATTGCTTGCTCCTGTTGAAATATCATCTAATATTAATTTTTCTGCTGCTCTTCCACCTAATAGTGCAATAAGTTTTTCTTGCATTTCTGTTTTTGATATATAGTATTTATCTTCATCAGATTTATACATAGTATAACCTCCAGCCATTCCTCTTGGTATTATAGAAACTTCTTTTACTGCTGTTTGTGTTGGTAAAAATTGACTTACTATTGCATGTCCAGCTTCATGATATGCTGTTAGTTTTTTATCTTTATCTGATATTTTTCTGCTTGTTTTTTCTAGTCCTACTGTTACTTTTTTAACCGCTTCATCTAAATCTGCATTTGTTATCGCTGTATGGTCTTTTTTGGTTGCTATTATTGCAGCTTCATTTAAAATATTTGCAAGTTCTGCTCCTGTAAAACCAGCAGTGTCTTCTGCAATACTATATAATGATACATCATCAGCCAATTTTTTGTCTTTAGCATGAATTTTTAATATTGCTTCTCTTCCTACTAAATCTGGTGCTGGAACTGTTACTTGTCTATCAAATCTACCTGGTCTTAATAATGCTTTATCTAACATTTCTGGTCTGTTTGTAGCTGCTAAAACAATTATTGTTTCTTCTGAAGAGAATCCATCCATTTCAACTAATAGTTGGTTTAATGTTTGATTATTTTCTGATTCTGCTCCACTATTACTTGTTCTTCTTGATCCTATCGCATCAATTTCATCTATAAATACAATACATGGTGCTAATTTTCTTGCTTTATCAAATAATTTTCTTACTCTTGACGCACCAAGTCCTGCAAACATTTCTATAAATTCTGAACCACTCATTGAAATAAATGGAACATCTGCTTCTCCTGCAATTGCTTTTGCTATTAATGTTTTTCCTGTTCCTGGCTTTCCATATAATAAAACACCTTTTGGGATTTTTGCACCCATTTCTGTAAATTTCTTTGGTTTTTTCAAAAACTCTACTATTTCTTTTAATTCCTCTTTTTCTTCATCCAAACCTGCAATATTATCAAATGTAATTTTGGTTTTTCTTTCTGTGTCATCATATACTTCACCTTTGTCTCCAAGACCTTGCATTTTGAATATCATTATAAATAGTGCAACCATTATTATAGTTGGTAAAATTGAAAATATATATGATGGAATTTGAGATAATATACTTGGTGTTTTAGTTTCTAATTCAATATTATTTTCTTCTAACACTTTTTGTTGTACTAGTTCTGAAAAAACTTGAACACTAGGAATTATTGTTGTTTTTTCTTTTTCTACATCTTTCATTTTTACTTTTAAAGACATACTGCCTGTAGTCATCTCTATTTTCTCAACATTTCCTGCTTGAATCTCTTTTACTAAATCTGTATATGCTAATTTGTTTTCATCAGAATTTTTATCTTTATTATATTGATATGCTAAAAATCCTATAAGAACTATGATAGCTATTGTAAATATTGTAATTAATGTATTTAATAACACTTCTGATTTTTTCTTTGATTTATCCTTATCTTTATTCATTATTTGACCTCTTTTCTATTTTTATGCTTCTGAACCCTCTGGTGTATCTGTATCTTTATCCCCATTTTCGTCTTTACCTTCATCTTTGTCGTCGTCTTTGTCCTTTTTTTCTTTTTTCTCTTCTTCTTGTCTTTTTATTTCTTCTCTTACATTTTTTTGCTCTTGCCTAATTTTCATAACTTCTTGCATTTTCTTTATAAAATCATCTTTTAATATAAAAATAGCTGCTGCTAAGTATATATATGCAATAGTTGTATATGCAACTTCAAAATATTTTATCTTGAAGTCAATAAAATAATTTACAATTAAATATATAATATTTAATATCATTGGTAAAGTAAATGAATATATTGCCATATTATATATTGCAGAAAATTTCATTTTTATTTTTGCCACAACTGCTGTTATCCATCCAAAGACTGCAATTCTAAATGTGTCTAATAGCAAATAGATTATGTCTGTAAGTAATAAGTATATAAACATTGTTGTTGCATAACTTGTATAAAATGGAGTCATTTTTTCACTCCTTAAAAATTCTATTAAGTCTGCTTTGTTGAAATTTTGTATATCTTCTTTAGTATAATTTGCTATAAAATCTTTGTATGTATAATTCTGTGTTTGAATATGTTCATCATCTACTTTGTTTTTTAAAATAATTTCATCTTTAAAGAAATATATATTTGTTCCAACAATTGTTTCTTTGTTTTCTAACTCTTCTTTTTGTTCTGACGTTTCTGCAATTGGATTTATAATTACTTTATTTATTTGGCTATTAGCAATATCATTTATTACCATAGGCTCTGTTAATTCCATACTGACTTTTCCATCTTCAAATGTAAAATCAGGAATGTTTTGCTCTATATATTGTGCTAAATTTCCAACAGCTTTATTCATTTTTATCATAGAACCACATAAAGCAAATGTAGTAACAATTATAGCCATTGTTATTAAATATCTGACTGCTTTAAAAATTCCATCTTGAGCCATATCAGGATATTTCTCGAATTTTGTTATTGAATACCATATTTTTTTTGGAAAGCTTATCTCCATTTTCTACCATTCCTTTCTAATAAATGCCTTTTTTTTATTCATACACTCTTTCTAACCTGCTATCCACAAACATTGGGCTTACATTAAAGTGTACTTCATCATTTATTTTTATATTTTTTCCTGTAATATCAACACTTACATGGAACATTCCCAATCTTCCAAGTACTTCGCATTTTTCACCATTTATTGTAACATATATTTTTTTATTTTTAAATGCATCTTTGGCATCTCTAACAACATATCTTAATTTATCAATTGGTCTAAACATATCTCTATCAACAATTATATTAAATCCATCTGCATATCCACATGGGATTATTGCAATTTTAGTTTCTTTTTTGGTTGTGTATGAATTTGAATATCCTATATTATATCCTACTGGCAATGTTTTTATTTCTGCGACATTTGATTTTAAATATCCTACTTTTTTGAATCCCCAGGTATTTGGAATCGACAATCTTCCAAGTAATGCTGAACCCACTCTTACTGCATCTAAGTGCATTTCTGGAAAGCGCAAAAATGCAGAGGAATTGCACATGTGTAGCATTCCTGTGTCAATCTTATTTTCTTTTAATATTTTGATACATTCCATAAATCTTTCATATTGCTCTTTAGATTCTTTGCCATCTCCAAAAAATGCAATTGAAAAATGTGAAAATGCTCCTTCTATTTTTATGTTTTTCCACGCTTTTATTGCTTGTACCATTTTTTCTTTATTACTATATATAAAGCCGTATCTTCCAAAGCCTGTATCTATTTTTAAATGTGCTCTAGCTTTTGTCTGTAACTTTTGTGCAATTTCTTCTACTGCCTCTCCTGCCTCTTTTGATCCAACTGTTAATATTATATTATTTTTAATCAATATTTCTATATCTTCTTTTACTGCTGTTGAAGACATCATCAAAATATTTTGTGTTATTCCAGCATTTCTTAAGGCTACTGCTTCTTCCACAGTAGCAACAGCAAAAAAGTCTACTCCATTGTCAATTAAAAATTGGGTGTATTTTACTAAATCTAATCCGTAGCCATTTCCTTTAACTACGGCAATTAATTTAGCTTTTTTCTTATCTTTACTTATTATTTCATTAATAATTTTTAAGTTATGCTTTAAATTTTCTTTTTCTACTACTAGTTCTTTCATTTTTGCTTCATTCCTTTTTTACTTTTTGAACTTAGTTTTAAGCCCTCTTAAATTTCTAAATGTCTTTTCAGAGAATTTATAAATTGAATATGTTAATGGCTTAAATGGTATATACACTTCTCCTATAAATTCTGTAAATGTTGCTCCAAATCCTTTTTTGAATCTATATAATCCATATTGAGGATGATTTTCATCTACAACACCTGAAACCCCTCTAAAGTCATATACATCATCATGTCTTGCAATTGCCATTTTTATCATTTCCCATTGTAATAAATAATTTGGCATTAAGTTTCTGTGTTCATTACTGCTTGCACCATATAAATACCATGTTTTATTCCCATAAAATATAGGTATTACTCCTGATATTGGTTTTCCTTCATAATATGCCATCAATACCTTCATATGGTTTGGTGCTAATTCATCATACATTTTTTCAAAATATGATAATGGTCTTATTATAAATCCATCTCTCGCACCTGTTTCTACCATTATTTTGTGGAATTCTTTTAAGTCTTCTCTTGTACCTTCTTTTACAACTACACCTTTTCTAGTTGCCAAACGTACATTATATCTTGTTTTTGAATGAAATTCAGCAAATATCTCATCCTCTGTTTTTCCTTTTATATCTAATCTAAATACATATCTTGGTTGTATTTCTTCTCTAAAGTTTTTGGCATCATCTTTTATTCTATACCCTAAATTTGTTACTATTTTTCTGTATTCTTCATCACTGCTTAATATATCTGGTTCTGCTTTATATACTATTGCATTGTACTTTTTAGCTAATTCTTTTATTCCATCTGTTAATTGTTTCATTACAGCCATATCATGTATATCACATGTTGGTCCTCTTGATGAATACATTATATTTCCAAAAATAGGTATCTTTCTTATTAATATACTTACTGCTCCAATTATTTTTCCATTTTTATCTTCTGCTAATACTACTTCATTTTTCCAATTTGATTTTACTTTTGCCCATTCTGGTGATTGTTGAAAATTGCATCTCTCATGTCTTTCAAGAAATTCTTTATATTCTTTTTCACTTTTTTCGTCTGTTACAAATCTCATTTGTTTTACCTCGCTTCTATTTTTGACTTTATTTTACACTAATTATCTTATTTTTACAAGGGTTTTTATAACAATTTCTAATTACAGATTAATGGTTTTGGGGATATAAATATCAATAATCCTTAGAAATATAAGCTTTTCATTTCATGTCTCGGCTTATTACGAAATTTAAGAACTTCTAAATTGTTTTATGGGTCCTTTCCACTATCGTGAACTCTTACCATA
>OGXX01004061.1_pt1 | contig 11639 bp, 6 predicted proteins | sample 1576301 | NCBI WGS metagenome assembly OGXX01 (sample SAMEA3541469, study PRJEB24748) | human gut metagenome | biome: human gut; feature: human-associated habitat; material: faeces | place: China | collected 2012 | reverse complement strand
AGAAAAGGGTAAAAACATATGTTTTGTGCAAATTTTATTTTTCAAACACGCTCTAGGATACACAGAAAACAATGTGACGAATACAAGCGTACAATATAAAGTTGCAGTTTTCAATAAGAGTGATATCGAGAACAGTGGTCTGCCAAAGAACGGAACTACTGCGATAGCAGAAAGCAGAACCTACAGTGTTACTTCTTATTATGAGGTGCGAAACGGTGGATTCGAAACTCCGAATGTTCGGGATAAATACAAAGACTATAATCATTACCAGTATTCAAATGCAGATTATGCTTCAAGCGGTGGCGTATGGCAGACAACTGGAATTGGAACCGGAGGCAAGGATGGTTGTGATATTGAAATTATCAATACCAAAGATGATTCTTATAAGAGTCCATACAGTTGGTACGGTTCGGACGGAGCAGCCGAGGGAAATCAGTTTGCAGAACTAAACTGTGAAGCAGCAGGTGCATTATATCAGGATATTCTGACAACACCAGGTGAGACATTAAACTATCAGCTGTCCCATCGTGCCAGAGGATCTAGGGCTGATAACACATCGGAATATGATACGATGTACGTTTTGATCATGTCTACGGCATTGGCAAAACAGTATGATGTAACAACAGAAGCAAAAGCACAGGATATTGTTAATCATCCGGAAAACTATTCCGGCGCGACAGTTGTAAGTTACAGAGATGACGATCAGAAGTGGACCACTCACCAGGGTGTGTATAATGTACCGGAAGGTTCAGAACAGTACTCCACCAGATTTTTCTTTGTAGCAGGTACAACAGCATCTGGAAACAAAACGGTTGGAAACTTCCTGGATAATATCAAGTTGACAAGAGATAGACTGACACCGGTAGAAGGCACAGCAACCGTCACACTGACAAAAACAATCACAGGTTTAACGTATACAAATGCCCGTGCATTGGCAAACAAACTGACATTTACGGTTGGATCTCATACGCTTGGCTATAGTGATCTGTCATGGAGCTGGTCTGGTGATGCGGATTCTGTAGGAACTTATATCGGAACCTATGTATTGTCGATACCACAAAGTGAGTTCGATACTTTGAATGTCAGCGAACAGGCAACAGACGGTAATCTGGATGTGGATGGATATACAAGAAATACTTCCTTATTTATCGACGGAACAAACAGCGATCAGGAAACACAGGGAAGTATCACTGTAGGAAATAAAGATGCTCGTTCCGTTGAATTTAAAAACAATTACGTGGTAAACGACGGCGGCACAACGGATGATCCGGAAACAAATATATACCATGAAAAATACATCAAACGGAATAGTGATGGAACATATGATATTACGTTAGATGTATCCGGAACCGTAGGAACAGAGACCAAAAAAGCAAATGTAGATGTTGTTTTGATTGTTGATACCTCCGGAAGTATGGGGGACAAAGTAACTATAAACAATCAGAAGAAAACAAAATTGGAAGTTACTCAGAAAGCAATCGAAGGACTGGTTAATACATTCAATAGTAATAACACTGTAGATGTTCGTTATAAATTGGTAACATTTGCAAGTGGAGCAAATCTGAAAACTGAAGACTGGGTTAACGGAAATAAGTTGGTGGATTATGTTAATTCCTTGTCGGCAACTGGTGGAACCAATTATGATAAAGGACTATCGTCTGGAGCAGATGCGATTAGTACAAGTAGCAGTACACAAGTCCGACCAAATCCACAGAAAATTGTAATTTTCTTAACGGATGGTGAACCAACGTATTATGGTGATCGGCCATACGGAGGTGGAAATTATACAGATATCTCAACATACAATAATGCGTTATCATCAGCAGCCAAAGTTTCTTGTGATAAGTTTTATGCGATTGGCATAGGTTTGCCTGCTAATGTAAATATATATGCATATAATTGGTATGGAGGCCTGGAGATAGATAGAACAACAACTGGAATACAGATTTTAACTGATGTGGCAAATAAAACAACAGCATCTACAAAAGAGCCAAGTAATCTGACAAACGTAGCAGACTTGGGAGATAAATTCCAGAGTATAGTCGGAGAGGTATTGACATATGAATGTGAAAATGTAGTAATCACCGATACTTTAAGCCAATATGTAGATCCAACAGATGCGAGCCAACTGGTAATTAAAGAAGCTGTAAAAAATGCAGATGGAACGTTTACTCCGACTGGTACGACTCAGAAAGTTAGTTTAAGTCAAGGCGGCACCGTTACATTCGCAAATGGAAAAAAAGCAGTGGCAAGATATGATGCAACTACGAAAACTGCGACACTGACATTTGCACCTAATCATAAGTTGGAAAAAGATCATTACTATTATCTGACAATCACTAACGTCGTACCAAATGAAGCAGCATTCCAGGAATACCAGACAGGAAACAGTTATAACGCAGTGGGAGATACTCCTTCCGATGCAAGCGATGATGGTTATCAGGCGGTCAGCACAGGAACTTCTTCTGGAAAGAAAGGATTTAAGTCCAATGCTTCTGCAAGTATAAGCTATACGTATAAAGACGTTAACCATACGGAATCTTATAATGATCCGGTTGTTCAGGTCGAAAAAATCACGGTCGAAAAGAAATGGGTTGGCATGGATGCCAGCGATATTAAAAAACAGGTAGTGCTTGTACAGCTGATTGACAAAAATGGCGATCCGGTTGAAGACAAAGTGTTAAAACTGAGCAGCCAGAATAATTTCCAGGGCTCTTTCATAGTAGAAGAAACCGATAATTATGGTGGCGTTCGAGAATTGAAACCGGATAAAAAGGGTTCCATTACATACGAAAACAGGAAATACTCGATGATTCAGGATAATGGAAGCACTACTATCGATGATAATACCTACAAGGTAACCTACTCAAAAGATTCCAAGGATGCCAGTAAGCAGATCATTACCAACACAAAGAATTCTGAAAAAATTAAAATCATTAAAACCGGAACCAACACAGAGTTGAAACTGGAAGGTGCAGAATTCACGTTAAAAGACAGCGAAGGTAATCCGGTGAAACTTGGATCTAATACAACTGGTACGTATATCTCTGATGAAGAAGGTCTTGTACTGGAAGAACCATTAGAACATGGTACTTACACACTGACAGAAGTAAAAGCTCCGGACGGCTATGTAGTATTACCGGGAGTGATTACGATTAATGTTTTAGCTGAAGGTGATACAAGAGTAACAGTATCCGGACCGTCGGAGGATATCGCATCCTGTGAGAAGAAAGAAGATGTGTATGTAATCACTGTAAAAAATGAAGTGTTATACAACCTTCCATCCACCGGTCACACCGGAATCTTCCAAATCATGATGAGTGGAATGCTGCTAATCTTTGCAGGCGTTCTGATCATATTTAAATTAAGAGACAAGGGGGTGCTGAAAAAATAAGGAAACTTAATATTTCAGTGGCCTCCGAGCCACAACAATGATTTCCGGTGCAAATAAAAGGAGAAAAGGCACTGAAAATAAAAGAGAGGAAATAAAAAAGAAAAGGAGAAAATCATATGAGTAAAGTGAAAAGAATCTTATCAGTGATTATGGCGATGGTAATGGTACTGGCTATGAGCGTACCGACATTCGCAGCAACAACACCGACAGCAAATGATACAGCAAAAGGAACCGTACAGAATGTAGAAAAAGCAGCAACCGTAACCGCATACCAGATCACAAAAGCACAGTATGACGGTGGATTTACCGGATATGTGAAAACCGATAATAAGCTTGCGATCGCAGATGTTCTGGCTCCGACTTCCGATGAAGTAACCGCAATTGCAAAACAGATTGCAAGCGGTGCTGTAACTCTTACAAGCAAAACCATGACAGGCGCAGCAGTTGCAGATGATGTAAAATACACAGATTTCACAGCTGACCTGAATGCAGGTTACTGGCTGGTAATCGTATCCGGTACGGTTGACGAAGTATATAACCCAATGTTAGTTGGTGTATACTATTCCGCAAACGGAAGCGACAACACCATGACATCCAACCCGGTCAATGCAGATTCCAACTGGACTCTGGAAACCAGCAATGCATATGCAAAATCCACCACTCCTTCTATTAAAAAAGAGATCGTAGGTGGTGAAACCGCAAAAGGAAACGATGTGGCAATTGGCGATACAGTTAATTTCAAAATCACAACTGCTATTCCTTCCTACAGCAAACAGTATGATACCGTAACCGTAGCCATTTCCGATACCATGAGTGCTGGTCTGACATTAGACAAAAACAGCATCAAGATCAACGGTGCAGATATTTCCGCTGATATGATCGAGAAGGTGGAGACAACCGATCATGGATTTACTCTTACAGTTAAGAGTGATTATGCAAAAGCAAATGGCGGCATGGAACTGGTAGTAACCTATTCCGCAACTGTAAATGATCAGGCAACGGTAAACTTTGATCCGAATACCAACAAAGCAACATTATCCTACACCACCAACCCGAAGGGTGATGTAAAAACCACAGACAGCAAAACTTATACTTATACCTTCAGCATCGGTGCAGCTTTAAGCGCAGCTACTCAGGGATACACAGAAAAAGTAAACCAGATCATCAAAGTAGATGAAAAAGGTAATGTGATCAGTAAAGTAGAAGAAAAGAGCCAGGAACCGGATGAAAAAGTAGTAGAAGTATTAAAAGGTGCAACCTTTACATTAACCAATACCAAGACCAGAAAAGTTTATACAGCAGAATCCGGTGAAGATGGTGGACTTACCTTTAACGGACTGGATCAAGGAACCTACACCTTAGTAGAGACAGCAGCTCCGGAAGGATTTACCATTGACAAAACAGAACATACCGTTGTGATCGCAGCAACTTACAACGAAGACGGTACGCTGAATACTTATACCATTACAATCGATGGAAAGAATACTTCCACCTATACCGCTACTTATGACAAAGAAGGAAAAGTTACAACAATTGCAACCACTACAACAGTTACAGAAATTAAAAATACGAAACTGAGTGCACTGCCATCTACCGGTGGTATCGGTACAACAATCTTCACCATCGGCGGTTGCGCAATCATGATCGTAGCAGCTGGTCTGTTCTTCGCAACAAGAAGAAAAACTCAGAAATAATAAGGAAGCCCGTACACTCGTTGGAGATAACGGAAGAACCCATGAAAACGGGGCGGCTCGCCCGCCCCGTTTTTGATAAAAAGGATAAAAGAACAAAGAACTGACACTTGAGTATACAACAGTAAGGAGAGCCCGGATGAAGAAAAAAATGTCAATTATCATAGCAGGAATTTTATTTTTAGCCGGTTTGTCCTTGTTGCTGTATCCGCTGGTGGCAAATCAGTGGAATACTTACCGGCAGAGCCGTCTGATCTCAGAGTATGAAACGACAGTCAGCACGGAGAACAGTGAGGGAGCCATTGATTATGAGAAAGAATGGGAGAAAGCAAATGCATATAATGCATCACTTCTTCCGAGTATTCTTCCTGATTCCTTCGCAATCGCAGCAGCATCAGATGAGCCAGGAGACGAATATATGTCCTGTCTGAACATCCTGAATGACGGAATGATGGGATATGTGGAAGTACCGAAAATCAACATTAAGATTCCGATTTTCCATACCACTTCCGAGGAAGTCCTGAACAAAGGCGCAGGACATCTGGAAGGAAGTTCTCTTCCGGTAGGCGGGGAAAATACCCACGCAGTAATCTCTGCACACAGAGGTCTTCCCAGTGCAAGCCTGTTTACGGATCTGGATCAGTTAGAAAAAGGAGATCATTTCCTGATTTCCGTATTGGATCAGAAACTCTGTTACGAAGTGGATCAGATCCGCACCGTAGAACCGGAAGATACCGGAGATCTGGCGGTGGAGCCGGGAGAAGATCTCGTGACACTGCTTACCTGTACACCTTACGGAGTAAATACTCAGAGACTTCTGGTAAGAGGACACCGGGTACCGTATGAAGAAGAGGTTGTGGAAAAAGAAGAAAAGGAATCACCGATGAGCCTGTATACCAACTATCTGCTCTGGGTAGTGATCGGACTTGCGGTAACAGCAGTATTGATCTTTGGCTTATGGAAATATGATAAACACTACAAAAGAAAAAGGAAAGAAAAACAGGAACAGGTTTCCGAACGGAAAGAGGAATAAAGATGAAAAGAAAATTATCAGGAATTCTCTTCGGGCTGCTGTTTCTGACAGGATTTGGAATCCTTGTTTATCCGACCGTATCCAACCAGTGGAATACTTACCGGCAGAGCCGCCTGATCAGCGACTACGAGAAAGTGGTAAGTGATATGAAACCGGAGGATTATACAGAAGAATGGGAGGCAGCAAGAGAATTCGACAGTACCTTGGTTCAGAATAATATTTACGGGGATGTGTTTGGCAGTGACGATACACAGATAGAAGATACCGATTACTGGAAAGTGCTGAATGTGGCAGAAGACGGAGTCATGGGTTATCTCTCTATCCCGAAAATCAATGTCAGACTTGCCATATATCATGGAACTGCGGAAGATGTTTTACAGACGGGAATCGGTCATATGAATGGCACATCGCTTCCCATCGGCGGTGAGAGTACCCACAGTGTACTGGCAGCCCACAGAGGTCTTCCGGCAGCCCGGTTATTTACCGATATCGATCAGATGCAGCAGGGAGATATGTTTTACATCCATGTGCTGGATGAGACACTTGCCTATCAGGTGGATCAGATTCTCGATATGGTAGAAAAGGATGATCATGAGACACTCGAGGACGCATTGCAGATTCAGGAAGGAAAAGATCAGGTAACATTGTTTACCTGCACACCGTACGGTGTCAATTCCCACCGGCTTCTGGTCCGTGGAACGAGAGTTCCGTATAACGGGGAAGAAGAAACAGAAAATACGCCGGTTGACAGCATGTTGCGTGCTATTCAGAATTATTATATGTTATACTTAATCTTAGGATTGGCAGTTACACTGCTTGTGATACTGATCATGAAGTTCCTGTTTGACCGGAAGAAAAAAAAACATTCCGGTAAGACGGATGATATGTCGAAGGAGGGATAGAGGTGACTATGAAAAAGAGAATAAGAACCGCAGGGGCGCTGACCCTTGCAGCAATCACTGTTTTATCAGCAGCCGGTTTATCCAGTGTATACGGTGCTCTGGGAGTGGATACCGAACAGAAGTGTTCACTTACCTTTACACTGGACGGCACAGAATTTGCTGAACTGAATGAGGTGGAGATTCCGGTCGATGTATATCAGATCGCGGATATCACAGAGGAAGCACAGTACACGGCACACACCGGTTATGAAGGACTTGGGCTGGATCAGATCAGCAGCACAACCACCGCAGAAGCGTGGATGCAGATGGCAGAAGATGCCATGAAGATCGTGGAAGATACCAAAGCGGAACCGACAGCTGTGACAACGGTGGAAAAGAAAGCAGGAGAAAGCACAGCGACAGGAAAAATTGAAAATCTGAAAACAGGAATGTATCTGGTAGCAGCAGAGACGGTACAGACCAGTGAATACACCTACGATTTTTCCCCATATCTGGTATCGCTGCCGAACAACTATTATTCCGGCGAACATCCGGATGACACCTGGGTCTACGATGTGACAACAGGCATGAAACCACAGCAGACACAGCGGTACGGGGGACAGCCCCGCCGCGCCCAGCGCCACGGCCGCGCCCACCGACAGCAGTACGGCGGCGCACAGGCCGCTGCGGCTGCTGCCGCTGTCCAGACGGTGCAGAACCAGCGCGGCGCACAGTCCCGGCCACAGCGCCAGCTTGCCCAGCTCCCACGGACTGCCGTTGACAGGGGACAGCACGCGGGTCAGCGGATTGGGGAACCGGGCGGACAGTCCATACAGCAGCGCCGCACAGGCGGCGGCGGCGCAGAAGCTTGGCACATAGCGGCGCATGACACATCACCCCTCTGCCCACACTGTATGCACGGCGAAGTGGAATATTCTCACAGTAAAACGGAATATTCCCTCTGCACATTGACAGAGAACGGCGAAAAAGAGTATACTGAAATGACATTACCATCAGTTGACAAGGGCAAGCACGGTTTTGACGGGCAGAAATGCGCCCATACTGCGTCAAGCCCCTTGACAATACGGCAAGTATTCTCTGCGGGTCTTTCCTTGTCTGGACACATTTCTGCTCCGGCAAAACTGTATGCACCTGCCAGCGATGGATTTTCGAGTGATTTTTGGCTTTTGAGACGCAGGCGGGCTGAGTCGGCATATATCCGCCGATGCTGCCGAGCGACGTTCCTTTGGAGCGAGGCTGGCGCCCGCCAAGACGAAAAGGACAAAAAGCGCCGGAAAGACACGCTGTCAGGCGTGTTTGCTCTTGTCAATCGATGGTAAGAAAGGGTGAGCACCATGACCGTTACGGAAAAGCTGGCCGCGCTGCGGCAGAATATGAAGGCGCGCGGACTGGAGGGCTGCATCGTCGTCACCGACGACTTTCACGGCTCGGAGTATGTAGGGGCGCATTTCAAGGCCCGGGAATTCCTGTCCGGGTTCACCGGCTCGGCGGGAACGCTGACGGTGCTGCGGGAGGGCGCATACCTGTGGACGGACGGGCGATACTTTTTGCAGGCGGAACGGCAGCTGGAGGGCAGCGGCATACAGCTGATGCGCGCCGGCCAGCCGGGCGTGCCGACGCTGTCCCAATTCCTGGCGGAGCAGCTGCCGGAGAGCGGAGCCCTGGGCTTTGACGGCCGGACCGTCAGCACACGGCTGCACCGGACGCTGGAAAAGGCGCTGGCGGACAAGCACATCCGGCTGGACGGCGGCTTCGACCCGGCGGCGGGCGTATGGACGGACCGGCCCGGTCTGTCCGCCGCGCCGGTATGGGCCTTCGACAGCGGGGTGACGCGGCGGGAGAAGCTGACGGCCCTGCGGCAGGACATGGCGGCGCAGAAGGCGGAATGGCTGCTGCTGACCGATCTGACGGACGTGGCCTGGGCACTGGAGCTGCGGGGCGGCGACGTGGCATGCACGCCGGTATTCCTGGGCTTTTTGCTGGTGGGCACGGACAGCGCCGCGCTATATGCCCAGGCAGAGAGCTTCGCGCCGGAGATACGCGCCGCGCTGGCGGCAGACGGCGCAGCGCTGCGGCCCTACGGAGATATCTACGACGCGCTGCGGGCGCTGCCGGAGGGCGCGCGGGTGCTGGCGGACAGCGCCACGGCCAACAGCCGCATCGCGGAATGTCTGGCCCACACGGCGTGGACAGACACACCCAGCCCCGCTGCCCGCCGCAAGGCGGTGAAGGCCGGGAGCGAACAGACGGGCTTCCGGCAGGCGCATTTGCAGGACGGCGCGGCGCTGTGCCGCTTCCTGTATGAGATGAAATCACGGCCGGAGGCATACACCGAGCTGTCCGCCGCAGCGCTGCTGCGCCGGTATCGGACGGAACAGGCGGATTTTCTGGAGGACAGCTTCGAGACCATCGCCGCCTATGGCCCCCACGCTGCCGTGGTCCACTACGCCCCCACACCGGAGACGGACGTGCCGCTGAAGGCGCAGGGACTGCTGCTGGTGGACAGCGGCGGACACTACGCCCGGGGCACGACGGACGTGACCCGCACCATAGCGCTGGGCCCCATCACGGACGAGGAACGCCGGAGGTCCACACAGGTGCTGCAGGGCCACATACAGCTGGCCATGGCACAATTCCCCCAGGGGGTCATGGGGGAAAATCTGGACGCACTGGCCCGGGGCCCGCTGTGGCGGGAGGGCCTGGACTATGACCACGGCACCGGGCACGGCGTGGGGTGCGTGCTCAGCGTACACGAGGCGCCGCCCTCCTTCCGCTGGCGCATTGCGGAGGGGCTGGCACACCCGGCACTGGAGACGGGCATGGTCATCTCCGATGAGCCGGGATACTACGCCGCCGGACGCTTCGGCATACGGCACGAGAACCTGCTGCTGGTGCAGCCGGCGGAGGCGGCGGGCTTTCTGCGCTTTGAGACGCTGACGCTGGCGCCCTTCGACCGGGACGCCCTGGACCCGGCGCTGCTGACGGCATCGGAACGGGACTGGCTGAACGGCTATCACAGGCGGGTGTATGCACAGATCGCCCCGCTGGTGCCGACGGAGGTCCGGCAATGGCTGCGGGAGGTCACCGCGGCGCTGTGACAATGGCAAAAAGGAAGCACCCTGACGGGTGCTTCCTTTTTTTCAGTTTTCGTCGGTCTTTTCTTTTTTCAGCTGCTCCAGCTCGGCACGGAGCATACGGTTCTCCGCCTGGAGCTGGTCCAGCTTGCGGTGCAGCGGCGCCAGCTGGCGCTTCAGCTCCGCCGCCACCGCGCCGCGGTAGATACCGTAGCGGCCGGCCACGGAAACCACGGTCAGCACCGCCGCCGTACCGCCGGCGATGAGGCCCACCTTTTTTACATCCAGCTTACGCAGGGTATTTACCGCCGCCGGCAGCTTTTTGCCCGGCAGGGGCGCCACCTCGATCTCGATATGGGGCAATTTTTTCAGTTCCATGCTTCTATCACACCCTCCTGTATCCGGGCGGTCCGGGCCGCCGCGTATTTCTGCTTCTATTATACCCGACGGGCCGCCGCTTGGCAAGTACGGACCGTCGGGGACCGCGGCGCATACACTGGACTGCGGGCACGACCCGCGAAATTAAACACAGGAGGTCCTATCATGGCAACTTTCACCAACCAGGCAACGCTGACCTACAACGGCCAGACCACCACCTCCAACGTGACGGTGGGTGAGCTGACGGAGACGCTGACCGCCGCCAAGACCGCCGTGGTGCCCACCTACGGCACCGACGGCCGCGTGACGTATATCCTCTCTCTGGTCAACAGCGGCACCGCACCGCTGACGGGGCTGACCATTACCGACGATCTGGGCGGCTACGCCTTCAACGCCGGGACGGTGTATCCCCTGTCCTACACCGCCGGGTCTGTGCGGTACTACCAGAACGGCGTTCTGCAGGCGGCCCCCGCCGTCACCGCCGGGCCGCCGCTGACGTTCACCGGCATCACCGTGCCGGCGGGCGGCAATGCCGTTATCGCCTATGAGGCCGTGCCCACGGCCTTCGCGCCGCCGACGGCGGAGGGCACCGTCACCAACAGCGCGTCCATTACCGGCGCGGGGCTGGCAAACCCCGTTACCGCCACGGAGACGGTGGCACCGGAGGCGGCGCCGGCACTGACCATCAACAAGTCCCTCTCCCCCACCACGGTGACGGAGAACAGCCGCCTGACGTACACCTTCACCATCCAGAACACCGGCAACACGGCGGCGGACGCCGCGGCGGCCATCGTTATCACCGACACCTTCGACCCGCGGCTGACGGACCTGACGGTGACGCTGAACGGCACGGCGCTGACCGCCCCCACCCAGTACACCTATGACGCGGCTACCGGCGTATTCGCCACGGCGGCCGGCGTGGTCACGGTGCCCGCGGCCACCTTCACTCAGGACGCCGCCACCGGCGCGTACAGCACCACCCCCGGCACGGCGGTGCTGACCGTCACCGGCACGGTGTAAGCAAGAAAATATCCCCCGGCCCTCGGCCGGGGGATATGTATTATTCAAGTGCGTCGTGGCTCTCGAACACGTCGTGGATGCTGCCGTAACGGTCGGCGGGCTTGTCCGCCTCCGCCGGAGCCGCGCCCTTGGCCATTTGCAGCTCCT
>OGXX01004060.1_pt1 | contig 11640 bp, 9 predicted proteins | sample 1576301 | NCBI WGS metagenome assembly OGXX01 (sample SAMEA3541469, study PRJEB24748) | human gut metagenome | biome: human gut; feature: human-associated habitat; material: faeces | place: China | collected 2012 | reverse complement strand
GCATGCCCGACACACCGCTGAAGGCCATCGTCAACGCACCGGCCCACACGCTGCCCGCCTGGGGCGGTGAGGTCGCTGCGCTGCTGGAGGATATACAGCCGCTGTGCAGCGGCGGCGCAGCCGTGACCGTTATGGCCGGTACCCCCCGCGCGGCGGCCGGCCTTGCCGCCGACCTGCGCACCAGGGGGCTGCAGGTCACCACCGATGCCGCCGCTGCGGGCACCGCCGGGCTGGTGCAGGTGCTGCCGGGGCAGCTTTCCGCCGGGTGCAGCCTGCCGTTTGCCCGGTACGCGGTCTTTACGGCCCGTGCGTTCGGCGTCAGCAGTGCGCAGAAAAAGAAAAAGCGCAGCAAGGATGCCCTGAACAGCCTGAGCGAGATCACCGTCGGCGATCTGGTCGTACACCAGAGCCACGGCATCGGCCGGTACGCGGGCATCCAGCGTATGACCGTGCAGGGTGTGCAGAAGGACTACCTGCGCATCGAGTACGACAAAAAAGATGTGCTGTATGTGCCGGTCACCCAGCTGGATCTGCTGTCCCGCTATACGGCGCCGGGCGACAGCGACAATGTCAAACTGAGCCACCTTGGCGGCACCGATTGGGCCAAGACCCGCAAAAAGGTCAAGGCTGCCACCGAGCAGATGGCCAAGGAGCTGATCGAGCTGTATGCCCGCCGCAAGCAGGCGCACGGCTACGCCTTCCCCTGTGATGACACCTGGCAGGGGGATTTTGAGCAGCGCTTTGCCTATGAGGAGACCCCAGACCAGCTGACCTGCGCGGCCGAGATCAAGCACGACATGGAGGAGCCGTGGCCGATGGACCGCCTGCTCTGCGGTGATGTCGGCTTTGGCAAGACGGAGGTTGCGCTGCGCGCCGCCTTCAAATGCGTGATGGGCGGCAAGCAGTGCGCCATTCTGGCCCCAACCACGATTCTGGCGTGGCAGCACTTCAACACGGCGCTGACCCGGATGGAGTCCTTCCCTATCCGCATCGGCCTGCTGTCCCGCTACCGCACCGCCAAGGAGCAGAAGGAGACGCTGCGCGGCCTGAAGGACGGCACCGTGGACATCGTGGTGGGCACCCACCGCCTGCTGTCCAACGATGTAAAGTTCAAGGATCTGGGCCTTGTCATCATTGACGAGGAACAGCGCTTCGGCGTCAAGCACAAGGAGAAGCTAAAGCAGAACTTCATCGGTGTGGATATGCTGACCCTGTCCGCCACGCCGATCCCCCGCACGCTGAATATGGCACTGTCCGGCATACGGGACATGAGCACGATCGAGCAGCCGCCCTTTGAGCGCCAGCCCATCGAGACCTATGTGCTGGAATATGATGAGGGCATCGTTGCCGAGGCTATCCGCAAGGAGCTGGCCCGCGGCGGGCAGGTCTACTACCTGCACAACCGGGTCGATAATATTGAGGAATGTGCCGCCCGGGTCGGCAGGCTCGTCCCCGGCGCGCGCATCGGCATCGCCCACGGCAAGATGACCGAGGAGCAGATCTCCTCGGTGTGGCAGCAGCTGCTGGACAATGAGATCGACATCCTCGTCTGCACCACCCTGATCGAGACCGGCGTTGATGTGCGCAACTGCAACACCCTCATCATCGAGAACGCCGACCGGATGGGCCTTTCGCAGCTTTACCAGATACGCGGCCGCGTGGGGCGTTCTTCCCGCAAGGCGTATGCGTATTTCACCTTTACGCGCGACAAGGTGCTGACCGAGGTCGCCGCCAAGCGGCTTTCCGCCATCCGGGAGTTTACCTCCTTCGGCTCCGGGTTCCGCATCGCCATGCGCGATTTGCAGATACGCGGCGCGGGCAGCCTCTTGGGCCACAGCCAGCACGGCCACATGGAGGCTGTCGGCTACGACCTGTATGTTAAGATGCTGGGTCAGGCCATTGCCGCCGCGCGCGGCGAGGCCCCGCCCCCCGACAAGAGCGACTGCCTTGTGGACATTACGGTGGACGCCTTCCTGCCGGAGGAATATATCCCCGATGCCGCCGGGCGCATCGAGGCCTACAAGCGGATCGCCGCCATTGAGACGACCGCCGATGCCGAGGATGTGCTGGATGAGCTGATCGACCGGTACGGCAGCCCGCCCAGAAGCGTGCAGGGGTTGGTGGATGTATCCCTTGTGCGGGTGACGGCGGCACGGGTCGGCATTGCCGAGATCGTCCAGCGCGGCGATCAGCTGATCCTCTACTCCGACATCGTCGGCCCGAAGCAGCTTGACAAGGTTATGGAGCAGTACCCCCACCGCGTTTTGTACAACGCCATCGGGCGGCCCTATTTCAGCCTGCGCGTCCAGAAGGGCGAAAGCCCGCTGGTGCTGCTGCGAGATGTTGTAACGCTGCTGCCGGGGGCGTAAATAGCAAAAAGAAAAAGCCGCTGTTTACAGGGTTATGCTGTAAACAGCGGCTTATTTTTGTGGCAAGCGGGCTGAGCTCCTCCGGCCATCGCTGACGCTCGGCCACCTCCCCGCTATGCGAGGAGGCTTTCACGCGGGCAAAGCCCGCGCAAAAAGGCTCCTCACGAAGTGGGGAACTGGCCGAGTATACGAGGCCTGAGGGGCTTTCGTCCCCCTTTACTCAAACACATTTTCTGTATCTTCGGCTTCGTGTTCTACCGGGTTGCCATCGCCGTCGATGCCGCGCTTATCCAGCGCATAGTGGACAAACTCCTGCGCCAGACCGTAGAGGGTGGCAAAGACCGGCACGCCCACGACCATGCCGACGATGCCGAACAGATCACCGCCGACCACGATCGAAAAGAGGATCCACAGTGCCGAGATGCCGATGGACGACCCGAGGATCTTGGGGCCGATGAAGTTGCCGTCCAGCTGCTGGATGATGAGGATCAGCACACAGAAGATGACCGCCTGCAGCGGATCTATCAAAAGCAGGATAAACACGCTTGGGATCGCGCCGATAAAGGGACCGAACACCGGGATGATGTTCGTAATGCCGATAAACACGCTGAACAACACGGCAAAGTCAAGCCGCAGGATCGTCATAGCCACAAAGGTGATAACACCGATGATGGCGGAGTCGATGATCTTGCCCACAAAAAAGCCCGTAAAGTTTACATTGGCGTAGTGGCAGATGCGCAGCGTGTTGGAGGCCACCTTCTCCGGCAGGAAGGCGTGCGCCAGCGTGCGCAGCTGGTGCAGCAGATGGTTCTTGTCCGCCAGCATGTAGATGCTGGCCGCGATCGAGGTGAAGATCGCCACAAAGTTGGACGCCACGCTGCCGATGCTTGCCACGATCTGCGGCATGGCATTGGTGGCCATCGCATAGATTTCCTTGACCATAGCCTCGGAATCATCAAGCATTTTAGTGGCCTGCTGCAGGTCGATGCCGTACTCACTCTGGACATAGAGCAGCATTTCCTGCACGCCCTGTATGTAGCTGGGGAAGTTCGTGAACAGCATACCGATGCTGTTTACGATCTGCGGCACGACCAGCCAGCCCAGCAGCACAAGCAGCAGGATCGCCACGGCGTAGGCCAGCAGGATGGCAAAGCCGCGCGTGCCCTTCTTCTCCTTGAACAATTTGACATAGAAGAATTTGACCATCGGGTCAAGGATATAGGCGATGACGATGCCGCCCGCAAACGGCGACAGAATGTTGATAAAAATGCCGATGCGCCCGAGGAAATACCCCAGATTGTTCAAAAGCAGGTAAAATGCAATACAGGCCCCGACCACGCAGAACCAGTCCAGCATAGACTCCGGCCTTTTGGACCAGATGTGTTTTTCGTTCAAATGCTCCGCCCCTCTTTGTCATAAAATCTGCGGAATGACCGCATTATTGACATTGTATGCCATACACGGGCGCATTGCAATAGATAAGGTGTGAATTTTCTTCGGGCGGCAGGGCAGCACCCGTTATTGCGGGGGCGGGTCTTTACGGGCGGGGGCACCGTCTGCAGCAAGGCCGCGTGCGGTCAGCCCGGCCCCCACCGCCTGCCGGGCCAGCGCCGCCAGCACAGCCAGCGTCGGCACGCCCAGCACCATGCCGGGGATGCCGAACCACGCCCCGCCCACCACGATGGCCAGCAGCACCCCCAGCCCGGGCAGGCCGGTGGCACCGCCCAGAATACGCGGCGCGATAAAGTTGCCGTCCACCTGCTGGACCACAAAGATGATGATGGCAAACTCCGCCGCCTTCCACGGGGCCTCCAGCAGCAAAATCACAATGCCCGGCACCGCGCCGAGGAACGGCCCCAGCACCGGCACAATGTTCGTCATCCCGACCAGCACCGCCAGCAGCGGGGCATACTCCAGCCCGAAGATCGACATGAGCGCAAAGGTCTCGCCGCCGACCAGCAGGGCATCGACCAGTTGCCCGCCGAGATAGCCGCTGAAGATCCGGTTTGCCAGCCGGCAGACCGAAAGCACCCCCGCAGCCGCACCGGGCGGCAGGGCGGCCCGCAGGCAGCACCGCGCCGCCTGCAGAAGCTCCGCCTTGCCGGACAGCAGATAGATGCTGACGGCCAGCGTAACAAAGGCATCCGCTGCCGCCCCCGCCGCACCGGATGCAGCCTTGGCCGCTGACTGCGCCGCCGTGCGGGACAACGCAGCCAGCCAGCCCTGCAGGGCGCGCCCCGCGGCCTGCACCAGCCGCCCGGCGGTGGCCGTATCGATGCCGAAGGTCGCCTGCACCCAGGCCAGCAGGCGGCGCAGCGTTTCCTCATACGCGCCCAGCCGCCCGGCAAAAGCGGTCAGGCTCTGCACCAGCTGGGGCACGACCAGCGCCGCCAGCAGGGCCAGTACCCCAAACAGCAGCGCATAGCTGACCGCCAGCGCCCCGCCGCGCCGCCCGCCGAACAGCTTTGCTGCAAAAAAACGGGTGGGAATGTCCAGCACATAGGCCAGCACCAGCCCCCAGCCGAACGGCGCAAGCAGTGCCAGCAGTCCCGCTGCGGCGCGCAGCAGGCCCGGCAGCTGCCCTGCCGCCGCCAGCAGCAGTGCCGTGCCTGCCGCCAGTGCCAGCCAATCGCCCATGGTGCGGGGCGTGCGCTCCAACCAGTTTTTCATTGCAGTCCCTCCCCTTTTTATGCTACACTGTCTGTAACGCATATTATACGGAAAGCCGGTGCTTTTATGAATATCCTCGTCAGCGCCTGCCTACTGGGCATCGCCTGCAAATACTCCGGCGGCGACAACGCCTGCCCCGCCCTGCTGCAGGCCCTGCGGCAGAGCGGCCACACCCTGATCCCCGTCTGCCCCGAGGTCTACGGCGGCCTGCCCACACCCCGCCCGCCGGCCGAGCGCTGCGGCGACCGTGTTCTGACCGAGGCCGGAACCGATGTGACGGCGCAATACCGCCGCGGGGCCGAGGCCGCCCTGCAGCTGGCCCGGCTGTACGGCTGCCGCGCCGCCATCCTGAAGGCCAACAGTCCCAGCTGCGGCAGCGGCACAATCTATGATGGGACCTTCCGCCACCGCAGAATCAGCGGGGACGGCCTGACCGCAGCACTTTTGAAGGCCAACGGGGTGCAGGTGTACAACGAGGACACCTTTGCGGCGCTTCTGTAAAATTTTTTGCAAAATCTTGACAGGACAACGGCAGAATGTTACAGTGTTCACAAGATGATCCTGCAGAAGGGAGTGTTTTTTATGTGGTTTGATACGATACTCTGGCTGGCTGCCATCGTTGCCTTTATCGCGGTCGAGGCCGCCACCACGGCCCTTGTCTCGGTCTGGTTTGCCGTGGGCGCAGCGGCGGCCATGGTCGTCAGCCTGTTCACAGTCAGCTTCGGCTGGCAGCTGCTGGTCTTTGCCGTTGTGTCCGCCGTGACGCTGGCGCTGATGGTGCCCGGCCTGCTGCGCCGCCGCGGCCATGCGCAGCCCCCTGTCACAAACGGCTCGCCGCTGACCATCGGCAAGCAGGGCGTTGTGCTGGTGGATATTGAACCCGGCATGCCGGGCCGCGTGCGGGTGGACGGCCTTGACTGGCAGGCCCGCGCCGGTGTGCCGCTTGCCAAGGGTACGCGCTGTCAGGTCACCGCCGTGGACGGTGCCGTGCTTATCGTAGTTCCCGTGACCGCCGATGCGGCCGCGGTTTAAAAAAAGGAGGAGACCCTATGCTGTTCATTTTTGCCCTTTTGCTCATCGTTATTCTTGTGGTGCTGGTGCGCTGCATCGTCATCGTCCCCCAGTCCAACGCCTATGTCACCGAGTGGCTCGGCGTCTATAAGGACACCTGGGGCGCGGGCCTGCACATCCGCACCCCCTTTGTGGAGCGCATCTCCCGCAAGGTCTCCCTGAAGGAGGAGGCCGCCGACTTTCCCCCGCAGCCCGTCATCACCCGCGACAATGTCACGATGATGATCGACACCGTTGTCTTTTTTCAGGTGTTCGATGCCAAGATGTACGCCTACGGCGTCAACCGCCCGATTCAGGCCATTGAGAATCTTTCCGCCACAACGCTGCGCGACATCATCGGCTCGATGACGCTGGACGAGACGCTGACCAGCCGCGACCTCATCAACACCAAGATCACGGCCAGCCTTGATGAGGCGACCGACCGCTGGGGCATCAAGGTCAACCGCGTTGAACTGAAGAACATCGAGCCGCCGGTCGAGATCCGTCAGGCGATGGAAAAGCAGATGAAGGCCGACCGCGAGAAGCGCGCGTCCATTCTGCTGGCCGAGGGCGAAAAGCAGGCCGCCATCACCCGCGCCGAGGGCGAGAAGGAGTCCGCCATCCTGCGCGCCGAGGCTGTCAAGCAGCAGCGCATCCGCGAGGCTGAGGGCGAGGCCGAGGCCCTGCTGACCGTGCAGAAGGCGCAGGCTGATGCCATCCGCATGATCAACGAGGCGAACCCCAACCACAACTATCTGGCCCTGCGCAGCATGGAGGCCATGGAGAAGGTCGCTGACGGCAAGGCCACCAAGCTGATCGTGCCCAGCGACATGCAGAATCTGGCGGCAACGGTTTCCGCCATCAAGGAGATTTCCGGCGAAGTGACCGAATAAAATTCAGCATCCTGTTTTTCCTGCCCGCGGTGTTCTGCCGCGGGCAGTTTTTATTGTAGGGGTCGATGCTTGCATCGACCCGCATCCGCCCCTGCACGGCAAAATTCCGGCAAATCTTCTTGCGTTTTCCACGATTTAAGGGTATAATACAAGCAGAGTAGTATGTCTTTTTGCGCATACTATACAAAATATCAGCGAGGTGTATCAGTATGAAGGAACCTATGGTCATTACTATGGCGCGTGAATATGCATCCGGCGGCAGTGAGATTGCACAGGCCGTCGCAGATAAGCTGGGTATCCCCCTGTACAACAAGGAGCTGATCACCCTTGCGGCCAAAAAAAGCGGCCTGACCGAGGAGGCCATTGCCGCCAGCGAGAACCAGCGCAGCGGCAGCCTGATCTACAGCCTGTACATGATGGGCAACACGATGCCGCTGGCCGATCAGGTCTATATCCTGCAGAGCAATGTCATCAAGGAGCTGGCTGCCAAGGGGCCCTGCGTTATTCTGGGCCGCTGCGGCGACTATGTGCTGCGTGAGCGGGAGAATGTGCTGCGCACCTTTGTCTATGCGCCGCTGGAGGCCCGCATTGAATTTGCCAAGACCCGCCCCGATGCCAAGGACATGCCCGACCGCCTGTGGGAGACCCAGCTGGCCAAGCACGACCGTGCCCGCGCAAGCTACTACAATTACTATACCGAAAACCGCTGGGGCGAGGCCAAGAACTACGACCTTTGCCTGAACGCCACTCTGGGCCGCGAGGCCTGCGCCGATCTGATCGTGGCTGCTGCCAAGGCCATGCAGGCGGCCGAGAAATAACGCGGGCCCGCCCGCACAAAAAAAGGAGCTGCCGCCTATGCTGCACTATATCAAGACCGGAATGATGCTGCTGAGCATCGCGTATATCGTCATCGGCATGATGCTGCTCGTCATGCCCCAGACCAGTCTGCTCTGGATCTGCTATGCCTTCGGGGCTGTTGTGCTGATCACCGGCATTGTCTGTCTGGTGCAGTATGCGCGCATCCGCGGCACAGGCTTCACCGCGCCGTTCATGCTGGTGGGCGGCGTCATTACGGCGTGCATCGGCGTGTTTACGCTGGCAAGGCCGCAGGTGGTCGCCAGCTTCCTGCCCGTTGTGTTCGGTATCTTCATCGTTGTGGACGGCCTGAGCCGCGTTGGCACCGCCATCGACCTTGCCAAGCGCAAGGGGCAGAAATGGTGGCTGCTGCTGTTGCTCAGCCTCGTTTCGGTTGCACTGGGCGTTGTGCTGGTGCTGCACCCCTTTGACGCCGCCATCGGCGTGACGATGCTCTGCGGCATCCTGCTCATTGTCGAGGGTGCGCTGAATCTGGGCTGCGTGCTGTATGCGGCCATGGAGCTGCGCACGCTGGACCGCATGGCCAACGCCGCCGCAAGCGCCGCAATGTCCGCCATCGGCGATGCGCTGGACGAGGCCGAGGCCGCCGAGAGCGGTATTCCCATGGACGGCCCCGTCGTCTACAACGCCGAGAGCAAGGATGTGTCGGAGGACGGTGAATAACCGTTTCGTGACACCGTAGGGGCGCATTCCATATGCGCCCGCAGCGCCGTGCCATCAGCAAACTGGCACGGGCGGATATAGAATCCGCCCCTACAAGCTCCGTTTGTCCTTATTCTGTTTCCCGCGCGAAGGTTCGCAAGTTATTTTTAAAGGAGAGAACCCCCATCCATGTATGATCTGATCATCGTAGGCGCCGGCCCTGCCGGCATTTTTACCGCACTGGAGCTGCTGCGCAAAAGCAGCACCCCCCACAAGATCCTGCTTGTCGAAAAGGGTAAGCCCGTGGAAAAGCGGCACTGCCCCAAGGACAAGACCGGCGTCTGCGTCAACTGCAAGCCGACCTGCGCCATCACGACCGGTTTTTCCGGTGCGGGTGCGTTCTCGGACGGTAAGCTTTCGCTGTCCTATCAGGTCGGCGGCGAGCTGCCCGACCTGATCGGCGAGGATTTCGCGCAGGAGCTGATCGACTACACCGATAAGATCTATCTGGAATTCGGTGCCGACCCGAAGGTCGAGGGCATATACGAAGGCCCCGATATCAAGGACATCCGCAAGCGCGCCATTCAGGCCGGTTTGCAGCTGGTTGACTGCCCCATCCGCCACCTTGGCACCGAGAAAGCCCAGCAGCTCTACCTCAATATCCAGAACCATCTGGCTGCCGCCGGTGTGGAGATGCTCTTCAACACCGAGTGCGAGAACATCATTCTGGAGGATTCTGTCTGCAAGGGCGTGCGCCTGCGTGAGAAGGACGGCACCCGCGATGTGCTGGCCAAGCAGGTCGTCATTGCCACCGGCCGCCGCGGCGCGGACTGGCTGGAGAAGATCTGCGCTGAGCACAACATTGCCCACAAGCCCGGCACCGTTGACATCGGCGTCCGTGTTGAGTGCCGCAACGAAATCATGGAGAAGATCAACAAGGTCCTGTATGAGGGCAAGCTGATCGGCTACCCGGCCCCGTGGCGCAACAAGGTGCGCACCTTCTGCCAGAACCCCGGCGGCTTTGTCGCGCAGGAAAACTACGACAACGATCTGGCCGTTGTCAACGGCCACAGCTTCAAGGAGAAGAAGAGCAACAACACCAACCTTGCGATCCTCGTCAGCCACAATTTCACCGAGCCGTTCAACCAGCCCATCGCCTACGCACAGAAGGTCGGCGAGCTGACGAACATGCTGGGCGCAGGCCACATTCTGGTGCAGCGCTACGGTGATATTCTGGACGGCAAGCGCACCTGGGCCAATGAGCTGGCCCGCACCAATGTGCGCCCGACCCTGAAGGACGCCGTGGCCGGCGACATCACGGCTGCCATGCCCTACCGCGCCATGGTCAACATCATCGAGTTCATCAAGATGATGGACGAGGTCGTGCCCGGCTTTGCCAGCCCCGAAACGCTGCTGTACAGCCCTGAGCTGAAGTTCTACTCCAACAAGGTCAAGATGGACACCGACTTGGAGACGAACATCGCCGGCCTGCACTGCCTTGGCGATTCCTCCGGCTGGACGCGCGGTTTGATGATGGCCTCCGTCATGGGCGTCCTGATGGGCCGCAAGCTGCTGGAGAAGCACGGCTTTTAAGGGTACGAGGCGTACGGGTGTTCTTTTCTTATAAGAAAAGAACCAAAAGAATTTTAAACATAAGCAAGGGGAGAGCGCCGGGTATGGTGCTCTCCCCTGTTTTGTTTGCAGCATCGGGGGACGCCGCCCCCTGCAACGACCCGTAAAACATAAAAACAAAATATTTTATCAAATCTTCTTCCCGTGTAACAACTCGGACACAACCGGGGTGTAAGCTGGTCACAAATGAAAAGTTGAAAGGAGCCTGTGTTATGAAACGACTAGCCTTTGTCCTTGTTGCCGCGCTGTTCGCCCTGACCGCCTGCACCCCGGCGGCGGAAACTGCAACTGCCGCAGACCCCGCCACCACACCCGAAGCCACCGCCGAACCGACAAGCAAGCCCGCTGCGGCTGAGACCGGCCCACTCTATACTTACAGCCACCGCTATGCGCAGGATGTTGTCTATGATGTCATGCCCGCCCTTAATGACCAGTTTGACTATATCGGAACGAAAGTTTACAAAAACGACCTGAATGCCGGGCAAACCTCTCTATTTTATTACTGCGACGATTGGTGCCTTGCCGACCCGTATGTGACAAGCAATGCAGTGTATCTGCTCACCTGCAACAGAGACCGCGACAACAAAATCATTGCCCTGTCGCCGGATGGCACCAAAACACATGAGATTCCTTTTGACTCATACGCCTCGACCGTTGTCTTATACAGCGACCGTTATTTTTATTGCACAGGCGGTCTTGCCCCTTATGACACAGCAAGCGGGTTCCGTCTCGATTTGCAAACCGGTGAGACAACGCCATGGGACTTGCCCGCCGAGACAGCCGCCGCACCGGATGCCGCCGGTAATTTTGCCGTGACTGCGCGTCTCATTTCGGACCACCCTGTTCCCTTCACGAGTGACCCGGAAATTTCCGATGCCCTTTTGCAGAACTCTATGCTCGAGTACGACCTGACGGATGCCACAACCGGAAAGCCCACCACGAAAATTGCAGAGTTTCCGTATAAAGGTGCGGACGACGGCAGCGGTTATGTCTATTACACCTACCTTGGGAAATCCGGAGACGATTTCTACTTCACCGGCGAACACTCCCGGTCGGAGGAGGAGGGCATTAAAATGTCTGTGCTCCGTGTGGGCAGCGATGGCACGCAGGAAGATTTAGGGCTTATGATCCATGTGTCGCTTCGTGACCTGCGCCAAAACGGAGAACTACAGTGGCTTTTCACAATGAGCAGCAACCCGGGCACCCTCACAGTATACGACCTGCAAGGCACGCAGATTGCGCAGGTGGACCCGCCCGCCGGGGTGGAGTCCTACTATCCTGTTTCCATGCTGGAGGATGGACGGATTTTGTTGAACATTGGCTATGATCTCGACCACGACTGCATGACCCGATACGCTACCATTGATGCTGACGCATTTTTGAGCGGCAGTACCGAGTATACCGAGATGGAATTTGTCGGATAAAGGGTTGCCCCCTGCGGTGGCCAGAGGACTGGCCGCCCTACAACATGCCATTCATAAAATAAAGCCCCGCCCCGGCAATGTTTT
>OGXX01004039.1_pt1 | contig 11688 bp, 10 predicted proteins | sample 1576301 | NCBI WGS metagenome assembly OGXX01 (sample SAMEA3541469, study PRJEB24748) | human gut metagenome | biome: human gut; feature: human-associated habitat; material: faeces | place: China | collected 2012 | reverse complement strand
CGTCCGCGTTGAGCAGCGCGTCGCAAAGCCGTTTTGTTGTAGAACCCATTTGCAAATCACCACTATATACATTATAATAATAGCTGTAATAACCATACATAATGATAACTGATTTGGCGGTGAAAATCAATGTTTTTATCTTACGATACCATTGGCTATCTGAAAGGCCCTGATATTGCGCTGGTAAAAGACGTGGAAACGGGAACGGTCGCCGTGCGGAAAAAGCTGCGCGCAGAGCTGCTGGGGGTATATGAGCGGCTGAAAAGCGTGGAGCAGGCGAACCTGCCCAGGGTTTATGAAACCGAAGAATATGAGGGGGAATGCTTTGCCTATTATGAATATATCGAAGGCGAAACGCTGGAGGATATAGTTCACGAGGGCACATATACCATTGCGCAGGCAGAGGAATGGATGGAGCAGCTTTGCGCCGCAATGGGCGCGCTGCACGCAATGCAGCCATGCGTGGTGCATAGGGACATCAAGCCCGAAAACATTATAATTTCAAACGGGGGCGTATTGAAGCTTATCGATCTTGGCGCGGCAAGGCTGTTTAAGGACGGCAAACCATGCGACACGGAGCAGATTGGCACGCGCGGCTATGCGGCGCCCGAGCAATACGGCTTTAACCAAAGCGACGCGCGCACGGATATATACGCCGCGGGCACGGTGCTGCACGTTTTGATGGCGCGCTTTGGCGAGGGGGCTAAGGCATATAACGCCGTTGCCGCCCGCTGCACGCAGCTTGAGCCGCAGAACAGATACCAGAGCGCAAAGGCCATGAAAACGGCGCTGCGCATGGCAAAATATAAAAAGCATATACAAATAGGCGCATGGGCGCTGGGCATTGCCGCGGCGGCGGGCTGCGTTGCACTTGCCTGCACGCTTTTTGCAAGCGCCGATGCAAGCGCGAACGCGGATGTACCCGCCACCGCCGGACTCACTCCAGCGCAGGAGGCGAACGCCGATGCAACGCCGGAGGCAACGATAGACGTGACAGACCTTACGGCTGTTCCGTATCCTACTGTTACGCCCAAGGTGGTCGCCAAGGCCGTATCGGACGGATTGCTCAACATGCACTTTGACCCCGATGCTCAGAAGGCGGACGTTATAACCACCCGCTCAGAGGCGGAGTTTTACGAAGCATATAGCCGCGCAAGCAACGATCCGCATACCGTATATACAATAGAGCTTACCGAGGATATGACGCTTGAGCGCGACCTTATAGTCTGGCCGAATATCGAAATAAAGATATCTCTCTTAACAACGCTTACCGTGCCAAAAGGCATAAGTCTTAATAATTACGGCCAGATAAACATAGGAACAGGCTCCACAGTGCGCATAGATGACGGCGCAACGCTGAACCTTGGCAGGAGTACCATAAGCGATGGCGGAAAAACAAGGTTCGAGAAGATATATTTAAGCGGAACGCTTAGTATTGGTAAGAATACTGGAATACGCCTTGAACGCGGCGAAGAATTCGGCAACGGGCCTGTGCTGGAAATATTGTGCGACGGCATAAGCCGCCGCGGCAAGGTGGAATTTGATGATCTTGCAAGTGTTGAATTTGACGATATAGATGTGCGCTATATTTACCTTATAATATACGATAATGTAATCAATGAAAATATTACCGACTACATAGAAAACAATGTTTTTCCGATAAAACAGATGGATAAAATAAAAGCAAGGCGGATAACCATGGCGGATTTCAGAAATGTGAATCAAATCGAGGATGTCCAATATATATGCGACTATCTTGACTACGCACAGAATGGCATAGTTGATTTGACAAACCTGACAATAGGCGATGGTGATGCTGTAAAGTTTGACACCAAAGGTTATGTGAACGTGGAGATATTTGAAAACGTGAATATAGAAGCCGGCGGTTCGCTGGAAATGGGGGCGAACACAACGCTATGCCTTGTTCAGGACAGCACGCTTACCGTCAAAAACGGCGGCAAGCTATGGATAAACGGCATGGGAGTATATCCAAGCGAGAACACAAGCATAGTTGTGGAGGAAGGCGCGGAGTTTTTCATGAACGATTCTTACCAGAGCGATACGGTAAACATAATATATAAATAAAGCAAATAATAAAGCATTAAAAAACATACCTGACGGGCATCCCCCCGTCAGCTTTTTATTTTCGGACGGCGGGAATATCGCCCTTAGGATATGCATAATGTAATAATATCCGCATATTGCCTCCATTCTGCACACTTCGCCAAAAAGCACGGCGGAGAATCTACAAAAATAAGGCCGCCGTTACGCTAATATAAATGCAGTAATTGTTTTATGCAGGGAGGGACAAGCCATGGAAGCGAACGGAATAAGGGCAATGGCCGTGCGTATGCTGGCCGCGCGGGACGAAGGCGACTGGGCAAGGAGGGGGATAGAAGCAAGCTGCGCCTTTATAATGGCATCCGCGGGCAGGTACGGCTGCTCCCCGTTCGCCGCGGCGGCATGCGCGGCAATGTGGCTTGGGTCGGATACGCCGGGGTACGCCATGGCTGCGGCAATACTGGGCGCGGCGTATGCAAAAAGCACAATGAGCGTTTTTGCCTGCATAATGCTTGCGGGCGCGGCGATGGTGTTCGGCGTGCTTAAAGAGGCGCGCGGGGAGGAAACGCCCGTTTGCGTGCGGATAATAGCGCCGCTTGTCGCGCAGGCAGTGCCGCTTTGCGTTGTGCATGCAAATAACCGCTATGCCTTCATGCTGGGCATGGGCGCGCTGCTTTTGACTGTGCCGCTATCGGCGGTGCTGTGCCGCGCGTGGGGCGCGCTGTGGGCATATATTCGGGGTAAGCGGCTCAGGCGGGCGGAAACGGCGGCGGTAATAATGCTTGGCGCGGTGGTTGGCATATGCGCTGCGCTCGGCGGGGCGGTTGCCGCCGTGATACCACTGCTTACGGCGCTTATGTGCGCGTTCGGCCTTTGCCGCGCGGGCAGGTTCGCAACAAGGGAACTGAGCATGACGCGGCTGAAGCTGCGCGATGCGGCAGCGGTTGCGCGGGAGCTGGCAGCATATTCACCGCATAGCGCATATATGGGCGGAATAGGCAATGCCATGGAGCGCATCAGTATGCCGAGCGGCGGGCGCAGAGCGTATCTAAGCGCGCAGGCGGGCTGCGCCGCGGCGGCAATGGCAAAAAGCCCATCAAACGGCGACGCAATGGCCATACGCCGCGTTGGGCATGAGCTGCTGCTTATATTGAGCGACGGCATGGGCTCCGGCATTGCCGCGCACAGGGAAAGCCAATGCGCCGTGGCAATGTACGGCGAGCTTATATCCATAGGCTTTGGCGAGGAGGACGCTGTGCGCAGCATAAATGAACTGCTGTATTCAAAAAACACGGACGAGCTTTATGCAACGCTGGACGCCATAAGAATAGACCTTTCAACGGGGGAAGCGACAATATTGAAGCAAAGCGCCCCACCCGCGTTCCTTATCCGTAACGGGCGCATACGCCCGCTTTATGCGGAAGCGCCGCCGCTGGGCATACTGAAGGAAACAAGCGTGGGCATAAGGAAAACGCGGCTTAATGCGGGGGATACGCTGGTGCTTATGACGGACGGGCTGAGCGATGCGCTCGGCAGCGGGCTTTATGCCGCCATGCAGGACGCCGTGCTGCACGCGGACACGCCGGAGAGCGCGGCGCGCACCCTTATTGCGCGTGCGGGCGGGGTAAGCGCGCGGGACGATATGAGCGCAATAGTGGCGCGGTTTTCCTCCTGTCACAAAAATTCCCAGTTTTGATACTTTAACACTTGGCCGTTAGATGGTATACTTAGTTATGAAATAATGATGATACGGGGGATATACACCAATGGCCGGCATATGCATATTTGCGGCGTCCTCGCCCAATATTGACGATAAATATATAGCCGCGGCGGAAAGCTTCGGCCGCCGCCTTGCGGAGCAGGGGTTCGATCTTATATTCGGCGGCGGGCGCACGGGGCTTATGGGCGCATGCGCGCGCGGAGTGCATTCAAAGGGCGGCAGGACGGTTGGCGTTATACCCGAAAAGCTGAACCAGCCGGGCATACCGTTTGAACATTGCAGCGAAATGATAGTCACAAAGGATATGCATGAGCGCAAGGCCACCATGGAACGGCTGAGCAGCGGCTTTGTAACGCTGCCGGGCGGCGTAGGCACGCTTGAGGAACTGATGGAGGTGCTTACGCTCAATCAGCTCGGCTATATTGACGCGCCTGTCGTAATATTCAATCAGGGCGGGTTTTACGATAATCTGCTGGCCCAGTTTGATGCGCTTGCCAAGGCGGGCTTTATGCACACGGAGTGCCTGAAGCTGTTCAGCGTGGCTGCCACGCCGGAAGAGGCAATAGAAAAACTGATAGGATTCAGGAAGGCAAAGCTGCCGGATAAGATAAAGGAAGCGGTGAAGGGACATGAAGCACACAGCGCAGGATAATGCCGCGAACAAGGTAATAATGGTATGCGTAACGGGGCAAAGGAGCTGCGATCAGCTGATCGCACGCGGGCTTGAGCGCGCGGGGCAGGGCAGCAGCGTGCACGTTGTGCATTGCGTGGAGACGGGCAGGAATTTTTTGAACACGCCGTTTGAATCGGACGCGATAGAGTATCTTTTTACCGCGGCGCAATTGGCGGGCGCGGAGCTTTCGCTCATCCGCAGCGAGGATGTTGAGGACGCGCTGGTGGACTTTGCAAAGGATAAGGCTGCGAACATAATCGTGCTGGGCGCGGCGGGCCGCCCGAGCGGTAAGGAGCCGCTCGTGATGCGGCTGCAAAGGCGGCTGCCCGAGGTTGAATTCGATGTTGTTGCGGCGCGAGGATAATGAATGAAAAAACAGCCACATAAGACCAAACCTGACACTAAGCCCAACGCTCAGCCGCGGGAGAATACGCAGGAAAACCGGGAAACGGAAAAGCAAAGCATAGATAAGCTTGCAATAATCTGGCGCAGCGCGCGGCGGCCCATATCGGTCGTCGCGTTCGGCATACTGCTTTATGAGCTGCTGGAGCATTTTCCGGCGGTAATGAAGTCCGTAAAGGGCTTCTTTGCGCTGCTTACGCCTGTATTCATCGCCATTGCGATAGCGTTTTTGGCAAACATGCCCATGCGCTTCCTTGAAAACAGGGTGTTCAAAAAATGGGATAAAAAGAAACTCGGCTTAAAGCGCGGCCTTTGCCTTACGCTTGCGATGCTGTTTGTTTTCGCGGTGATAGCGGCGGTGCTGCTGCTGATTATCCCCAAGGCGGCGGAGAGCATAACAACGCTTGCCGCCGGGTTCGATGGCTATATTGCGGGGCTCACGTCCTGGGCCGCCTCCGTATGGGACAGGATAGACCTTGCGGCCGAGGCGGAGGAGATAATACGCGACTTTGGGCAGGATATATTGACGCATATGAAAAACTACGTCAGCACTGCGGCGGAGGGAATACTGCGCTTCACGTTCAGCGTTGTGTCCTTCGCGGTGGATCTGCTGCTGGCGGTGGTAATAAGCGTATACGCGCTGTATAACAAGGAAAAGCTGATGTTCCAGTTCAAAAAGCTTATCGTGGCCGTTTTCAGCGACAAGACCGCCACGAATATGCTCGATATATGCTCCCGCGCGAACAAAACGCTGAACCAATATTTTTACGGCATGATAATAGAGTGCACCATTCTCGGCGTTATGACGTTCATAGCCATGCGGCTGTTCTCCATGCCCTATGCGCTGCTGATAAGCGTTATTGTGGGCATAACGCAGATGGTGCCCATAATCGGGCCGTGGTGCTCCGGAGCGGTGGGCGCGCTGATAATACTTGTGACCGATCCGCCGATGACGGTTTGGTTCATAATAGCGCTGCTTGTTGTGCAGCAGCTGGAGGCCAATTTGGTGTACCCGCGCGTGGTCGGCGGTGCGGTGGGCCTTTCGGGAATATGGGTGATGATAGCGGTAATACTCGGCGGCGGGCTTTTCGGCATAGCGGGGGTAATACTGTGCGTGCCGGTGATGGCGGTGCTGTATACGCTCATATCCGAATGGGTGAACCGCCGCGTGGAGCAGAAGCGCTATGCGCTCGGCATGCGGGATAAACCGCCCACGGAAGAAGAAATACGCGCCATGACGGACTGATTCAACAAAAATATTAAGTTTGCCAAAAATATTTTGAGCAAAACGCGCATAAGGGTTTACAATCCGGCGCAAAAGCAATAAAATTGGGATAGGAAATTCCCTAAAATACTATAAAAGCGGAGAGTGACCATGATAGACCTTACCATGCACGAAGAACGGCTGCAACACGCCATAGACCGCGCCAAGGAACGCAACATATTGATACCCACCTTTGCGCAGATGCAGAACCCGGCCCTCATACCGGAAAACGTTAAAAAGGCGCTTAAAAACGTCGGCCTGTGGGACGTTAACCCGCTCAACCTTTTCAGGATAAGCTGGCATAATGAACCCACCATGCAGGGCGGCGGTTTCGGCGGGGTGAACTTTATTGAGCTTCCCTCCGCGTTTACCGGCGTAGACGCGCGCATAATAGTAATGTGCGGCAAGTGGTTCCCCACCGGCTGCCATAAGGTCGGCGCAAGCTTCGGCTGCCTTGCACCGCGCCTTGTTACCGGCCAGTTCGACCCGACTTATAACAAGGCCGTTTGGCCCTCCACGGGCAACTATTGCCGCGGCGGCGCATATAATTCAAAGCTGCTCGGCTGCGATTCAATAGCCATACTCCCCGCGGAAATGAGCCGCGAACGCTTCGAATGGCTTTCAAAGATCGCCGGCGAAGTTATTGCCACGCCCGGCTGCGAATCCAACGTTAAGGAAATATTCGACAAGACCTGGGAGCTCAGGCGCACCAGGGAGGACGTTATAATATTCAACCAGTTCGAGGAAATGGGCAACGTGCTGTGGCACTATCAGGTGACCGGCCATGCCATAGCCGAGGCTTACGAAAGCATAAAGACCCCCACCAGCCGCTTCGCGGGCGCGTGCTTCACGTCCGGCTCCGCGGGCACGATGAGCGCGGGCGATTACCTCAAGGAGCAGTATCCGTATTCCAAGCTTGCCGTGGGAGAGGCGCTGCAGTGCCCCACGCTGCTTGAAAACGGCTTCGGCGGGCACCGCATAGAGGGCATTGGCGATAAGCATGTGCCTTGGGTGCATAACGTGCGTAATACCGACATGGTGATAGATATAGACGACGAGGACAGCCAGAACCTGCTCAGGCTGTTCAACAGCGAAGAAGGACATAAGTACCTCAGGGAAGTAGCAGGCGTGCCCGAAGCGACCATAGAGCAGCTTTCGCTGCTGGGAATAAGCGGCATAGCGAACGTGCTTTGCTGCATAAAGTTCGCCAAGTATTATGAGCTTACCGGCGACGATGTTGTGGCCACCGTTGCTACCGACAGCGCCGTTATGTACGAAAGCCGCGTGAAGGAGCTGAACGAGCAGCAGGGCAACTATTCTCTGCTCACCGCCGCGCGCGACTTCAGCGAGCATCTGCATGGTATCCGCACGGATAACATGGCGGAGCTGACATATGCCGACCGCAAGCGCGTACACAACCTGAAGTACTATACTTGGGTAGAGCAGCAGGGCAAGACCGTTGAGGAGCTCAACGCGCAGTGGTATGACCATGATTACTGGACCGGCATACACGAACAGGCCAAGGATCTGGATAAGCTTATAAACGAATTCAACGCGCGCACCGGCGTGGCGGAGAAGATATAAGCCGCATAGCATTATAAACAAAAGGGGCGCAGCAGCGTCCCTTTTTGCGTACAAAAAGAGCGGCTTTGGAGCCGCCCTTATGTATTCAGGTTTTATTCGGCGTCGCGCTGAGCCATGTAGGCGATAAGATCGAGCACCTTGCAGCTGTAGCCCCATTCGTTGTCGTACCAGGCGATCAGCTTAACGAAAGTATCGTCCAGCATTATGCCGGCGTTTTCATCGAATATGCAGGTGTGGCTTTCGCCGCGCATGTCGCTGGAAACAACCTCGTCGCGGGTGAAGGTGACTATGCCCTTCATGGTGGTGCGGCTGGCTTCCTCAACGGCGTCGCATATTTCCTTATAAGTTGTGGGGCGGCTGAGGCGCGCGGTAAGGTCAACAACGCTCACGTCGTTGGTAGGCACGCGGAAGCTCATGCCGGTAAGCTTGCCCTTAAGGCTGGGCATGACCAGCGCGCAGGCCTTTGCGGCGCCGGTGGTGGAGGGGATGATGTTATTGAAAACGCTCCTGCCGGTGCGCCAGTCGCGGCCGGCGCGGGCGTCTACGGGCTTCTGCTTGGATGTGGCGGAGTGTATGGTGGACATAAGGCCCTGCTCTATGCCGAAGTTATCGTGAACAATCTTGGTAAGGGGGGCTATGCAGTTGGTGGTGCAGCTGGCGTTGGAAACAACGTTGAACCTGGGGTCGTATTCCCAATGATTAACGCCCATAACATAGGTTGGGGTCTCCTTATCCTTTGCGGGGGCGCTGAGCACAACCTTCTTTGCGCCGTGGGCCAGGTGGCCAGAGGCAAGCTCGGTGGTGTTGAACGCGCCGGTGGATTCAACTATGTATTCCGCGCCGCAGCTGTCCCAGGGTATTTCCTTAACATCGTTGCTGCTGAAAACGGCTATCTCGCGGCCGTTTATGCTTATACCGTTTTCGGTTTGCTCCACGGTGCCGGGGAAACGGCCGAATACGGAATCGTATTTCATAAGATAAACCATGTATTCGGGTTCAGCCTTGCGAAGGTTGATGCCGCAAATTTCGAATTCCTCCGGCCTTTCCGCCGCGATGCGCAGTACGGTCCTGCCGATCCTGCCGAAACCATTGATGCCAAGCTTGATAGCCATTGCCGCGATATCCTCCGATATAAATAATTATTTTCCGGGGCTAAATCATTTCCCCAGAGCGATTATAACATAAATGCAGATTATGTCAATATAATCGAGACTTATAAAAAACAATATGCTTTTGCCCCTTTTTGCAATTATATAAAAGGCTGGCTTATAGTAGACTATAAACCTAAAATAAATGAATATTGGCCTTGAAAAAGCGCGGCGGGCAGCATATAATAAATACAGAAAACCACCTGCCGGTGACGGTCGGTCAAAGAGAAGTTATAAGGAGTAACCGCTGCTTTGCCTTTTAGCGGTTACTTTTTTAATGCCTGCACTCGCTGTCCCATACTATCGCATTGCGGCTGCATGTGAAGGTGTGCGCATCGCTCTGCGCAAAGCCGAAGCGCCGCACCAATGCAAAGCGTTTTTCTTCGCAGTTTATGCGTATATTGTTCTGCGGCAGCTCTTGCGCCTTAAAAAGCAGCATCCTCAGTACAAGCTCCGCATAGGGCATTGCATCGTACTGCGGCATTACCGCAATGCGGTCTATAATAAGCGCGTCGCCGTCCGGATACATACGCCCGGCGGCTATGGGTTCGCCCGTTTCTTCACAAACGTAAACATGGCCGGCGTAGGCATCTTTGCCGTCGCTTATGCATTGCGGGCATGCGCCCGCCGCGCGCCTAAGGGCCTCTATTCTGTCAAATCCGTCCCTGCCTATGCTCCAAACCGCCTTGAACATTGTGCACCTCCGCATGAAATATGTTCTTATCGTAACCTAAAAGAGGAATAATGTAAACAGTATTGCTCAGAATAGATTTATGTTGTACAATTACAGCAGTTAACCTAAATCTTGAAAGGCGGTAGCTAACGATGGAAGAAATGGAAAGGGATTTTGTAACCTTTACCGATGACGACGGTAACGACTTTGAACTGGACGTTATCGATTATTTTGAATACGAAGGCCAGGAGTACGCGGTGCTCATGGATCTGAGCGAGGAATGCGAGCACGGCGAGGATGAGGAGTGCGACTGCGGCCACGACGTATATATCATGAAGATAGTCGTAAACGGCGATATGGAGGAATTCGTTCCCGCCGACGAGGACAAGTTCGATGCGCTTACCGCAATAGTTGAAGAGCGCATGAGCGGCGAATGCTGCTGCGACGATGATTGCGACTGCGAAGATGAGCACGAGCATGACTGCGGCTGCGGCTGCTGCCATCACGAGTAAGGCATAATTTAGCTGCAAACAAAAAGAGCATCCGTTTCGGGTGCTCTTTTGCCGTCGGTGGAGCTTAGCGGCCTTCGGCTTCCTTCATTATGGCTATGCCCGCGCTTGCGCCAAGGCGGTTTGCGCCCGCGGCTATCATTTTTACGGCGTCCGCATAGGTGCGTATGCCGCCCGCGGCCTTAACGCCCATGTCCGCGCCAACGGTGCCGCGCATCAGCGCAACGTCAGCTTCCGTCGCCCCGTGGGTGGAAAAGCCCGTGCTGGTCTTTACAAAATCCGCGCCCGCTTCCTTTGCGGCAAGGCATGCCGTAACCTTTTCGTCGTCCGTAAGCAGGCAGCATTCTATTATAACCTTCACTATCGCCTTTGGATGCGCCGCGGCTGCCACGGCGGCAATATCCTTGCGCACATAGTCCCAATCCCCGGCCTTTGCCATGCCTATGTTTATCACCATGTCCACTTCCTCCGCGCCCGCTTCAACGGCAAGGCGGGTCTCCGCGGCCTTGGCTTCGCTTAAGCATGCGCCCAGCGGGAAGCCCACAACGCAGCACACCTTGGTATCCGTGCCGCTGAGCAGCTTTGCCGCAAGGGGAACATAGCAGGAATTTACGCATACGGACGCAAAGCGATATTCCTTCGCCTCCGCGCAAAGCTTGGCTATCTGCTCGGGCGTGGCGTCGGCCTTGAGCAGGGTGTGGTCAATGTATCGGTTCAGTTCCATTTTTTTATCTCCCGTAAAGTTTATTTCTTTGAATACGGCGTGCCGCAAAGGGGCAGCGCGTATCGGTCGGTATTATCGCGCGCGTAGTATGCTTCCGCAATGGCGGCGGCGGTGGGTATGGAGGTTATTTCGCCTATGCCTATGGCTCCGCGCGCCTTATCTATGCCAGGTTTTTCGATTATTACGGACGTTACGCGCGGGCAGTTATCCGCACGGAAAAGCCCAAGCGTGCCGTATTTCGCCGTTGGGCGGCAGTTTTCAAGCGGGTAATCCTCCGTAAGCGCAAAGCCACAGCTCATTATCACGCCGCCCTCTATCTGCCCTTCAACGGAAAGTGGGTTAACGGCCCTGCCAACGTCGTGCGCGGCAACTATTTCGCTCACGCGGCCGGTTTCCTCATCAAGTATTGCAACCTGCGTTGCGTAGCCGTAGGCAACGTGGCTTACGGGGTTGGGCTTATCGCTGCCCAAGGGGTCGGTCTTGGCAAGGTATTCGCCGTAATACTCCCTGCCCTCAAGCTCGCTAAGGCTATGCTCCGCAAGGTCGGCCTTCAGCCCTTGGCAGGCCCTTAACGCCGCTTCCCCCGTTATGAGCGTTTGGCGGGAGCCCGATGTTGTGCCGGAATCGGGCGAGTCGCTGTTTGATCCGCCGTATACCACGGCCTCGCGCGGAATGTTCAATTCATCCGTAACGTATTGCACAAGCACCGTGCCCAAGCCCTGGCCTATGCAGCTTGCTCCGGTTTCAATATGCACTTTGCCGCGGCGTATTTTAAGCCTTACCCTGCCCGTATCCGGCAGCCCTACGCCCACGCCCGCGTTTTTCATGGCGCAGGCAATGCCCGCATATTTTGCGCCCTCGTATGCATCCTTCACGGCTTCAAGCGTTTCAACAAGGCCGGTGGAGGCATCCGCAATTTGGCCGTTTGGC
>OGXX01004035.1_pt1 | contig 11693 bp, 10 predicted proteins | sample 1576301 | NCBI WGS metagenome assembly OGXX01 (sample SAMEA3541469, study PRJEB24748) | human gut metagenome | biome: human gut; feature: human-associated habitat; material: faeces | place: China | collected 2012 | reverse complement strand
TATAAGGCTTTGCGGCGTTTTTTTGTCCAAAAAGGATGAGGTCGCAGCCTGTTTGCTCCATTGTTTCCATCCGCTCATTTCCCCGTGTGGGTCACGGTGTGGGTCAAGCGGAAACTTCTGCATCAAAGAAGCCGCGGACAGGCTTCGTCGTCATATTTCGTTTTACCGTTTCTCTCTCATAATTGATTCGGGTAATCTCCTCAATGAAAGCCTTCTGCTCCTCGCTGGCTTTCGGCCACGACACGCCGAACTTTCGGCACATCGCAAAAAAAGTGCGATACCACAATCTGTCTTCTTCCGTTTCATGCGTGAAGTACCACTTCGCGTCTTCCATTGTCAGCCCTCCTCCAAATAAGATACAAAAATGTCTCTGGCAGCCTCATCACAAATCAAACACCGCGGAGCTGCACCTCTTTCACGTCCAGGGATCAGCAATGCCCCGAAATCCCATTCGTAATGTCTTGCCAACTCCGGTGTCTTCGCATCCAAGGTCACATCGCCATTGAATCCGGCATCCACAGACAGCTTGATGCCATAGGCGATCAAAGCCCGTCCGATGCCGCGATACTTCGGGCGCTCACAAAGTGTCGGATTGCTTTGTGCCTGACTCTCCATATAGACAATTTGGACGGTAACTACATCTTCGCTGATCTCATAAGCTCCCAAAGCCACCAATTCGCCAACCTGCGTTTTCAGTCCATAGATATCAAATTTGCCTTTTGAGATATACTCGCTGGTCCAATCCGTCTGCCACCGCGGTTCTCTTGTCGTTGTCGCGGCATCCTGCGGTGTCATCGGCTCAATAGCTACTGACACCTGCTGATTCATTGCATCATAAACAAACGGTCGAAACTGCACAGCTCTCAGTTGAGTAGACAGTCTCGACACTCCCTTCACAATATTCCTGCTGTGAAGGGATTTGTGCGCTCGCCACGCTCTATTGACCCCGACGGAATCTCCCCAACCTCGCGTTTGCGGTTGGTTCTTGCTGCCTGCGACCTCGAGGGCGGTATCGGCTTCCGCTCTATCTTTCTTACGGGGCTGCATCGCTTCACGGTTTCCCATTGCGGCTCTCGCGCTCCTCTGCCTACGCTTAAGCCTCACCTCACGGCTTCGGCTCCAAGGCTGAGTACCGGCTGCTCGCTGCGCTTTACCGGGTCTGGCCTCTCACCAGACTATATTACCTGCGCCGAACTGGCGCACGCTCTTAAACAGTATACCACGGTTTTTGTGAAAAATGAAGTAGCAAATTGATGGCATCACCGACATGTTTCTGATTCCAAAAACGCACCGCTGTAATCAAAGAATACACCCTCGCATTTGTTCGCTCTTTTTATAGCAAAAGATGCCGCAAATCAGTAGGATGCAAACGCTGTTTTTCACGCATTCACATTGTCATATTTTCCACTGCGTTATTCAATAAAACCATTCAGCGGCAGACATAGCATCGCTTTCTCAGTTCTAGCAGCATCGTGACGTGGCGATATAGGCTTCTCTTGATGGCAGGCGTGATGCAGGCCTCCTTGATGGGCATGGCGAGCTTTCTGAGCTCGTCCTCGGCCTGCGCGATGACCTCGTCATCCGTGGCGTCGGAGTCGATCTTCGCCGCCGTCTCAGCCATCACGACCGGATAGGGCGCGACCGCGCCCGCAACCAGACGCGCGGGGCGCTTGCCACCGCAGCGGAGCGCGAAGTTGATGATCGGGAAGTCGATCGTCGTGCGCATCGCGTACTTATAAAAGCCGCTGCACTCGCCTTCCTCCGCCGCGGGGACGAAAAAGCGCGTGACGAGGATGGGCAGGTGCTCGTGGCAGGCAAGGCCGTTGGCCACGCTGTGGCGCTCGATGAGGGACTTGAGGTCGGTGCGGTGCGTCTCGCCGTCTTCGATGTACTCGACCTCCGCCTCGTAAGCGATGAGCGCGGTGGCGACGTCGGAATAGTAGATCGCGCGGCAGACCGGCGAGTTCGGGATCTGGTGGCAAATACTGCCGCCGGTCTTGAAGCAGTAGGCAAGGCCACTGCGCCACAGGTGCGGCTGGTTGAAGTAAATGCAGCGGCGGTCCTGCATGATGTTGCCGCCGACGGTGGCGATGTTTCTGATCTGCGGGGACGCCGTCAGCGACGCCGCCTGCGCGATGGCCGCGTAGCGGCTGTTCAGAAGCGCGCTCTCAGCGAGCTCGGTGAGCGTCATCGTCGCACCGATGATGAGCTCGCCGTCCTTTTCCTCTAAAACGTGCAGCTCCGGAATTTTCTTCAGGAAGACGAAATTCTTGTCGTCGCGCACCTCATTTTTCAGTAGCGGCATGATGTCTGTGCCGCCGCCGATGTAGGTCGGGTGCTCAGCGGAGACGATGTCGTGTAAGCTCGATAAAACCTGTCCGCTCATTTCACATTCCCCCTCTCGGTCGGCAGGATGACAAATTTGTCGCACAGCGGCAGGCTGTTGATCTCAATGCCGCTTGCCCGGCGCACCGCGTTCACGACGGCCGGCGCCACGGGCACCGTGGCGAGCTCGCCGACGCTCTTCGCGCCGTGCGGGCCGTAGGGGTCGTGACTGTTGACCATATCGACATACGTGCGCGGCATGTCGCCCATCTGCGGGATGCGGTAGTGCAGAAAATCGGTCGACAGCGTGCGGCGCGAGCGCGGGTTGATCTCCATGCGCTCATAGAGCGCGTAGCCCACGCCCTGCGCGATGCCGCCTTCAAGCTGACCGGCGACGGTCAGGCGGTTGATGGGCGTGCCGACGTCCACGACCTCGATGATGTCCATGAGGCGGATGGCGTTGAGCTTCTTGTGGTATTCCGCCTTGACAAAGCAGACGGAGAACGGATTCGGGCAGGCCGCGGCCTTGTAGGTGCCCGCGCCGATGGGCACGCTGCCCTTGGGGTCGAACAGGATCTTGCGCGCGGCGTCCTCAAAGCTCAGCTCAAGCTCCTCGCCGCCGCTGATATAGTAGCGGTGGTCCTTTTCCTTGACCGTGCAGCCGTCGTAGATGACCTTGAGCTGCTCGACCATCTTCTTTTTCAGATCGTCGCAGGCGAGCTTGACGGCGTTGCCGCAGATAAACGTCTGGCTCGAGCCGAACGTGCCGGTATTATACGGCGTCAGGCTCGTGTCCGCCGCGGTGATCTGCACGCTGGAGAGTGGGATGCCGAGGCACTCCGCCGTGATCTGGCTCTCCATCGTCTCGCTGCCCTGACCGATATCGGCAGAACCGACGAGAAGATGCACGGACGCATCGGCGTTGAGCATGACGACCGCGCCGCTCAGGCCCTCTTTCGAGGACGGACCGGAGCCGTGGCAGCTGAACGAGACGCCCCAGGCCTGACGGATGTTTTCGTCGTCGATCAGGGGCTCTTTCTCGTCGATCTCCTTCTGGATCTGCTGGCAGCGGCGCGCGCAGTCCTCAATGCCGTTGCTGCTGACAGGGATGCTTGCGCAGGGGAAGCACTCGCCCACCTGCACGTGGTTCATCAGGCGGAATTCGACAGGGTCCATATCGAGCTTCTGCGCCAAGCGGTCCATCAGAATTTCGCGGCCGAACGTGAGCTGCGTGTTGCCGTAGCCGCGGAACGCGCCGCCCGTCACGTGGTTTGTGAAAACGCTCAGGCCGATGAACGAGTAGTTCGGCACGTTGTACTGCAATTTACGCGCGGCGGCGGCCACGACCGTCGGCGTGTGCGTGGTGTAGGGGCCAGCGTTCAGGCGGAACGTCGTATCAAAGAGCTGCAGCTTGCCGTTTTTGTCCGCGCCGATGCGAAGATCAACGTCGGAGGCGTGGCGCACAACGGAGTAGAAATCCTCCTCGCGCGAATAGAGCAGCTTCACGGGGCGCTTGATCTTGCGCGAGATGAGCGCTGCGGCGTGCTGGGCGTGCAACTGCTGGCGCGCGCCGAAGCCTGCGCCGACAAGCGGCTTGATGATGTGCACGTCGACTTCCTTGAGGCCAAAGAGCTCGGCCAGAATGCGGCGCTCCTGGAACACCGTCTGTGAGCAGCTGTAGATCGTCATGTGCTCGCCGTCGCTGAAGTCGCAGATGCAGCAGGTCAGCTCGATCATCGTGTGCTGCATCGGCGGCGTGACAAAATGGTCTTCGAGAATGATGTCGGACTTTTCCTCGCCCACAGCGATGTCGCCCTGCGACACCTCGTGCCGCTGGACGACGTTCGTGTCGGAAAGGTGTGGCTGCATCGCGGGCGCGTTGTCCGCGAGCGCGGCCTTGACGTCGAGGATCGGCGTAAGGTTCTCGTACTCGACCTTCACCGCCTCGGCAGCGGCGCGGGCGGCCTCCTCCGTCTCCGCGGCGACGACGGCCACGCGGTCGCCGATGGTCAGCGGCTCGGTCGTCAGCACCTTTTCATCCGCCATCAGAAGCGGAGAGGGCGGGTTGCCCGAGCAGTTAAAGTAGGCCTGCGGGGCCTCCTCCGGCAGGGCGCAGCCGAGGTATCCGGGAACCTTTTCCGCCTCGCTCACATCGATGCTCAAAACCTTGGCATGGGAATACGGGCAGCGCACCAGCGCGGCGTAGGCCATGTTGGGGAGCTCTAAATCGTCGGTATACTTGCCGCGACCCAGCGCCTTATCCATGGACTCAAGGCGCGGTGTAGCGTGGTTGACAATGTCGAAATGATGCTGCTCCATCACTGCTGTGCCCCCTTTCCGTTCGCGTACTGTTCAATGACCTTGGAAGCCGCGACGATGGCCTCCTCGATCTTCGTGTAGCCCGTGCAGCGGCAGAGGTTGCCGGACATGGCCGCGTGGATCTCCTCGCGCGTGGGATGGGGATCGCGGTCGAGCAGCGCCTTGGCCGCCATGATCATTCCGGGCGTGCAGTAGCCGCACTGGATGGCACCGGCGTCGATAAACGCCTGCTGCAGCGGGTGCGGCTCGTCGGCGGTGCCGATGCCCTCGATGGTCTCGACCGTGCTGCCGTCCGCCTCGATGGCGAACACACAGCACGAGTTGACCGCGCGCCCGTCCATGATGACCGTGCAGGCGCCGCATTCGCCAAGGTCACAGCCCTTCTTCGCGCCCGTCAGGTGCGCGCGCTCGCGCAGCACGTGCAGAAGCGTCTCCTGCGGCTCCACGCTGAACTCCCGCTGCTGTCCGTTCAGCAGGAGGTGAATCTTATTTTCTGACATACTTGTCTCCCTGTTTTCGTTATTCTTTGCAAAGGAAGGCGGGGCATCCGAATCATCAAATGCTCCGCCTTACCTGCATATCAGATTAAATTACAGCTCACCGACGGCGGCCTCGACGGCGTTGAGCAGTTCGTCGGACTCGATCAGGCTAATCGTAGCCTTGGACTGGTTGCCCATGTAGATATCTTCTTTCTGGAACTTGATCAGCTCGTTGACCTTCTCATAAGCAATGGACGTGCCCTTGCCGAGGTTGAACTGGCCCAACTCATCCTGGGTAATCCAGATACCGCGGGAAGCGAGCAGCAACTCGATGCCGAGGATCTTCTCGAGGTTCTTGATCACGAGCTTGGTCTTGCGTGCGGCCCATGGAGCCATGGAGACGTGGTCTTCCTGGTTGGCCTTGGTCGGGATGTTGTCGCATACGGACGGGAACGCCAGGGTCTTGTTCTCGGAGGCCAGAGCGGAGGTGGAGCAGCAGATGATGTTGTAGCCGTAGTTCAGGCCGATGGGCTCACCGGCGAGAGCCAGAGGCAAACCGTAGCTGATGGTCGGGTCGCACATGGTGAAGCAGCGGCGATCGGCAACGTTGCCGATCTCGACGAGGGACATCGTCAGAATGTCCATGGCAAAACCGGTGGGCTCACCGTGGAAGTTACCGCCGGAGAGGAACTCGTAATGACCGTCGCCCTTAGGGAAGATCAGCGGGTTATCGGTGGCGGCGTTGATCTCGACCTCGACGAGGTGCTTGACATAGTCAAGGTTCTCGCGGCAGACGCCCTGCACCTGCGGCATGCAGCGGAAGCAGTAGTTATCCTGCACGCGCTCCTGATAGTGCGGATGCATGATGTCGTGCTCGAGGTGGACCTTGCGGGCATCCTCGGTGACGCGGGTGGAACCATCGACGAGCTTCATCACGTTGGCAGCGGCCTTGATCTGGCCGGCGTAGGGGCGGGCCTCCTGGATGCGCTTGTCAAACGCGCGGGTCTCACCGCGGATGGCTTCAAGAGACAGCGCGGTCGTGATCTCGGAGAGCTTGTACAGGCGCTCGGCGTCGTGCACGTTCAGGCACGCCATACCGGCGAACATTGTGGTGCCGTTGAGCAGCGCCAGGCAGTCCTTGGCCTTGAGCTGGAACTCGACGGGGGTAATGCCGGCCTTTTTCAGCGCTTCCTGTGCGGGCATGCGCTCGCCCTGATAGAAGGCCTCGGCCTGGGGCACGCCGATGAGAACGGAGACGATGTGAGCCATGGGGGCAAGGTCGCCGCAGGCGCCCACGCTGCCCTGCCAGGGCACGACGGGATGCACACCCTTGTTGAGCAGCTCGACAAGGCGCTCAACGACGACCGGACGCAGGCCGGACACACCGCGGCAGAAGGCGTTCAGACGCACGCACATGGCAGCACGAACCACTTCTTCCGGAGCCGGATCGCCAACGCCGCCGCAGTGAGACAGAACGGTACGATACTGATGCAGGTCGCTCTCTTCGATCGTGACCTTGTGGTCCTTGTGCTTGCCAAGGCCCGTGTTGAAGCCGTAAACTGCCGGTGCGTCATCGCGCATCCATTCACTCTCCATGTATTTGCGGACTTCGGCGATATGTGCCATGCAGTCCTTGTCGATCTCGACCTGATAACCGTTGCGGGCAACGTTGACGACATCTTCGATGGAAAGATCCACGCCGTTGAGAATTACCTTATTCATATAACAAACCTCCATTTTTCGGTTATGACCTGATTTAATATTTGAAATTTGCTGAGCCGTGTTACCGGATGCCTAGGCATCGCAGTAGAAGCTGCGGTGCCTAAGGCACCCTCGTAACATAAGGAGCAAGCGTATGGCTGTTTGAAGGAATTACTCTTTCACAGTCGAACCGGTTCTTTCACTGGCAGCTTTGAGGAATGCCGCCTTATCCGGAACATATTTGTTTTTGCCCCAGCCGTGCTGGCCACTACGGTCAGTTGTACTGTTGTAGAACATACCAAACCCGGTATATCCGCAAACGATTGTAAAGATGGGAACAATATAGCCCCAAACATAGTAGGGGGCATACGCGCCGCAGCTAATGCCGAACAGATTAGACATATATGCGCCGCCGCTGGTCCACGGAGCCAAGCACTGGACCACAACTGCCATCTCGCACACGCGGGAGAGCACCTTGCGGTGAATGTTCCAATCATCGTAGGCAGAACCAAAGGCTGCGCTGGTAAGGATATATGCGCCGTAGGAATTGCCAGTGAGATAGCAGAGCAGCGTGGTGGTAATGGTAGACGAGGCAACGACATTGCCCGGAGAGGAGATAAGCCCTTTGAAGTGATAGACGATCGTTTCCAGCGTCTTGGTTTCTCGCAGAACGCTGCCCAGTGGCATACCGCAGATGATGATCGTGATAACGCCGGTCATGGACGACAGGCCGCCCTTTGAGAGCATCTTGTCGATCGCGGTACCGGTCTCAAGCTTAAGCCCACTGTACATGGCAGTACAAATTTCTTTAAAGTCAAAGCCCTGAAGCATGGCGAAAACAACGCCGACCGCAATGGCAATGCCAAGAGCGGGAATAGAGGACATCTTCTTAAAAATGCAGAAGCCAAGAATCACCAGCGGGATCAATAACGCGGGATTTAGCCAGAAGTTTTCATGCAGCGAAACGGAAAGCTCCGTAAGTGCTGTCGTATCCATAGCGGCACCGCCGTACTTCCAGCCCATGACACCGTAAATCACGCAGGCAAGGATTGTGGAAGGGATAACAACGAACAGCATGGAGTGAACGTGCTGCATCAGCTCCGTTTCCGCAGCCGCCGCAGCGCAGTTGGTAGATTCGGAGATTGGGGACAGTTTATCGCCAAAGTACGCACCTGTCAGGATGGGGCCGACGATCATAGCGCCCGGAATTCCCATCGTGGTGCCAATGCCAAACAAGGCAATACCGACCGTACCGGCCGTTGTCCAAGAGCTTCCCGTACAGACTGAAAGGATGCAGCACAGGAGGCAGGTCATCGGCAGAAACAGGCGAGGGACAATGATTTTGATACCGATATCAATCAGGTACGGGACCACACCGGCCGCGCACCACGAGGCGATCAGCATGCCGATCATTAAGTTGATGACCATTGCCAAAGAACCTACGCGGATGCCATCCATGACCATCGCTTCCACCCGCTGCCAGCTATAGCCAAGGAAAAGGGCAAATGCACAGGAAACAGCAAGACAGATGGAAAGGACGATCTGAGCGGTAATACCTTTGATCAGGATGAGATAAACAAGCAATGCGATAACAATCAAGACAACCAGGCAGGCCTCGCCAAACTTCGGCGCTCTGCCGACTCTGTTCTCCTTTTCCGAGACAGTATAAAATTTGGTCTTTGCCATCAGATTTTATCCCCCTTTATTTCAGTTGTTCAAACACTCTTTCTACTCAAATCTTAGCGTGAAGCACCTCATCGCCAAGCTTGGCAAGACGAACCAGTTCCTCTGCCTCTTCAACGGAAGTAATGACTGGCATCATCTGGCCGCAAACCTCCCACGGGAATACGGTGGCAAACCATCTGTACATACGGGTCAGATAGCCATACCAACTCCACAGCAGATCCTTAAGATCCTTCTTGTTATCAATAGTGTCAAAACTATCCACAATGTGGTTGTAGAACTGCCATGCTTTCGGAACATTGAACCACGCGGCGGGCGCACCGTTCGCATCTTCATCACCCAGCAGTTTGCATTTGCGGTAATAGGTGAAAATGAACATCTTTTTGATGTGCTCGACATCAAAAGATTCATCGGCGATAGCCTGATACATCAGTGGCTCCACGATGTAGGGGCCAAGGCCCTGTAGTTCAGAAACCTGGAAAAACAAGTTTCCAAAATAGTTACCATGCGCAGCGCCAGCGCGGCCGGGGAAATAGCCCTTCTTGCTGAGAGTAACTTCAATCGGCTCATCGACCCAGATTTTGTCTATTTCCTTTTCGATTTCGTCCTTGACTTCAGTCCAATGCATAGCCATATTTAGTTGCCCTCCCTCTTGACCTTCAAAACGGCCAGTTTGTGATACAGATACGTATAATTCCAGACATCTTCGCCGGCCTTGATCAGATCGTCCATGTACTCCTCATCAACACGGGCAGTAACTGCGCCTGCGATGCTCGGTTCGGTGCAGAAGCCATATACGACATAAAGTTTCGTGCCGGACCAGAGCAGGTCACCTGCTCTGAGCGAAGTATAGCCGACCTTATGACGGCCAACGGGGTTGGCAAGATGTGTCTCTGTGTTGGGGCTGCGGCTGGGACGGCGGAACGCTGGGAAAGAGAATCCGGTAGAGAGCGTATTGTGACAGATTAACGGTTCAGGGTCTTCCGCAAACTCCCACAGGCTTTCACACAGTTCCGGTTCCTCCGCCTCCAGCAGAGTTGCTTTTACAACTGCGCCATTAGGAAACGTCAAATCAATTTTTCTCATGATATCTCCTTTCGTGTTACGTATTATCGCTTGAGCTGTGGAGAGCGTACCATGTCACATTTGCTTTCTCAATGTCACAGTTATTTCGGCTCTCAGTACAAAAGAACGTTATTTTTTTAAAAAAATAACGTTCTTTTACTATTTTTGTTGCTTTTTTGCAATAATCGTGGAATAATAGCGACATTAGCAGAAAAAGCGCTTTATTGCTACGTCTTGATTGTCATCAATAACTTTTATATGAAATCAAGTTTTATCAGTTTTTTGAAGAAGTGAGCACTACATTTCTCTTCGAATTGATATCTCTTTTTTACAACTCATCTGTTTTTTGTCTGCGGAAAATGAATTATTCTGTTGTCGCGCTTGCATTTCCGCGCATTTTGACAGATGTCTGACAGTACAGGTAGGAAAGGACATTTATGGAACTAAAGCAGTTGGAATCCTTTGTTACGATCATGCGCAAAAACAGTTTTTCCGCCGCCGCTGAAGTATTGCACATTACACAGCCGACCATCAGCACGCAAATTTCCTCACTGGAACATGAACTTGATGTCAAGCTCTTCATACGCAAGTCCAAGTCAATCGAGCCGACACGCGAAGGCCGTATTTTGTATAAATATGCCGTCGAAATTATAAGTCGGCGTGATGCTGCGCTGCAGGCTCTGAAGGATGTCAAAAATCCTTCCGTCGGCACCATTACCATAGGCGCATCCACAACACCGGCCCGTCATTATCTTCCTCCCCTCATTGCAGAATTTCAAAAAAAGCAAAAAGGCGCCTTTTTCCGCATCTCCAACAGTGATAGTGTCACGGTCGTACAGAATATCATCGATCAAAAAATCGAGATTGGTATGACAGGTATTTTGGTTCCTTCTCCCTATTGCGAGTCAAAGTGCATGGCCGTTGACCGCTGGATCGTAATTCTCCCCAATAATCTGCGTTACAGAAACCTTATTATCTCCGGATTTCTCCCTGAAATGATCCTGAAGGAGCGCTTTATCTGTCGAAACCTCGGCTCCGGCTGGCGCAAGGACGTGGATCATTTTCTCTCGCAGCTGGGGCTTGATCCAAGCGCACTGCGTGTGGTTTCCGAAACCAACGATACGGAAACCATCATCCACATGGTATCAAACGGAGTTGGCATCTCTGTCATTTCACAGCGCGTGGCCGAACGCTATGTACGTTCTGGTGATATTCTGCCTGTCAGTTTTGACCACCTTGTTCCCTCGCGCCCGCTTTACCTTGTGCGGAGCAAAAACACCCATCTTTCCGCTTTTGCGCAAAAATTTTGGGATTTCGCCTCCGATTATTACCAGCATTAGTCATAGTATTAAAAGCACGTTGAGCAAAGCACTTGACTATATTCAGAACCCGGATAAGACCGACGAAAAAATACTGGTGTCCTCTTTTGGGTACAGCTATGAAACGGCAGATATTGAGTTTGAATTTACCATAGCGCGGGCGTTGGATAAGGGGAACAATTTAGCACACCATTTGATACAGTCCTTTGCGCCGGGAGAAGTCGTTTATGAAAAGACACATGAAATCGGGCGGCAGCTTGCTGACGCAGTTACAAAGGGGCAGCATGAGTATGTCTTAACAACGCGCATTGACAAAGGGCATATGGCTGCGAAGCTGGTATGATATCTATGCAAAGCCGAATGTGAGAGTTGCCACAGCAGACCGCTACCATCTGATGGTCGAGCAGTACACGATTCCCCGCATCGGCAATATCAAGCTCACCAAGCTGACTGCCCACGATCTGCAAAAGCTCTACAAAGAGCTGATGGAAAACGGTCGCATCGACCGCAAGAGCGGTCATGGCAATCCGGGGCTCAGCAGCACGACCGTCCGCAGCCTACATCTGATGCTGCACAACGCCTTCGAGCGAGCGGTCAAGGAACGCCTGATCCTACGCAATCCGACCGAGGACTGCATCGCGCCGAAGGTTCAAAAAATCGAAATGCAGATTCTTCCGCCTGAGCACATCAAGGACTATCTCGAGGCCGCTGACAGGAGAGGACTGCTCCCGATGTTCTATCTGGAATTGGTCACGGGCTTGCGGAAGGGCGAGATCACGGCGCTTCTCTGGAGCGACCTCGA
>OGXX01004033.1_pt1 | contig 11697 bp, 7 predicted proteins | sample 1576301 | NCBI WGS metagenome assembly OGXX01 (sample SAMEA3541469, study PRJEB24748) | human gut metagenome | biome: human gut; feature: human-associated habitat; material: faeces | place: China | collected 2012 | reverse complement strand
ATGGCGCTGCCGCAGAGGATGGGGATATACAGCTGGGCGGCCACGCTCACGGCGGCCACGATGAGGCTGCACCCCACGAAAAAGTAGTAGGGGCGGATCTTTTTCAGCACCCGGCGGAGCGTTGCCTTGCGCTGTTCCGGGGTCAGGCTGCTCTTTGCTTTTGCACTCATTTCTGCGCATCCCCTTTCTTGAACTGGCTGGCATAGATCTCCTCATAGACCGGGCAGGAGGCCAGCAGGTCGGCGTGTTTGCCGAGGCCGACGAGTTTGCCGTCGTCCAGAACGAGGATCTGGTCGGCGTGCTGCAGGCTGGCGGCGCGCTGGCTGACGATGAAGACGGTCAGGCTGCCGGGCAGAGCCGCCAGTGCCTTGCGCAGGGCGGCGTCGGTGGCGTAGTCCAGAGCGCTGGCACTGTCATCCAGAATGAGGATGTCGGGCTTGCTCACCAGTGCGCGGGCAATGGTCAGGCGCTGCTTCTGGCCGCCGGAGAGGTTCCGGCCGCCCTGCTCTACCGGCTCGTCCAGCCCAAGGGGCTTCGCCTTGACGAATTCCGCAGCCTGTGCCGTTTCCAGTGCGGCCCACAGGTCGGCATCCGAGGCGTTCTTGTTGCCCCAGAGCAGGTTCGAGCGGATGGTGCCGCCGAAGAGCTGCGCTTTCTGCATGACGACGCTGACGCTGCCGCGCAGAACGTCCCGCGGGTATGCCTGCACCGGACGGCCCAGGATCTCAACCGAACCCTCGGTGGCATCGTAGAAGCGGGGGATGAGGTTGATGAGGCTGGATTTGCCGCTGCCCGTGCCGCCGATGACGCCGATGGTCTGGCCGCGTTTGGCTGTGAAGCTGATGTCCGACAGGCTGGGGGCACCGGCACCGGCGTAGGTCAGGCTGACATGGTCGAACCGGACGGCGTCGTCGGCCTTGCTTGCCTCCACGGCATCCGGAAGGGCAGCGGGGAACGCCATCCCCGGTTCCGTGTCCAGCACGGCCTGCACACGGCTGGCGCAGGCCAGCGCCTTGCTGATCTGCACGATGAGGTTGGCCAGCTTGACCAGCTCGACCAGGATCTGGTTCATGTAGTTGACCAGCGCGATGACATCACCGGCTGCCATGCCGCCGATGTTGATCTCGATGCTGCCTACATACAGCAGCGCCACGATGGCCAGGTTGATGATCACGTAGGTCAGCGGGCTCATCAGGGAAGAGAGATGGCCGACGTGCAACTGCATTTTGGTCAGCAGGTCGTTGGCAGACTCGAAGCGGTCGATCTCGCTCTTCTCCTTGTCAAAGGCGCGGACGACGCGAACGCCGGTCAGGTTCTCGCGGGTCAGGCCCAGCACCCGGTCCAGACGGGTCTGGGCGGTCTTATACAGCGGGTTGGTCAGGACCATGATGCCGAAGACTACGATGGACAGCAGCGGGATGGCCACCACGAAGATCCATGCGGCCCGCGCATTGACCGTGAAGGCCATGACCATGGCACCGACCACCACGAACGGGCTGCGCAGGAACAGGCGGAGGAAGAGGTTCAGGCCGCTCTGCACCTGATTGATGTCACTGGTCATGCGGGTGATGAGGGTGCTGGTGCCCAGTGTATCCATCTCGGTGAAGCCGAGCTTCTGGATGTGCTCGAACAGCGCATGGCGCAGCGAGGTGGAGTAGCCCACAGCGGCCTTGGCGGAGAAATACTGGGCCGTCAGGCTGCAGGTCAGGCCGATGACGGCGAGCAGCAGCAGGATGCCGCACCGCACAAGGATATAATGCAGGTCGTGCGCCGCAATGCCGACGTTGACGATGTCTGCCATGACCAGAGGGACAAACAGGTCGAACGTGGCTTCCAGCATCTTGAACAGCGGCGCGAGGACGGCCTCGCGCTTGTAGCCGTTCAGGTGGGTAAGCATTTTGTTCAAGGCGAAAGACTCCTTTTCTGAAATGTAAATCGGGGGAAATTTTCCCATCGCATATTATAATACAACCGGAGTCGGAATGCTATTGTTTTGCGGAAAAATGCGGTGCGTCTTCCCCATTGTGAAACTTGGGAAATCCTGCTATAATAAATTATTATGACGGATGGAAAAAGAAGGGTGATGCAAATGGCATACGAGAAAAGCGCACGGCGGTTCCGCCCGGTGGGCAGCCGGAAGAAAAAGGCCGCCCCCCAATACAGCCCGGCGGGCACGGGCTGCCCGGTGGTGGAGCAGGCCGTGGAGCGGCTCTACCGGGAGCAGAACGAGACGCATTTCTGGAACCTGATGAACGCCCTGAACTATGCACTGGAGCTGAAAACGCGGGTGCTGGTGCCGCTGGATGCCGCAGCCGACCCGCAGAGCGGCCCGGCCCCGTGGGCTTCCATGCCCATCCCGGCGGAAAAGGCAGAAGGGCTGGACCCCTGGCTGCTCCACACCCGGAAGGAGCGCAGCTACCTGCCCCTGTTCACTTCGGTGAAGACGGCGGAAGCCGAGCGCGCCACGGCCACCCGGCCCATGGCCGAGCGCGGGATGCGGGAGGCCATGGAATATGCCCTGAACACCGACGGCATCGACGGTGTGGTCATCGACCCGTGGACCAATTCCGCTACGCTGGATGGCTCCATCCTGAACGGGCTGCTCAAGTCGGAGCGGGGCAGCGAAGGCCCCGGTCTGGAAGAACTGGATGCGGGCTACGATGCCGCGCGGCAGGGCAGCTGGGCCGAGGCGGTGCAGCACTATGAAAAAGCCGTCGAGGCGGGCAGCGCCGAAGCGCTGGCGCTGTTGGGCGACTGCCTGTATCAGGGCCGGGGTGCCCGGCGCAGCAAGGTACAGGCCCGGCGGATGTGGAAAAAAGCCGCCGAGGCCGGGGAAGTGCAGGCCATGATCGCCCTTGGCGATGACGCAGCGGCCTCCGGGCAGGAAGCCGCCGCCGCGCTGCAATACTACCGCCGCGCCCAGAGTGCCGCCCGCGGGATGCCGGATGTCTCCTATACGCCGCAGATCCGGCTCCGCATCGCCCAGTGCGAAACGCGGTATGTCTCCCGCAAAAAGGCGCTGATGGAGCTGGCGGAGGCCGAGCAGGGCTTCTGCATCCAGCTGGAAGAGGGGGCACCGGATGCGGAGATCTGGCTGGACGAGACCCGGAAGACCGTGGCGGAACTGATGAACGAAGGGCTGGAGAACCGATGAAATTGGCAGGAACACAAATTCTTTACATTTGTTCTATGAAATCGTCATAGGAAATCGGTAAGATGATCCTGGAAAAAAATTTGTGCTGCAAGAAAAGAGGACAAGCACTATGAGTAACGTGATCGGAATCGACCTTGGAACGACCAACTCCTGTGTGGCAGTGGTCGAGGGCGGCAAGCCCGTGGTCATCGCCAATGCCGAGGGCGAACGCACCACCCCCAGCGTGGTCGCCTTTACCAGAGACGGTGAGCGTCTGGTGGGCGGCGCGGCCAAGCGCCAGATCGCGACCAACTCTGGCCGCACGATCTCCAGCATCAAGCGCTACATGGGTTCCGACCAACGGGTCCACATCGACGGCAAAGACCTGACCCCGCAGGAGATCAGCGCCATGATCCTGACGAAGATCCGCCGCGACGCTGAGAGCTACCTCGGCGAGCCAGTGACCGAGGCCGTCATCACGGTGCCCGCCTACTTTGACGACAGCCAGCGCAAGGCCACGCAGGACGCAGGCCGTATCGCGGGGCTGAACGTTCTGCGCATCATCAACGAGCCTACGGCTGCTGCGGTGGCCTACGGCCTGGACAACGAAGCGCCGCAGAAGATTTTGGTCTATGACCTGGGCGGCGGCACGTTCGATGTCTCTATCATCGAGATCGAGGACGGCACCTTCACGGTGCTGGCCACCGGCGGCGACACCCATCTGGGCGGCGATGATTTCGATGAGCGGATCGTGGAGTATGCGGTGGCGGAGTTCAAGAAATCCGACCGCATCGACCTGAGCCGCGACCCCGCCGCCATGGGCCGCCTGAAAGAGGAGGCCGAAAAGGCCAAGAAGGAGCTGTCCAGCGCGCTGAGCGCACAGCTGAACCTGCCCTTCATTGCGGTGGGCAAAGACGGCCCCCACCATCTGGACCTGACGCTCACCCGCCCGCAGTTCGAGATGATGACCGGCGACCTGCTGGCCCGCACCGTGCAGCCGGTGCAGAATGCCCTGCGGGATGCGGGCATCGCTGCCAGCCAGCTGGGCAAGGTGCTTCTGGTGGGCGGCAGCACCCGGATGCCGGCCGTAGAACGTCAGGTCAAAGAGCTGCTGGGCTGCGAGCCCAGCCACAGCCTGAACCCGGACGAATGTGTTGCCATGGGCGCAGCGGTCCAGGGCGCTCTGCTGCAGGGCGGCGGCAAGCTGGCTGGTGCTTCCGGCGCTGCCGCACAGGGCCTTGTGCTGATGGATGTCACCCCGTTGACCTTGTCCATTGAGACGCTGGGCGGCGTGGCGACCCCGCTCATCACCCGCAATAGCATGATCCCCACCCGGAAGAGCCAGATCTTCACGACGGCGCGCCCGATGCAGACCAGCGTGGAGATCAACGTCCTGCAGGGAGAGCGCCACTTTGCGCGGGACAACAAGAGCCTGGGCAAGTTCAAGCTGAACGGCATCCGTGCCAGCTTCTCGTCCAAGCCGCAGATTGAAGTGACCTTTGATATCGACGTCAACGGCGTCGTGAAGGTCTCCGCCAAAGACCTCGGCACCGGGCGGGAGCAGAACATCACCATCACCGGCAGCACGAACCTGTCGGAACACGAGATCCAGCGCGCCATGGCGGATGCCGCCGCGTATGAGGCCGAGGACAGCCGCCGGAAAGAGCGGCTGGAACTTCACAATCAGGCCGAAGTGCTGGCCTACAAGGTGGATGAGGCCCTGTCCAAGTGCAAAAAGGAGCTGGACAAGGACGAAAAAAACCGCATCAAGGCCGATGGGGCCAACCTCCGCCGCTGCCTGCGGAAGGACAAACCCGAAAAGATGAACGAGACCGAGGAAGCAAACCTCCGGCAGGCCAAAGAGCAGCTGGAAGCCTCGGCCAACCACCTGATGATGCTCTACACGAGCGAAGAACAGGAAAAACAATAAGAAGGCAAAAAAATCTCCGCGCAGATGCGCGGAGATTTTTTTGTCGGCAGGGCCGGAACAGAGGGCTGAAAAACGGACAGGTTTACAGGATCAGCTCCACCGTGCTCCCCCCGCTGCGGGCCTTTTTGACGAGGACCTGATGGTCGATGCGGTCTTTGAGGGCGGCGACGTGGGAGATGATGCCCACGAGCCGGTCGCCTTCGGTCAGGCCGGAGAGGACCCGGATGGCCTGTTCCAGACTCTCGTCGTCGAGGGAGCCGAAGCCCTCGTCGAGGAAGAGGGTGTCCAGCCGGATGCCGCCGGCCGTGCTCTGAACTTCGTCCGAGAGGCCCAGCGCCAGCGCCAGCGAGGCCTTGAAGCTCTCGCCGCCGGAAAGGGTCTTCACGCTGCGGCGGGTGCCGTTGTAGTGGTCGATGACGCCGAGGTCCAGGCCGGACTGGCTGCGCTGGTTCTCGGCCCCGACCCGCTCCAGCTCGTACTGCCCGGCGGTCATCTGCATCAGGCGGGTGTTGGCGTGGACGAGGATGCGGTCGAGATAGTGCATCTGGATGTAGGCTTCCAGTTTGATCTTCTGCTTGCTGCTCAGGGTGCCGCCCGCTGTGGAGGCCAGCGCGTTGACCCACTGCCAGCGGGTCTCCAGCACCTGCCGGGCGGCGGCCAGTCGGCGGTAGTCGGCGGCGGCGCGGCGGTTGGGCACGAGCTGGGCCGTCAGGGCTTTTTCCTGTTCGGCGGCCTGCTGGCGGGCCGTTTGCAGCGCAGTGAGCCGGGTGCGCAAAGCGTCGAGGTCTGCGGCCCCGGTCTCCGGGGCCTGCTGGTCTTGCAGGGCCTGCACGGCAGCTTCGGCGGCAGCGACGGCGTTTTCCGCAGCACGGCGGGCGGCTTCAGCCTGCTCCATGCCGGTGCGCAGGGCCGTGCGCTGGGCCGTCAGGTCGGCGACCGTCTGCTGGGCCTCGGCGCGGCTGGTCGGTGCGCTCTGCCGGGCTTCGGTGATCTGCTGTTCCAGCGCCGCAGCCGTGGCTTCGCGGGCAGCGGCAGTCTGTTCGGCAGAGGCCGCTGCTGCTTCCAGCGCAGTGCGCTGGGCCGCTTTGGTCTTGCGGGTGGCATCCAACCGGGTGCGGCGGGCACAGTCGGCGGCGGCCTTTTGCAGGGCTGCGCGGTTCTCGGCCTGTGCGGTCTGGAGCGCGGCAGTCTCCTCGGCAAGAGCTGTTTTCAGCAGGGCCACGGTCAGAGCGACCGGCCCCTCCGGCGAGGTGAAGCGTTCGGGCAGAAGGCTTTCGGCGTCCCGGCGGAGGGTGGCTTTGCCCTCCCGCTGGGCGGCGAGGGCTTCGCGGGCGGCGGCCGCGCGGTCCTGCGCGGCGCGGTCTGCTGCTTCGGCCGCCTGCTTGACGGCGGTCACCTGCGCCTGGGTGGGGGCAGTGTGAGGCAGTGCTGCCTTGGCCGGGTGGTGGACACTGCCGCAGACGGGGCAGGGGGTGCCTTCGGCAAGGCCCTGCGCCAGAAGTCCAGCCTGTGCGTCCAGAAACGCCCGCTCGCAGGCGTCCCGCTCCGCGTGGGCAGCGTCCTGCGCGGCGGCTGCGGTGCGGTAGGCGTCCTGTGCCTGTCGGGCTGCGTGGGTGCGGCGCTGGTCTTCGGTCAAGCTCTGGGCCAGCGCGGTGAGGGCGGTCTCCCGGCGGGTGAGCTGCTCGGCCTGAGCGGTCAGGGCCACATTTCGGGTCTCCGGGTCGCCGAGGGCGGCCGCTTCGGCGTCCAGCGCGGCGAGTTCCGCATCCAGCGCGGTCAGCTGGGCCCGCGCCTTGCGGGCTTTGGCCTGTTCCAGGTCGGCCTCGCTGCGGGCGGCGGTCTGTGCGTGGCAGAGCTTGTCCAGCGCGTCGCAGGCGTCAAGGCCCGCTCTGGCCCGCTCCAGCTGGGCGGTCAGAGCGTCCAGTGCGGCGGCATCGCCGATATGGCGGGCCGCATCGGCGCGGGCCGCGTCCCGGCGGGGGAGCAGGGCGGCAAGCTCGGCCTGCTTTTCGACCCGCTGGCGGCGGAGGGCTTCGGCCTGCTCGGCCCGGCCCAGCGTCTGCTGCAAAGCGTCCAGCTGCGCCTGCGCGGCGGTGTGGGCGGCGGCAGCAGCGGAGAGCTCCGCTTCCTGCCGGGTGAGGAGCCCGTCCAGCAGGGCGGTGACTTCCTCGGCGGGGCGCTGCGCCGAAAGCTCGCCCAGCGTTTCGGCATCGGGGTCGGTCTCCGGATAGCGGATGCCGGAGAGCACCGCGTCCAGCTGGACGTTCTGGGCCGTGCGCTGGGCCGTGAGGCGGGCGTTCTCCTCTTGCAGCGCGTCCTGCAATTTCTGGTAGCGCTGGGTGCGGAACAGTTTGCGGAAGATCTTGCTCCGCTCCTCGGTCGTGGCGTTGAGCAGGCGGGTAAACTGCCCCTGCGCGATCATGGCGATCTGGCAGAACTGGTCGTAGTCCAGCCCGATGAGAGCGGTGACGGCGGCGGTGACATCCTTCGACCGGGTCACGGGCGGGCGTCCGTCCGGGTAGGTGAGGACGGCGTCCGCCTTTTCGGTGGTCGTGCCCTCGCCCCGCGCTTTGGGGCGGAGGTAGTCCGGGTTGCGGCGGACGGTGTACCGCTGGCCGCGCACCTCAAATTCCAGCTCGACAAAGGTGGGGGTGCCGGGGTCGGCGTACTTGCTGCGCAGCATGGCACCGTCCCGCACGCCGCCGCTGGAATGGTCGTACAGGGCATAGGTGATGGCGTCGAAAAGGGTGGTCTTGCCCGCGCCGGTGTCACCGGTGACGAGATACAGGCCGCCTTTGCCCAGGCGCTCCAGTTCCAGCGTGACGGCGCTGGCGTATGGCCCGAAGGCCGAAAGGGTCAGCTTCAGAGGTCTCATGCGTCCTCCTCCTTCCAGAGCGTTTCAATGAGCTGCTGGCAGAATGCAGCCTGCTCGGCGCTCAGGGGCTGATTGTTTTGCAGCGCATAAAAGGCTGCAAAGTGTTCCAGCGGCGTTTTCTGCTCGGTCTGGGCCGGGGCGTCGAGGTCGGCCTGGGTGCGGGTGCGGAGGTTGTCGTAGTCCAGCCGCATCAGGTTCGGATAGATGACCCGCAGCCGGGCCAGCGCATCGGGCACATCCTGTTCGTCGGTCAGGGTGATGTGCAGATAGTCGTCGGTGGCCGTGCCCGCATAGCTGCGGCGGTCGGTCAGCTCCATGTAGCTGCCGCGCAGCTCCCGCAGGTCGTGCTTCGGGGTCAGCGGCGTGGTGGAAAGCGTGACCTCTCCCTTCGGCCCCAGCTCCACAAACGTCGCGCTCTTGTGCTGGTGCGCCTCCGAGAAGGAATACTTCAGCGGGGTGCCGCAGTAGCGCAGGGTGTCGCGGCCCACCTTCTGGGGGCTGTGCAGGTGGCCGAGGGCCACATAGTCGAAGCCGTCAAAGAGGGCGGCATCCACACAGTCCAGCCCGCCCACCGATGGCTCCTCGCTCTCGCAGGCGGTGGCACCGGCCACGAACTGGTGGGCCACCAGTACGCTGCGGTGGGCCGGGTCGGGGGCGCAGCGGCGCAGCACACAGCCCAGGGCGTCACTGTAGCTCTCGATGGGCTCGTCCGGGTAGATGTGGCGCACCATGGCGGGTTTCAGGAAGGGCAGTAAGTAAATGTCCACCGGGCCGTATGCGTCGGTGAGGGGGATGGGGGCCGGGGCCCCTTCGAACACCGGGCTGACGTAGACCTGGCTCCCCGCCAGCAGATGGGCCCCGAACGCGACCCGCTCGGCGGAGTCGTGGTTGCCGCTGATGGCGAAGACCGGCAGCTTCCGGTCGGCCAGCTCGGTGAGGAACCAGTCCAGCAGACGGACGGCTTCGGCGGGGGGCACAGGCTTGTCGTAGAGGTCGCCTGCCAGCAGAACAGCATCCACGGGGTGGGTGTCGAGGAGCGACAAGATCTCCTCCAGAATATACCGCTGGTCGTCCAGCATGGAGAACTCGCAGACCCGCTTGCCGAGGTGCAGGTCGGAGAGGTGAAGAAAACGCATAGGAGCACCGCCTTTCAATTGGAATGCTTTTATTATAAACGGCCTTACCCTCTCCGTCAAACCCTGCGGGTTTGCCAGCTCTCCCGAAGGGCGAGCCATTGGCATGCCGGGCAGCCCCTGCTGGACGCTGAACGTATTTCGTGTCGTAAACGGAAGCGCTCCGCTGTCAGAGCCAACAACATCTGTACTGCGCTCTGACAAAGAGCGTTTGGGTAGATGCAGTCGAACGAAACAACGGAGCACTCCATTTTATGGTTTCAAGAAACTTTGCTCATCCAGTACGCCCAAAACCGTCTCGCCAGTGGCTCCCCCTTCGGGGGAGCTGTCTGCGAAGCAGACGGAGAGGGTGGGCCGTCGTCAGAACATCTTCTCCCAGGTGGCTTTGCCGACTGCGCCGTCGGCAGTGAGGCCGTTGCGGCGCTGGTAGCGCTCCACAGCGGCTGCGGTGGAAGCACCGTATTTGCCGTCGGTGGAGAGCTTTTCACCCAGCGCGTTCAGCTTCTGCTGCACCAGCCGGACCGTGCCGCCGGAACTGCCCTGCCGCAGCACGATGCCGGGGTAGGGGACGTGCAGGCCGTGTTTGGCGGTGTACTTGGTGTAGAGCACGTTCCAGGTGTTCGCGCCCACCTTGCCGTCCACATTCATGTCGTTTTTGAGCTGGAACTCCTTCACCGCGTTCACGCTCTTGGTGCCGAACCGCCCGTCTGTGGTCAGTTCGTGATACCAGGTGCAGGTGTCGCGCAGGCCGTTGAGCCAGGTCTGCACCAGTGCTACGTCGGGGCCGGTGGAGCCGCGCTGGATGAGGGAATAATAGGCCGGAATTGCCATGGTCAAACTCACACTCCTTCCACCAGGAGCTTATGCGGCGGAAGGTGGAAGTGTGCGTTGGGACCTTTGTCAGATCCAGCAGGCAATGCCCGACGGCCAGGGCCTCTCCTGCCGGGAGAGGCGGCATCGCGGATGCGGGGACGGAGAGGTCATCCCAGCAGGATGACGTCTTCCCGGCGGGCGGTGTGCTTCTGCCACCACTCCACGCATTTGAACCGCAGGAGATACCGCCCGCAGACGAGGTCGTTCTCGGCGGGGGCGGCATAGCCGCCGCAGGCGGTGCGGCAGAGGCCGGGGTAGAGCACACACCACCAGTTCCGGCCATAGGGGGCTGCGCCGATGTCGATGCGCAGGGCCTGATACCGCCCGGCGGGCAGGGCCGAGGCAGAGTAGCGGGTGGTGCCGAAGTACATTTCCACCAGATAGACCCGCACCGGTGCAAAACTGCCGCGACCGGCCAGCACGGTGCGGGCGACCCGCTGCAGCTCAGACAGATGGGCCGCAGCCCAGCGGAGGGCGGCGGGCTGGTCTGCCGCCGGGCAGGCTGTGTCCAGATACGCGAGCACGGCGTCCCGCACGGCCAGCTTGTCGGTCTGGTCGGCGGTGGTGTCGCTGGCAGCGCGGATGTGGAGCCGCAGAGTGTCGGCGACAAGCGCGGCTCCGGTGTCGAGCTGGGTGCGGCCCCAGCCCAGCAGGCCCTGCAGACCGATGCAGAGCGCGAGCGCACCGCTGAGTGTGATGCACCAGACGGTCATCTGGCGGCGGGATAAAATGCGGCTGTACATAAAAAAACAGACCCTTTCTCTGGAAATACTATCCAGAGTCTGGGTCTGCGGGAGGGATTTTATTCTTAGTTTTTCAGCGACTGCATCGGGGCGGGCAGGCGGCCGCCGCGGTTGATGAAGACCGACGGGTCGCGCTGGTTGACCGGCATGATGGGGCCATAGCCCAGCAGACCGCCGAAGTCCAGGATCTCGCCTGCCTTGCGGCCGATGGCCGGGATGACGCGGACGGCGGTGGTCTTGCTGTTGACCATGCCGATGGCGGCTTCGTCGGCGATGAGGGCGCTGATGACGGCAGGGGTGGTGTCGCCGGGGATGATGACCATGTCGATGCCCACCGAGCAGACGGCGGTCATAGCTTCGAGCTTTTCGATGGTCAGGCAGCCGCACTCCGCTGCGTGGATCATGCCGTCGTCCTCGCTGACGGGGATGAAGGCACCGGACAGGCCGCCCACGTGGTTGGAGGCCATGACGCCGCCCTTCTTGACGGCATCGTTCAGCAGGGCCAGGCAGGCTGTGGTGCCGCAGCAGCCGCAGGTCTCAAGGCCCATCTCTTCGAGGATGTTGGCTACGCTGTCGCCCACAGCCGGGGTGGGGGCCAGCGACAGGTCGATGATGCCGGCGGGCACACCCAGCGCCTTGGAGGCGAGGTTTGCCACCAGCTGGCCCACGCGGGTGATCTTGAACGCCGTGCGCTTGACCAGCTCGGCCACCTCGTCGATGGGGGCATCCTTGGGCAGTTTGGCCAGCGCGGCGCGCACTGCACCGGGGCCGGAGACACCGACGTGGATCTCGCAGTCAGGCTCGCCGGGGCCGTGGAACGCACCGGCCATGAAGGGGTTGTCCTCCGGCGCATTGCAGAAGACGACCAGCTTGGCCGCACCGATGCACTGGCGGTCTGCCGTCAGCTCGCTGGCCTTCTTGACGGCTTCGCCCATCAGCTTGATGGCGTCCATGTTCAGGCCCGCCTTGGTGGCGCCGATGTTCACCGAGCTGCACACGATGTCGGTCTC
>OGXX01004031.1_pt1 | contig 11700 bp, 15 predicted proteins | sample 1576301 | NCBI WGS metagenome assembly OGXX01 (sample SAMEA3541469, study PRJEB24748) | human gut metagenome | biome: human gut; feature: human-associated habitat; material: faeces | place: China | collected 2012 | reverse complement strand
TTTGGCAGCCATGGAGCGTCGCCTCCTTCCGGGAAAAGTAGACTTCGGCAGGCTATGAAATCTGCCGCTATACCGCGGTTCAGCGTCTCTTCGCACAGCATCAGCCGGAACACCGTTGCGCCGTAGGCTGTGCGCATCTCGTCGCGGCAGCGGCGGGCGAGGGACTTTTGCTCTTCGTTAAGATCGCTGCGGTGCTCATCGCAGAGAAAGAGAAGAAGCTCACCCTCGTCAATGGGCTCGTCGTGGCTCTTGCTCCACTCCGCTTGTATGTAACGCACTGTGTCGCGTGTGCGCCAGACGGCCGCCATCGGATCATGCTCCACGATATGGTTTGCAAGGTACTCTATCATGCACCGTCACACTCCCTTCGCTGATTTAGTTCTGCCAGGTGTTTTTCAACTCGCAGCCGCTCTGTGTCGAGCTCCGCTTGCAGGAGCTGCCGCTCGTAGTTGAGCTCCAGTGCTTCTTGTATAGGACGGATGGTGTAGATGAGACTGCCGTTTCGCACGCGGCCATCCTTCGTGATGATTGTGCTTGGCTCGGTACGGATGAGCCCCTTGTCTTCAAGGCTGGCTACGTACTTCCGCACCGTGTTTTCACTCAGCCGCACCGCCTTGCCGATGGTGCGGTAGCTCGGATGACATTGATAGGTCACGCGATCCTCGCAGCGCAGGAGAAAATTATAGACCGAGATCTCGTATGAGCTGAGGCCGAGACTGAAAACCTCGTTGGGCACGAGGTAGTAGTGCTTGACCGGGTCGCGTTTAGGCCAGCGCTGGAACATCAGGCACCACCTCCTGTTTGCTCCTCCACCCACTGACAAAATTTTTCCTTGGGAACTATGATGCGGTTCCCGACCCGCAGAGCGGGGAAGCCTTTCTCGTGCATGAGCTCGTATGCGCTGGAGATGGACACTCCCAGCACCTGAGCCACTGTGTTCGCGTTGAGGAACAGCGGAAGCTGATCGTAGTTAGTGAATATGGATTTCTGCATTCGATCCCTCCTTCAAGTTTTGTTTGTTCAAGAAAAATTTTCTTGCGTTTCGGAGGTCTCTCTGTTAAACTTACATGCAGATGGAGTCTGCGTTTTCCGAAACGCGGCGTGCCGCTGAACTGTTGCAGCAGTTTGGCGGCTTCATTTTTTTGCTTTCATCACCCCTCTCAGTATTCGTTTGCCATGCGCCATACCCGTTCCTGCCCTGCGGCCTTGCTTGACCAACACAGCGTTTGCATCATCCTTGGTACGCTCAGCGTCGCTTCATTGCGTTACTTCCCCGGTGAGTATCATCTCTGGCGATGGGTGTTCAGTTTTCAAGGTTCAGTGCGGCGTGTCATAATTTTCTGTTGACAATCGACTGCTCTGGTGATAGACTTATCTCAAATTTATTTTGACAGTCTATTTTTGGGATTTGCATAGTAACATGTATTTCGAGATTTGTCAAGACTTATATTATAAAAATTTTGCGATTGTCTATTTGGAGGACGCTATGTCTTGGTACGCAAAGATGTATTTCTCAGGCGACAGAGAAATTTTTCAATACGATTCTATGGGGACTCAAGGTGCTCCCTCTGTGCAGCAGGAGCTTCCTTTCTTGGAGAGCCTGCTCTCGTTTCAGGAGCTTGACATAGCCGAGCAGACTCCGCTGCTCAAGGACATTGCCGACTGCTGGAGCAGATATATTGCCGACGATGACAAGGACGCACTCACCTCTGCGATGATGAAGCTCGGCGAGCTTAGGGCAAGGCACATATATTTTCAGCTCCTGTATGTGCGTTTCTATGAGCGGCAGGCCAGATTAGCCTTTTCCGAAGACCGGGGCAGCGTCGAGGACGAGCAGATGCTCGACGAGCTTCGGTGCCTGCCGGAGATACTCCCGGTGTATCAGAAGCAGGTGCAGCGCTTCTTTGACTTGGTGCTGGATGTTGACACTGCCGGACGCGAACCGCAAGTTCAGGCATCGAAGAACTATTATTACGACATCCCGAATGATCCGGACTTGTTCAGGTTCCATCCCATTCCTCTCAGCTTCGAGCCGGTGGAATATCAGAAATGTTCTCCGGTTTTGTACTCGGGAAGCATCGCGGACATGATCGACTACTCGCTGCGGAGCTGCGTCGAGCGCGGCATCACCGTCCGCCGCTGCAAGAACTGCGGGCGCTATTTCCCGCAGACAGGCCGCGTGAGCGCGGAGTACTGCGAGCGCCCTGTTCCGCCCGGGCAGACTCGCTGCCGTGAGATCGGCGCGTTGAAGCAGTGGACGATACGCCAGTCGGAGGATCCGGTGTTCAAGGCGTACCGCAAGGAATACAAACGGCGCTTCGCTTGGATCAAGGCCGGGCGCATCACGGACAAGCAGTTTTACGACTGGAGCGAGCGAGCCAGAGAACAGAAAAAGAAATGCGACCGGGATATTATTTCCGCCGAGGAATTCTACGCTTGGCTTAAGACTTCGGAATAAAAAGAGACATGACGTTGACCGAACGTATTCTTCTTCGGATTAACGGACATACATATCAACCGTCAAAAAATACATTTGAAATAAAAGCAAGGAGGTTAACAATTCATGATTTTCATAAGTGGTGTTCATGGCGTCGGTAAGTCCTATTTCTGCCACATGGTAAAAGATGCAACAGGAATTGAATCCTACTCTGCCAGTACACTGATCTCGCAGAAAAAACTCTCTGGATTTTCTGCAAACAAGCTTATCCCCGATATTGATGACAACCAGAAATATCTACTCCAGGCCGTTAACGAATTAAAAGCCGTCGGGCAAAACTTTATTCTGGATGGCCATTTTTGCTTGTTGAATGCATCTGGTATCATCACGCGAATCCATTTTGATACATTCACCGCGCTTAGCCCTGACACAATTATCCTGCTTACGGAAAAGCCGGAGATAATTGCAGCGCGTCGTAAAGAGCGCGACGGCATCGACGCTTCCATACATAATATTGAGGACTTTCAACGAGAAGAGTGTGCCTATGCTAAGGAAGTCGCAGCAGTGATCGGGGCTAATCTATATATTTCCAGTGGCGCAGATGATATAGAACGAACCATTGAGTACATTAAATCACTATGAGGAGGATATCTTATGGCAGGCAAATTTGAACGCAAGTTTTTTTCTGACATCAATCTCAACGATCCCTTCTTCGATTCACTCAAAGCGGACTATCCGGGTTCTGCTACCAGCACAGGATTCATAGATTGGTTCCAGCGAAAAGCAGCAGACGGTAAAAAGGCGCTTGTGTTTGAAGATGAGCAAGGAGTTGCAGCTTTTATATGCCTAAAGCCTGAAATGGAATCTATTCAACTCACGAACTGTGAACTTCCTTGTAAGGCACGCTTAAAGATCAGTACGATCAAAATTGATAATCGATATCAGCACCAGAGATTAGGCGAAGGTGCAATCGGGCTTACTTTATGGCATTGGTTGGCTTTTAAAAGAGAAGAAATCTATCTAACGGTCTTTGATAAACATTCTTCGCTGATTTCTTTGCTAGAGAAATTCGGCTTCTCGCATATCGGTTATAATCAAAACGGAGAGAGAGTTTATTTAAAGAGTCGGAATCATATAGACTTCTCTGACCCGTACAAGGCATTTCCTTTTTTGAGCAATGATATTAATTGTGGAAGGTATCTCATCATTAATGATTTTTACCATGACACAATGTTTCCGTATTCAGAGCTCAAAAACACGTTGCAAGAGCGCGTAGACTTGATGGTAGCCAACGGCCTAACAAAAATATATGTCGGGGCTGCTACAAGTGGCATACCCTCCGTAGGTGATTTGCTGTTTATTTATAGAAAGCACACAGGAGATGGTGTTAAACGATACAAATCTTGTCTCACCTCATATTGCGTTGTCACGAACGTAATTCGAGCCAAAACCGCAGGAAGAGCATCCATTTCATTTGAAGAGCTGCTGCAAAGAATAGGCAATAAATCAGTCTATGATGTTGAAGAGCTAAAGAACAAGTATAACTGTGATCCCAATATGGTTATCATTGAAATGATCTACTATGGATACTTTGGCGCTGGCAACAATGTAAACATGAATTGGTTGTCCAACAACGGCTGTTGGACAACCCCTGGGTTATACCCAACAAGCGTGGTGCTCTCTGGAGCTCAGATAAAAAATATTCTTTCGGAGGGCAATATAAATGTCGACAATGTTATTATCGATTAAACCTCAATATGCCAAAGTGATACTTGAGGGCAAGAAACAATACGAGTTCAGAAAAAGCAAACCCAAAAACGGTGTGAACCGCATCATATTTTATGCGTCGTCACCTCAGAAGCAAGTGGTCGGCGAAGCGGCCATTGATAAGATCTTAGAAGGAACACCTAAAGAAATCTGGGAAATTGCAAAGACAACTGCTGGAATTACAAAAAAATTCTACTTATCCTACTATGCAGGAAAAGACAAAGCGATAGCTTATAAATTGAAAGATGTTGAAATTTATGAGACACCAAAAGCACTATCGGATTACGGCATTCATCAGGCTCCCCAATCCTTTATGTATATAGATTGAATCTGAGCCACGTTGCAAAAGCAGCGTGGCTTTTTTACGAGCACAATCTTTTTAGATATACGGATAAGAGAACTACCGAAGCTACTTATTAGCGCAGAAATAAGTTTTATGATGATACCCGGCTTTCCTATTACGGCGTTTGCCAGATGCATCTGAAGCAAAATGAATTCTGGACGGGACTCTCTGGCCTGTTCATGAATCTTTGGGAAGACTATCGGCAGTGCAGCGGAATCTCCAAGCCAAAGCAGAAATTGACCATTAACGACATTATCCCCGATGGAGCCTGCGTTCAAGGAGAATTTACTTTTCCCAGAGTGTATTGCTATTGCCTGCACAATTGCGTATAACGTATAATAAAAGCGCGGATGGATTCCATGAAACCGAAAGGAGTTTTTGGTATGGCGAAATCAGCGAATCTGTATGTACGAATTGAGCCGGATTTCAAGGAGCAGGCTGAGAGCATTCTTGCTGCGCTTGGTATTTCTGCTTCCAATGCTATTACCATGTTCTATAAGCAGATCATTCTCCAAAATGGACTCCAGTTTGAAGTGAAATTGCCGGACCATCCTTTGGACATCAGCCGCATGTCGGCGGCACAGCTGGATGCAGAACTGGAGAAAGGCTATGAGGATGCAAAAGCTGGGCGCACGATTCCAATGGAGCAGGCGTTTGCAAATGTCCGTAAGGAACTCGGTGTATGAATTATTCAATCGTTTTGACCTAAACTGCGCAGACTGACCTCTCCACGATTTTCAGATACATTGCAGTGGAGCTGCAGTCTGTGCAGAACGCAAACGCACAGCTTTCCCACATTGAAAAAGCAATTGCGTCTCTCGACCAAATGCCGGAGCGTTACTATGTATATGACAGGAAAAGTTGGCGTGACCTTTCGGGACTGCACTCTTTTCTTTTTGCGCAATTTGTTGTACTTTATCGACTTCAGAATAAAAAGAGAAATGACGTTGACCGCTTTATGGTCAGCGTCATGTCTTTCATTGTCTATGGCGGAGTATCTGATGAGGGGGTGGGGGATTGCTCCGATAGGATTGGTATTGTTCCGGAGGGGATTATAGATGTGCTTACACACATTCATTTAGTTTGCATTCATGCCGAGCGGCTCGTAGGTCATCAGCTTTTTCTTCCAAAGAGTCTCCGTGTGAATTACATCATCTGGGGTTGCGGTCTTCGGCAGGAGCTGCAAAATAGAAAACTGAAAATATTTATATCTCTGCGGATAGTTACAGAGCAATTCTTTCACCAGCTTGTTGTCGCCGTGCAGAGAGTCAACGTAGTGAGCCCATCTTCCCAGCAGCCCATCTTTCCCGTATGCGGAGCCGACATATTGACGCCCGTTCTCTCTGTCAACGATAAGATAGATCGCGTTGACAGAGGATAGTGCTGTATGCCAAGATTCGTATGCAGTAGGATCTTTCACGATTTCCTTAAGCTCATCATAAGTGAGGATGAAATTTTCATACCCCGAAAAGACACGCTTATCTTGAATGGCGACGATTGGCTTTTCATTTGTAGCTTTCTGTGCCCACGCAAGTGCGCCCTTGCCCCATTCGATCAGGAGCCGCCCTTCGTATTCTTTCAGCGAGTCGACATGTTCCAATTCAAAAAATATTTTCTGACCTTGGAACCAATCCTCCAGTGGAAAGTTATCCGGTTTTACATCCTGCGTATCGCGGACACTGCCGTTCACTTTATAACAAGCGAAGAATTTTGCTGTCGTACTTTTATCGCTGATGAAAACACACCAGTAGTCATATCCGTTGCTGAAAGTATCACTTTGCACACGCGTGTACTCTGTGACCATTTCTTTTTCATAGCACTGTCGAAACTCTTTATCAGCCAAGGAATGCCGAATTAACTTTACTCGTTTCGGGTCGAGCCCAACTTTTATCAGTACATCTGAAAAATTTAGAATTGCCATTGACAGTCCTCCTTATGTTTGAGACACTGCTCGGGTCTAAACCAACGTACCAACGGGGCAGTCACTATCTGTAGATACCAGCCACATCCACAACAGAAAAGAAAGTTCCCTGCCCAATGTGATGCGGATGTGGTAGTTATCAAAAAGTTGAATCTTATTGTATAACTCTATCGCAGATATACCCGATACCCAAGCTTGTGCAATCATTTTAACGCAGGATGTGTGTGATAGCAATCTATTTTGTCGAGAACGCAGACTATATCATTTGTGGAGGAGTATCTGCTGAACTGATGATGAAACACGCATTGTTCCGATAATCTGTATGATATTATTCCGATGATGTTGTTATTGTTCCGGAAAGGTGGTATACTTCTTTTAGAAGACTGGAGGGATACTCATGTTCATGACTACAAAGCAGGCCGCAGAAAAATGGGGGTTGTCCGATCGTCGCGTCCGTATTCTCTGCACCGATGGTAAGATTCCTGGCGCGTTTCAGGAGGGACGTGGTTGGAAAATCCCAGCGGATGCTGTGAAACCCACTGATGGGCGATTCAAGTCAACTGAGAGCTTGTTAAATATGATAGACCAGAAGAAGGCCGAGCTGGACACTTGTCGCCCGCTGACCGAGGGCGAGGTTGCACGGTTGATAGAAGAGTTCACTGTGGAATACACTTTTAACTCCAACGCTATTGAGGGTAACACATTGACTCTTCGTGAGACTAATATGGTGTTGCAGGGACTGACTATCAACCAGAAACCTTTGAAAGATCACATGGAGGTTATCGGACATAAGGAGGCCTTTGACTTCGTTCGGGAGCTAGTTCAGAAGCAAGAGCCTATATCTGAGAGGGTGATCCAGCAAATTCATTACCTTGTGTTGGCAGATAAGAAAGACGACCGGGGTGTCTACCGCCGTGTTCCTGTCCGTATAATGGGGGCACAGCATGAACCTGTGCAACCATATCTGATTAAACCGCGCATGGAGCAGTTGATAATGAGCTATACCGAAAGTACTGAGCACATCGTAACGAAACTTGCCCGCTTTCACATTGAGTTTGAGAGGATTCACCCATTTATCGATGGCAATGGCCGCACAGGACGTCTACTGGTTAATCTGGAACTGATGAAGGCCGGCTTACCGCCTATCGATATTAAGTTTACCGACCGCCTTGCTTACTATGATGCTTTCGATTCGTACCACATGAAGCGCGACCCCTCTGCGATGGAAAAGCTGTTTGCTGGATATATCAACGAACGGCTGGATATGTACCTGTCCATACTGCGGGAAGAATAATTTATTTTCAGAGAGAAGTAGCTTTTTTATATTTGAGATAGGGTAAGATAACTCTGCTCTGATGCTGGTCTGTGCGAGGCTGCGCCATGTGGCGGGAACTCAGTGGGGCAACAATACATGAATATGAAGCACTTAGAGGCGGCTCTGAACGACGTCTCTATTGCCGGATAACTTCATTCAGCCGGAGCCTGCAAACAATTTTGCGCATAATTCTTGACAGTACCGACAGTACCTGACCTCAAGGATGGCACTGAAATCAAAGCATAATTTCGTAGATACAGCAACGCCTCTCAACCATTACGGCTGGGAGGCGTTTTGTTAATATTACTTTTTAGGTTTGAATTTTGCACTATATGCTTTTACATCAGCGTCTTGCATAAGCCATCCAAACTTCTGGAGAAACTGCAGCTTTTCGTCATCGGTTACCCATTTTTGTAGCGTGTGCAAAACCCCTTCATAGCGCTCGTTTTCTTGGCCATTAAAGAACTTACCTCTAGGGCCTTGCTTGAACATTGCAGGAAGGCCATTCTTAATTGCTTTCCATACTGTAGAGCCGCCGGAGGTGGTCACGTCGTTTCCAACAAATCCATCCAATTCACCAGAGGCCAGTTTCTGTAAAAGCTTCTTTTCCTCATTTGTCATTGTCATTTTCCTCCAACTTGATAATGTTAATACTCTCTGAATCGTAAGCACCAATAAGGAAAGACATACATCGACATGTCCAGCACTTCAAATTTCATCTTGTCTAGATTTGTTTTCTTTTTTGGGGGCTGTCAACAAATCATCCATACTTTGAGAAAAGGTAACTCCATATTCATCTTGCACTATATTTAGTGTTTCAATTTGCAAATATGTTGTAGGCGAAACAATATCTCCATATTTGAATTTTAATACATACCTACTCTGTTTTTCACCCTCACGCAGTGGTAACACAAATACAATCTTCTTCACATGGTCCTTCGCAAGAGCAAAGTCTGGAAACAACGGATAACCGTCCAATGTGAGCTGCAATCGCGAAGCAGTATTACCGCCGGCATTCATTATCTCGTATTTTATAATGCAATCCGTTTTATTGATTTCGTGAGTTCCTTTTTTTACTTCCCATGGAGCTGCCTTGCTACTTCCAAATAAGTTGCCATTTAAAGCAACGAATGTTGTCATGCCATTTTCTTCTTCCTGTATGTCTTCATTTGAACATAGCATTAAGGTTTCAGATGCAAGCCATGGTTTTGCAGAAATAATCCGATCTTCTTCTTGCCGATTTCTTTCGTTGAAGATAGTAATTCTTACTGCACAAATTGTTGCAGCGGCTCCAAGCAATGCGCCAATGTAACTCAGCAATCCATCCGCAGAAATTTCTGATGATACCAACGGTGAATAGGTGCTAATTATGATTGGCGTCAAGATCAGAGCAAATGCCAAAGCGACAACGACAACGACAACAACAGCAGTTTTATTTCTTTTTATTAATTCCCGGAGCTTTTTAACGCCGCTTACTTGCCCTTCTTTACTGCATTTATCTTTACTCATTATGCTACGCTCTCCTTCAGCACGCGTTGGCTATCTAATTGATGTTTGTGACAGAACCGGATGCTGCTCAACACGTTTTTTTTCTATACCGTTTTCCATGAGACAGAGAACGGTCTGGACATTATCAGAACACGCTGTTTCGCTATTAAAGAACGGGAACTCTACGCCACTTGTGAAATTCAAAATCACTGAATTCGAAAAATCACTTGCGAAACGTAGAAGCTTTTCAATTTCCTCCCACATTATAGGATGCTCCTCTTCCATCTTGGACGGAGTAAGTATCCACCGTTTATCATGGTGCGCCCACAGAGTATCCCTTTGTGATTTTAAATTAGCTATAACTTCTTTGTTACACTCGAAATCCTTTTTAGCAGCTTTGAGTGCTTGCGCCAATGTAGACAGTGTATCTGTTTCAATACCGTCTTTTTTGCGATACTTTGAAAAATTCTTCAGGTTTTGCTCACAAATATTATATAGCTTTTTTACGCTGAGTACATCGGGGCTTTCTTCAAATAATTTACACAGGTCGATCATCAGAGATGAAACTAAGGACTTTTCGACCACATTAAAGAATACTGGTGCCTGAATCATTGTATTATGGAACATTTTGTGACGCTCACATAGTGCTTTGTATGTATCCAAATATGCAAACATTACGCGTATGTGTGACATTAAGTTGGTTGCGTATTTAAGAGTCTGATCCTCTGCCTCAGTCAACATGATAATTCATTCAGCTCCGTTCACAATCTCTCCAATTCGGCATTTATTTTTAGATGCCGATCAATTTGTTCCTTTCGACGTATGTTGCCTATCAAAATAGTTTGACTATATGGTTTGCATGCACTCAACTTTGGATTTATCATATTTGGAGATCAAATAGTTCACAAATGCAGAGCAGGTCACAAGCATATAACGGGCATCTTCAATTGGGGCATGTTTGAAATCTATTCCTCCATGACGAATTCCATCTTCGTCCGACGTGTATCCATACATTTTAGAGAAAGCTTCCCGTAAAGCGTTATGAATAACTACACCATTGTCTTCCAGCTTTTTCAATGCTGCACCCAGAGTGGCAGATGAGCCAGTCGCCCCTGTTATAATGCAGCACATGGATTCGACTGCACTTATAGCATCTTTTATTGTGTTTTCGTAATCAGGGTTTGCTTTATCTGAAAAATTCCTAATTGCTTTATCAATGTGTTTCCTAACGGATTCAAATCTGATCTTACTCGCGTCATGAACGGAGTCTATCTCTGCCGTATTGGTAATCGGAATAAATAAATCATCCATCAACCGATACCCTGAATTCTCATCTTCAAGAATCGAATTTACCTTTTTTGTAAATATCGGAAAGAACTCGGAATCTTTGCAATGACCATTAGGACACGGATTTATTGTGCAATCCCTGCATCCAAACTGGCTACGTTGAAACTTCAAGAATAGTTCAATAATGGTGTACGGGTCATACCACTCGCTTTGCGGCACCTGATGACAAAATCGTGCCCAAATAATTTCTATATTTCTTTCAGTGATTACATTTGATTCTCCAAGTTTGTCAACAATATAGGCTAACATTTCTGGGTCGTGAAAGTATTGAATAACTTCCACCAGCCAATTATACAGTCTGTTGCGCAAGTTCATATCAATGTCTGCTATCTGCTGCTCTTTATGCGCTGCAAAACCATTTCTTTCTCCAAATGTCATATACTCAGGTACTCCTTCCTTAGCTTCTTCAAGTCCGCATTGTAAAACACTGACATCAAAACTTATTTTTGATCTGGCACGATCTCCATAATATCCTCGACTCCACAATCCAGTGCCGTGCATATCTTCAGAAGGATCTCCGTCGTGACATGACCATTCCGCCCCATCTTGGTGACGGAGGCCGGGCTGATGCCAGCCTTTGCGCAGAGATCCTTTTTCTTCATATCCTTATCAATGAGTAGTTTCCAGAGCTTTTTGTAACTCACAGACATACGTTTTCCTCCCGGTGATATAAAAATGCTCTGCCTCTCGGCAGAGCATACGGTCTGTACGGCTATCCTGCCAAGGCCTTACAACACTTGACGGTGTTGTTTATTATGATAGCATATTCAGTGGAAACAAGCAAGAAAATAATACATTCGCACGATTTTTAATTCCGCAGAATCTCAAAACAAACAGTTGAACCTCCGTGAACTCAGAGCTACAATGTGAACACCATTCAGGCAAAATATTGCTAGTATGCCGTTTACTTTTCCAACCTAATACAAGCCACTCCACGCTATTATAGCAGCAGCGAGTGTATAGTTTAAGGGCATAATCGACATTTATAGGCACTGTGCATGCTTCACCAAGGTTTATCTGAAATTTCATGTCGAATTTTGAGTTTTATCAGTTATAACTTATGAAATTACGATTTAGCTGTT
>OGXX01004028.1_pt1 | contig 11722 bp, 10 predicted proteins | sample 1576301 | NCBI WGS metagenome assembly OGXX01 (sample SAMEA3541469, study PRJEB24748) | human gut metagenome | biome: human gut; feature: human-associated habitat; material: faeces | place: China | collected 2012 | reverse complement strand
CTGCGCGCGGTTTACGGAGCCGAAGGAGGAAATTTCCGTTTTCCGCGGTTTTTCAGATTCTCCAAAAACAAGGCCCGGGTATCCTCGCCGCCCTCCTCGTAATAAACGTCATAGCCGGCAAGCTGGATGATTCTCAGCCCCAAATCGCAGGCAAGCTGAATCGCTTTTTCCATGATTTCCAGCCCCCTGGCGCGCACCGATTCGTCCCGGCTGCCCAAAGGGTATTTCCGATGGCCGCTAAGGCACATGGTCTTAATGGGAAGCCCTGCCTGATACATGGCGTCCACCAAAGCCTTCCGTTCTTCTCTTGTCATGTCCAGGCGGCTCAGCTTCGCGTCGGTCTCATCGATGCTGATCTCCATAAAATCAAAGCCGGAGGCCTTGGCCTGCCGCAGCTTTTCCTCCAGGGTAAGTGTGTTTGGCATTGATTTTTCGTACAGCCCCAAATAATAATTTTTCAAAGATTCCACCATCCTATTCTTTGGCTTTTATCAATATCGGCTTACAAAACCACGCCTGGCCCGCGAAGCCAGGCGGTAAGTACAAACAGCAGCAGGCATATTGAGCCGGCCCATCTTCCAAGCAAGCACATCGTACATCCGGCATCCTATCAGCCAATGCATGAAAAAAGCCGGCGGCTTTTCTCCTCCCAATGTGCCGAGCGTCTCTATGCAAGCTGGGTCCTTTTAATATTATATCATCCATCAAAAAAATTTTTAAGCCTTTGTGTAAAAAAGATGGAACGTTTTTCTTCGTTCCATCCTTTTGGGGCTTAGCGCAGATCCCCTTCATGCCCTATAGGAATAATCGGAGGATTCATAGTTCCATTGCTGTATTTTTTAAAAAATTCTGAAAATTCCTGAGGATCAAATTCCCCGTTTTTTACCAGAACCTCCTGCTGCTCCTTCGAAAGCTCCAACAGGCATCCGGTAGAGAGGAATCCATTTTTCTCGTAAAACCTTTTGCGTCTCAATCGCTGTTCCAGATTTTCTACGGTTTTGTCGCATCTTTCAATGGAGACGATCACTTTGTTCTCCGGATAAAGGGATTGTATCTCCTTTAGCATCAAGCTGCCGCAGCCTTTAGAGCGCAGCTTGGAATCCACTGCCAAGAACATGATAAACGTGATCTTTCCAACCGCCGCGAAATAAGAAAATCCACATACCCGGCCCTGGTCGCAAAAGGCGCGAAATTCCGTATGGTTCATTTTAGCCATGAGCAGCAGCATCCAATAAGGCATTCGATCCTTTTTCGGGAAAGAATCGAAATAAATCCGCTTTACCTGCCGCCGGTATTTGGAAACAGGCTCCATCGTGATCCCCATGCATAACACCTCACCATCTTTTCAAAACGGTCCTAAGCAGCCGTAACTTTCAGCGGTTGTCCAGCTTAACTATGCCTCCTTGTGAATATCTGATCCCGGAAAAGCAGCCCTTACAGCGCCCTCAGCTCCGGAATAATCTCCTCATAGCTCCGGCCCTTTCCAAACAGGCTGGAGGTTCCCAGCACAAAGCCCTTGACTCCTTTTCTGCTCAAGCTGGCGATCCGCTCCGGGGAAATCGCTCCATCCACTACCATTTCAAAGCCGTATTTCTCCTTGAAGGCTGACAGCTTTTCTATTTTATAATCGGTGAAGTCCAGATATTTCTGCCCGGCAAAGCCAGGATTTACCGTCATCACCAGCACGTATTCGGACAAATACAAAAGCTCCTCCACAGTACCGATAGAGGTTCCCGGATTGATCGCGATGCCAGGCTTAGCCCCTGCATCGATAATCCTTTGCAAGGTTCTGGTCGGATGGGTATCCGCCTCCGGATGGATATAAATGATCTTGGCGCCCAATCCCGCGAAAAGTTCCACGTAATTCCCCGGGTCCTCAATCATCAAGTGGACATCCGCAGGCTTCTTACCCTGCCCGCAGATATATTGGATATCCTGCAGGCCCATACCGAAATTAGGGACAAATTTTCCATCCATCACATCCAAATGGTATAGGTCGATTCCGGCTTTTTCCAAAGCCTCCATTTCCCGCTTCAGCGCACCGAAATCAGCGCACATCATAGACGGACATAACAGCTTTTCCATAGCTTCCTCCTTCATGCCGCCGGTTTGGCCGGCTTGGCACTTTATTGATTTTAAAAATTTTTCCTTTTCTTCCGGAAAGCACGGAAAGAGCGTCATTGAAACTTTCAGCAGCCTTGCGCCGGCCTCGCGGAGTCCCGGTATGCTGCTTTCCTGTTAAGTGGTTCCATCTTTGCTTTATCATCAAGACGCATGACCGCGGAAAGTTTTCAATCAACAGCCTGCGGCAAATAAAATCAGCCGCCCGGGCCGCGGGGTAAGCCCTCTGCCTGATGAGTCTCCAAGCCAACAATAGGTTCCTTCCGCTCTTTCACCTGTCATTTTCTATCTTAAAGTATTTTCAAAAATTGTCAATGCTTATCCTGGAAGGCTTGGCCGCCGGAGGGAATCCGCACCTGGTTACTCTCGGTGCATATACTGGCAAATGGAAGATTTTTTCGCCTTTCCATGCATCAAAATTTAAGCCGCCCCTTCCAAATCAGAGCCCAGGCGGGTCAACTGCTTGTCTCGCGAAAGTACTTCTCCGCATAGTATGGTATGAAACTAAATCAAGGAGGTTAGGGAAATGAGAATTTATCCTAATGATAATTTAAAGCAATCCTGCTGTCCACCCCCCTGTTGTCCCCCTCCCCCGCCCTGCTGCTGCGTGCCGGTACCGCCCTGTGAATGTACAGGCGTCACCGGGCCTACCGGAGCAACCGGCGCTACGGGAGCAACCGGGCCCCAGGGTCCTCAAGGAGCTCAGGGCCCTATGGGATTACAAGGAGCCGTCGGCCCCCAGGGTCCCCAGGGAATTGCCGGTGATCCTGGCGCCACCGGTCCCACCGGGCCTACCGGGGCCGAGGGTATCGCTGGTGCGACGGGAGCAACCGGACCCACTGGTGCCACCGGGCCTATTGGACTTAGCGTAACCGGCCCTACTGGTCCTACCGGACCCACAGGAGCGACCGGCCCTACCGGCGCAACTGGACCAACTGGTCCTACTGGTCCAAGAGGTGATGATGGGGAGTCCGCCACTCTCACCATTCGAAACACTACTACCGCACAGCCCGGCACGCCAGCTTCTGTTACAGACGTAAGCGGCGGACCTAACCATGTTCTGGATTTTGTGATTCCCAGAGGTGCGACCGGAGCGACGGGTGCTACTGGCGCTACGGGAGCAACCGGCTCCACTGGTGCTACAGGTGCAACCGGTGCTACAGGTGCGACTGGTGCCATTGGACCGGAAGGGCCTACCGGCCCCACCGGGGCTGCAGGTGCGGCAGGAGCTACTGGCGCCACTGGCGCGACGGGTGAAGCCGGACCCACAGGCCCCACCGGCGAGACAGGCGCTGAAGGCGCTGCTGGACCTACCGGACCCGCCGCTACTGTCAATGTAGGCTCTGTGACAACCGGAGATCCGGGAACGGAAGCCAGCGTTATCAACTCTGGAACCGATACAGACGCGATTTTTGATTTTGTGATTCCCCGAGGAGAGCCGGGCGGCGGAGGCACGCCAGACGTGCTGGCCACTGTCGACGCTACCGCCCAGCCTACCAATGCTGGAAGCGCCTTGATTTTTAATGATACGCCTCTGGTTTCCGGAAATTCCATCACGCATACGGCCGGCACCTCAAACGTAGAGATCAACCAGCCTGGAATTTATCAGGCCACCTTCCACGGTACGGCCTCTGTAAATACCGGCACCTCTATTCCCGCTACGCTGACGGTTCGCTTGAATGTAAATGGTTCGCCTGTCACCGGCGCCGCGGCTACGAAAACCTTTACCTCTTCCGGAGAGGTAACCAACCTGTCCTTCAGCGTGCCCTTCCAGGTTACAGCCGTTCCCACCACTATTGAGGTAGTATCCGATGACGCAGGCTTCGAGATGACCGACATTGCCCTGAACGTATTCCGTTTGGGCGACGCCACCTCTTAATGGTAGAATCCTGTGTTGTGCAGGCAAAGCCATTATGCCTAAGAGGTACCCATATGAAAATCTATCACTGCGATGACCCAAAGGATAATCCAGTCCCTTTGTGGATGGTGGAAAGCAAGCCTTCAGTTCAGGCACAGAAGGAAACGGCTGAGCCTATTCCTCAGAATTTAGACTCTTTTTTCCCTGACTTTTACCGGCCTTGGAAAAAGAAAAGCTAATTTGAGAACCCCGTCGTTATCCACCGCACTAAATCGTCCCATATAGAAAGGCCGCGGACCCGTGAAATTTCATGGATCCGCGGCCTCCGCCTTATTTTTCCCAACACGCTGGCGTTCTGCGCCGCACCAGCGGCAGAAGCTTCCGCTTGCAGTATCTGCCAGACGAAACACGGTGGTAGAAAAGCAAAACGCGGCGCCGGTCCTCAGTCTGTCCAAAATTTGTTCTTCCCGTCATGGAGAAGCCGCAACCGCCGCCTGCCATTGCATAAGGAAATCTTCAACCTTATCCCGGCCACGCCGCGATGGCAACGGCGTTCTTAGGCTGGGGCCTCTGTATCTCTATCATTTCAAGTCTCTTTTCTCTCTATCAGAATCGCATTGAAATCTTTTGGTTCTCACGATAGTCTATATAAACTGGTTTTAATTCTTTTCCGATATTTTCCCCTGCTTTTTCAGCGCCGCGGCGATAAACTCCCGGAACAGCGGCTGAGCCCGATTGGGACGGGATTTAAACTCTGGATGGTACTGCACTCCCACATAAAAGTCATGTCCCGGCAGTTCCACCGCTTCTACCAGCCGGCCGTCGGGCGAGGTGCCGGAAATAACCAATCCCGCTTCCTCCAGCTGCTGCCGGTAGCTGTTGTTGAACTCGTAGCGGTGCCGGTGCCTTTCTCCGACAGAGCGCCTTTGATAGGCTCTTTCCAGCACGGTGCCAGGCTGGATCTCACAGGGGTAGGCTCCCAGGCGCATAGTCCCACCCTTAGGCAGGTTCCCCTGCTGGTCCGGCATCAGATCGATCACCGGGTGGGTGCATTCGGGATCAAACTCACTGGAATTCGCGTCGCTCCAGGCGAGAACGTTTCTGGCGTATTCGATCACCGCCACCTGCATTCCCAGACAGATGCCGAAATAAGGGATGCGGTTGACCCTGGCGTAATGAGCCGCGTGAGTCATTCCCTGAATGCCCCGGCTGCCAAAGCCTCCGGGCACGATGACGCCGTCCATTCCCTCTAAATAACGGGAACAGCTTTCCTCCGTCAGTTTTTCCGAATCCACCCAGTTGATTTTCACCCTGGCGTTGTTTTCATAGCCAGCGTGGGACAAGGCCTCCGCCACGGATAGATAAGCGTCGTGGAGCTTTACATATTTTCCCACTAGGGCGATGCTCACCGTCTTATCCGCGTTTTCAATCCGCTCCAGCATCTGCTTCCACTCCGTCAGGTCGCACGGGCCGCAGGAAAGCTGAAGCTCCCGGCAGACTATATCCGCGAGACCGTTTTCCTCCAGCATCATCGGCGCCTGATACAGCACCGGCAAGGTCAGATTCTCTATCACGCAGTCCTCCTGTACATTGCAGAACAGAGCGATCTTCTGCCGGATCGACTGGTCGAGAGGCTCGTCGCACCGGGCGATGATGATATCCGGCATGATGCCAAAGGACTGCAGCTCCTTTACCGAATGCTGAGTCGGCTTGGATTTATGCTCTCCAGAGCTTTTGAGATAGGGCACCAGGGTCACGTGAAGAAACAGGCAGTTGTGCCGGCCCACCTCGTGCGACACCTGCCGGATCGCCTCCAAAAAAGGCTGGCTTTCAATATCGCCGGTGGTGCCGCCGATCTCGGTGATGACCACGTCGGCTCCCGTTTTTTGCCCCACCGTGTAAATGAAGCTCTTGATTTCATTGGTGACATGGGGGATCACTTGGATCGTCTCCCCCAGATACTCCCCTCGGCGCTCCTTTTGCAGAACGTTCCAGTAAACCTTACCGGTGGTTAGATTAGAAAATTGATTTAAATCCTCATCGATAAACCGCTCATAGTGGCCTAGGTCTAGGTCTGTTTCCGCGCCGTCCTCGGTGACGAATACCTCTCCATGCTGATAGGGGCTCATCGTACCCGGGTCCACATTAATATAGGGATCCAGCTTCTGGGCCGCCACCCGGAGCCCTCTGGCCTTTAGCAGCCGCCCCAAGGACGCGGCGGTAATCCCCTTGCCTAAACCGGAGACAACGCCGCCGGTTACAAAAATATATTTCGTCATGATTTTCGCTCCTTCTCCCAAGGCCGTTGGCGGCCCGGCAAAATTTCATGGGTTTCACCGGCCGCTTCGCAGGAAGCCTCCGGACACAAAGCGCAAGAGCCCCGCTGAAAAATGGGTTTAGGGCTCTTTCCGCTGTGTATTTCAATAAATAACGATTCCCGCCTGCTGTTCCAAAGCCGGGTTTCTCCCTGGAACGACTGCCCGCGCTGAAGCAGAATCAGCCCGGCAGTCCTGCCTAAAGCCGCTCGAGCCCGCTGGATCGCCGTCAGGATTGCGTTCTGCCCCGCTTGGCCTTTTTTCCTTCCGCCGGAGCTTTTCGGCTGCCGCGCCTCCGGTTACAAGATTTCCTTTTCCCGCCGCAGAGCCGGTTTCAGCTTAGGCCCGCGCCGGCCGGTTCTGGTTCCGCACGGTCAAGCGCGGCGTCAGCTTTCGTAGATCCGGAGAATATCCTCCGCCACCTCCCGGCGGGAAACCCGCTGATCCATGGCTTTTTTCTCGATGTACCGGTGGGCCTGCTGCTCCGTAAAATCGGAATACTGAATCAGCACGCATTTGGCGCGGTCCACTAACCGGATATCGTCGATTTGCTTTTGCAGCCGGGTGTTTTCGTTTTTCAGTCCCAGCATTCTCCGCCGGGCAGCCGACACAAGCTTCAGGGACTGGCAGAAAAACTGCCTGCTGATGGGCTTTGGCAGCACCATCGCGCCGCTGTCCTCCACCCGGGCGGAAACCTCGTCCGCAATTTCCGCTTTAACCAGAAGCAGCACGCCCGCGTCGGTGCTTTGAGCCGCCCACAGAGCCAGCTGCTCCCCCGACTCATCCCGCAGGGGTGCGTTGATGATCACCAGGCTGAAGTCGTCCTCCGCCATTCTGCGCCTGGCTTCCCCGCTGTTATCGGCAAAAAAGCCTTGGCCGTACTCCTGGCCGCGCAGAAGCTCCCGCAGAAATTCCCGGCCCCTTTCGCTTCCGGAGACGACTAATACTCTTTCCATTCCCTCACCCGGCTTCCTCTTCTCATAAGATTGGGTTTGACGCGCGCCTGTCAGATGGCGGTAAAATACAGCTTTCGTTCCGCAGCGGCCTGGTCCTCCGCCTCCCGGCACCGCTTCCAGTCCTCCAGCTTCACGTCGCAGTAATTTGCCAGCGTTTTTGCCGGCAGCACGCTTTGGACAAACGCACTGCTCCGCGCCAGCAAAACCGCTTCCTCCAAGTTTTCCGGCAGCGCGGGCATTTTTTCTAAAACACCGGGGTCCGCGTCATAAAGGTTTAAATCCACGGCCGGGCACAGAGGCAGCTCCCGGCGAATGCCGTCCAGTCCCGCCTGCAGCAGCATGGCGAAGGCCAGATGGGGATTGCAGGAGGGATCCGGAGAACGAAGCTCCATTCTGCTCTGGGCACCCGTAGCCGCGGGAATCCGGATCAGCTGGGAGCGGTTTTGATGAGACCAGGAAAGGTACCGAGGCGCCTCAAAGGCTCCGAACCGTGCATAGGAATTAGTCAGGGGATTCAGAAACACGGTAATCTCCCGGATGTGGTCCAGTACTCCGGCCATAAAATGCTCCGCCTCCGGGCAGTGGCCCTCATCAGGGGCTGTCTTAAAAATATTTCTGCCGCCCTGAGAGAGGGAAAGATTCACGTGCAGGCCGCTGCCGCTTTTATCCGGCAGAGGCTTCGGCATAAAGCTGGCGTACAGGCCGTTTCTGGCCGCAATGGACTTCACCGCCGCCTTAAAGGTCAAAAGATTATCGGCGGCGGTCATCGCGTCGCTGTATTTAAAATCAATTTCATTCTGCCCCGGCCCCTGCTCGTGATGAGAGGCCTCCGGATGGATGCCCATCTCCTCCAGGGTCAGGCAGATTTCCCGCCGGACATTTTCGCCCTTGTCGTTGGGGGCGATATCGCAGTAGCCTCCGAGGTCGTGGGGATTCATGGTAGGATTGCCCTTTTCATCGGTTTCAAACAGATAAAATTCGCACTCGGCGCCGATCTTACAGACATAGCCCATTTGCGCCGCCTCTTTGACGGCTCTTTGCAGAATATGCCGGGAGCTTCCCTCAAACGGCCTGCCGTCGGGATAGTTCACATTGCAGAACAGCCGCACCACCCGGCCGTGGGAGGGCCGCCAGGGTAAAATGGACAGCGTGGAGGGATCCGGGGTGATGAACAAATCGGACTGTTCCACGTTGAGAAATCCCCGGACCGCGGAAGCGTCAAAGGAAATTCCGGTTTCAAAGGCCCGGGGCAGCTCATCCGGCATCACGGAAATATTCTTCTGAATACCGAACATATCGCTGAACGCCAGCCGGATAAACTTCACATCATTTTCCTGCACAAACCGCAGAACCTCCAATTCTGTATCAGTCATGACATAATCCTCCTTGTGTTTAGGCTGTTATTATCACCGTTTCTTCTGTCAAGGCCCCGGCGCCGCCAAAACGAAAAGCTTCGGCGGAGTTTTTCCATCGGAAGCCGACCGCTGACAGTCCCATCCGTTTTTGGTTTCCAGCCTTTGGCCTTTTTGCATCGCCTTAATAGGATACAGCTATTATACAACACAGGAGTCAGTTTTGTATATACAGCTGCCGATATGGGTTTTTCGTATTCTGGGTCAGGACAAAAAAGTGTCCTCGGAGTATTTCATTCAGATCCTCACGGAACTTGCAGCAAAACTCCTCAAGCAGAGGCTTAATTGCCTCCAGCTCCTCACGGCCGGCGTCATCCGCCTTCGCCTGGGGGGACATGCCCTCCGGCAGGGTATCGCTTCTCAGGTAAATTTTCCCACCGTGCATCCCGGTTCCGCAGAAATAGCCCGCGATCGGCTGGTTCTCCCGGTGAAGCCCCAGCACCACGATCACGCCGCCGGCCTGATATTCCCCTAAAAAGCTGCCTGCCACGCCGCCCACAACAATGGCTGGGATTTTATCCTTGTATTCCTTCATATGAACCCCCGCCCGGTAGCCGGTATCTCCCTGGATCAGGATCTTCCCGCCCCGCATGGCATACCCAGTGGCGTCTCCGGCGCTGCCATGGATATAGATAGCCCCGCCGTTCATAGTATCGCCGGTGGCTTCCTGGACATTGCCGTAAACGTCGATCTCCGTGCCATCCAGGTAAGATCCCAGCGCATTTCCAGGGGTGCCCGTTACCGTGACTTTCTTTCCGCGGGAGCCGCTGGCAAGGTACCGCTGTCCCAGACAGTTCTCAATTATAATATTCTGCTCTCTGCTCATCCGAAGCTGGTCGTTTAATTCCTGGTGGCCCAATTGGCCCGCGTCAATCTTCATCCCACGTTTCCTCCCAGCATTTCATTTCTCTTAGTCCGGGAAAACGCCATAAGCTGCGGCTTCTGGCGAATCAGCTCAAAATCGAGGGCGGAAAGCGGAGTCTGCTCCCGGATCAAGGAGGTGTAAATTCCCGCCCTCGCCACATCGCCGATTAAAATGTATCCTGCCAGCCTGTTTTCTCTGACAAACAGCTTTTTATAGTTTCCGCCGTTTTTCTCTAAATACACCTCGCCGCCGCAGCTGCCGGCGGTCATCAGGTGCAGGCCGAAAAATCCGATGGAGTTCATGGGAATGGCCTTATCATAGCTTTGGTTTCCTCCGGCCATATTGATTCCGGCACACTCCCCCTGTAAATAAGCGTTGGGAAGCAGCGCCAGCACCTTTTCCTCCCCGGTGGTGATGTCCCTGCTTTCCGTACAGTCGCCTGCGGCGTATACATCAGGGATAGAAGTCTGCCCTCTGGAATCGGTGACAATTCCCCGCTTCACGGCGCCGCCGGCGTTCTGAACCAGCCGGACGTTGGGGCGCACGCCCACCGCCATCACCAGGATATCAAAGCGGATATCCCGGCCGCTTTTCAGCACCGCCCGGTCCGGATAAAGCTCCTGGGCCGCGTCGGAAAGCACAAATTCTATGCCGTGCTCCTCCAAGCGCCTTTGTACCGGGGCGGAAGCTTCCTGATCTAAAATACTGGGCAGAATGTGATCCGCCATATCCACCACAGTGATTGATTTCGCTTTTCCGGCGATGCCCTCAGCGCATTTCAGGCCGATCAGGCCGGCCCCCAGAATCAGCACCCTGGAGAAGGGCGTCAGCATTTCCTCCAGCCGGAGCGCATCGTCCAGGGAGAGGAATGTGGTCATGTTTTCCACAGCCTCCAGTCCCTTAATCGGCGGTACCGCCGGGCTGGAGCCGGCGGCTACCAGCAGCCTGTCATAAGGAAGCTCTCTGCCGTCGGAAAGCACCACGGTTTTCCGCTTAGGCTCCAGATGGTCCGCCGACACCCCGGCGATCAGCTCGCATCGGTTTTTCTCATAAAAATCATCCGGCCGGTATTTCATCCGCTCCCGGTCCGTCTTTCCCGCCAGCAAATAAGAAATCAGCGGCCGGGAATAGGTGTGGTAGGGCTCGTTGGTCACCATGGTGATATCCCCCTCCCGGTCTCTTTGCCGGATTCCCTCCACGCAGGCTACCGCCGCAGCGGAATTGCCGATCAGTACGTATTTCATCACGCTCACCTCTCTTCATAAACAATGGCTTTATTGGGACATCCCTTCACACAGGCAGGAGAACCCACGCTGTTTTTCATGCACAGCTCGCACTTTTGAATCACGCCGTTTTCCGACGGCATGACACAGCCGTAGGGGCAGGACAGAATACAAGTATAGCAGCCGACGCATTTGTCCCGGTTTACGGTAATCACCCCATCCTCGACGGACAGGGCTCCAGTGATACAGCTCTTCACGCAAAGAGGCTCCTTGCAGTGGCGGCAGGAAACCGCAAAGCTGATCCCGTTGTTTTCCTCAATCTGAATCCTGGGGCGGATCGCCACACCCTTCAGGGCGTGAACCATATCCTTTTCCCCGGAATTGGCATAGGCGCAGTAATATTCACACAAATGGCAGCCTAAGCACCATTTTTCATTCACATAAATTCGTTTCATGGCTTTATTCCCCCGCGTGCTTGATTCCCAGAATACTCAGCTCCCGGTCGTTGAGGCCAACTCCCCGCAGCATGAGCCGGTTACCCTTCAGCGCCTCGATGGAGTTAATGCCCATACCGCCCATCATTTCCTTAATCTCGTGCTGCCAGGCGGTCACTAAATTCACAAGCCTCTGGCATCCGATATCCGGATTCAGCCGTTTGACCAGATCCGGCCGCTGGGTCGCGATGCCCCAGTTGCACTTGCCGGTCTGGCAGGTACGGCACAGATGGCAGCCAAGGGCCAGCAACGCGCTGGTGGCGATATACACCGCGTCGGCGCCTAAGGCGACAGCCTTGACTACGTCGGCGCTGCTGCGTATAGAGCCGCCGGCGATAATGGAGACGCTGCCCCTGATTCCTTCATCCCGCAGGCGCTGGTCCACGCTGGCCAGAGCCAGCTCGATGGGAATTCCCACGTTATCCCGGATACGGGTGGGAGCCGCGCCGGTGCCGCCCCGGAAGCCGTCGATGGCGAT
>OGXX01004023.1_pt1 | contig 11731 bp, 8 predicted proteins | sample 1576301 | NCBI WGS metagenome assembly OGXX01 (sample SAMEA3541469, study PRJEB24748) | human gut metagenome | biome: human gut; feature: human-associated habitat; material: faeces | place: China | collected 2012 | reverse complement strand
TCATCACCTCCGGCTCGATCCTCTCGATCTGCGGCTTTTTGATCGGCAGCATGACATCTGAGCCCGTCATCGCGGGCATCGGCGAGAGCCTTGGCCGCGGCACGGTCATCTCCATCATCATGGTCATGTTCGCCCTGCCGCAGATCTTGCTCATCGGCTCCAAGGTCATTGACCGGACCTCATTCGCCGTGCCGAACGTCATTCACCGCCACGCGGCGGACGGACGCATCCGGCTCGACGGCGTGGTGCGCGGCGAGATCCACGGCACGGTCAGCGGCGTGGTCCGCGCAATCGTGGACGGCGATGTGAACGTGACCGTCATTTCCGGCAGCATGGTCGAGGAAGGAGGTGCAGACGATGAAACCGAATAAGCTCTCTTCCCGCCTGCTCGCGCTCGCCCTGTCGCTCGTGCTGAGCCTTTCCCTGTCCCTGCCCGCGCTCGCTGCCGGAGAGGATGACATCATCTACATCCACACGGCGAAGGACCTGTGCGCCCTTTCGGACAGCTGCGCCTATGACGCCTGGTCGCGCGGCAAGACGGTCCTTCTGACCGCCGACATCTCCCTGCGCGGCGTGGACTTCGAGCCCATCGCCAGCTTCAGCGGCACCTTCAACGGCGGCGGGCACACCATCAGCGGTCTGACGCTGACTGACCAAGTCGCTCTCCCCCGCCGGTCTCTTCCTCACGCTTGAGCGCGGCGCCTTTGTCCACGCGCTCAAGGTCGAGGGGCAGGTCACGCCCGGCGGCACGAGGGAAGCCGTCGGCGGCATCGTCGGCCGCAACTACGGCACCTTGGAGGAGTGCTCCTTCTTCGGCGTCGTCAAGGGCGACAGCGCCGTAGGCGGCATTGCCGGCCGCAACGAGGAGGGCGGTCTCATCGCCAACTGCACCGCGAGCGGCAGCATCTCCGCCAATCGCTACACCGGCGGCATCGCCGGCTATAACCTCGGCACGCTGCGCGCGTGCATCAACTCCGCGGGCGTGAACACCTCCAATGTCGATCCCACGCTCAGTCTTGACGATCTGAGCATCGACCCCGCCTCCTCCCTCACCGACCTTGTTTCCGTCGGCGCAGTGGAAAGCCGGAACGCCACCTCGGATACCGGCGGCATTGCCGGCTACTCCTCCGGCAGCCTGCTCTCCTGCATCAACCGCGGCGCGGTCGGCTACCCGCACTTCGGCTACAACGTTGGCGGCGGCGCGGGCCGCAGCGACGGCTTTATGGATTTCTGCTCCAACTACGGCATGATCTATGGCCGCAAGGATGTGGGCGGCATCGTCGGTCAGATGGAGCCCTATCTCCATCTCTCGCTGCGTGACGACCTGATCGCCAGGCTGCGCGCGGAGCTGGATAAGCTCAACGCCCTCGTTTCCTCCACGCTGGACGATGTGGACAGCACGAACGATCACATCTCCTCCCGACTCGATTCGGTCTCCGCCTATACCAATGCCGCAGTGGACGACGCCGATTCGCTCGCCGGTCAGACGACCGACTTCATCGACAAAAACATCGGCAGCGTCAATGAGCTGACCGACCGCGCCAAGACCGTGACGGACGCGCTGCCCGACATTCTCAAGGCGCTCGAGACAGCGGAGAAGCACGCGGGCGACGCCATCGACGCGCTCCACCAGTGCGACAAGGATCTGACGCTGAACGCTGCCGACCGCGCGGAGCTCAGCGCGGCCAGCGGACGCATCCAGACAAACAGCGCCAAGCTCAAGGCTGCGGCAGACAGCTTGAATACCGCTGTCAACGATTTGAAGGAATACCTTGACGGCAGCAAGACATGGAATACCGACGCGGTGCGCCGGCTCCTCTCCGACGCTCTTGCCGCGCTCTCTGACGCCGTGAGCGCTCTGGCGGAGATCTCGACGGACATGGCAAAAATCGCCGCCATCCTCTCCGACTTTCTCAAGGACGCCGCGCCCAAGGCGCACGACGATATTCAGCAGGCACTCGACGCGCTGAGCGACGCCGCCGCCAGCCTTGACACGGCGACGGGCAAAACGCGCCGTCTCATTGAGGCCCTCAACGCACGGGACGATCTCACCTTCTATCCCCTCGGCGACGGCTATCAGGACACGCTGGACAGCCTTTTCACCAATCTGCGCAGCACGATGGATGAGCTGGATGCGCTCAGCGACGGGCTCTCTGCTGACGGCTCGACGCTCACCGCCGACCTGCGCGCGGTGAACGATCAGATGAACGCAGTCGTCAATCTGTGCCTTGACATCTTTGTGGATATGACCGATGCCGACGCCTCGGATATTTTTGAGGATACCTCCGACGAGAACATCGACGCCGTGACCTTCGGCAAGGTCCGCAGCTGCACGAACTACGGCGCCGTGGACGCCGACCTGAATGTCGGCGGCATCGCCGGCGCCATGGCCATTGAATACGAGCTGGACCCCGAGGGCGATCAAAAGGAGTCCTCCTCCGTGTTTGACCGCGTATACGAGACGAAGGCGGTCGTGCAGCACTGCGTCAACCGCGGCAGCATCAGCGGCAAAAAAGACTGCATCGGCGGCATCGTCGGCGAGATGGACCTCGGCATCGTGCTCTCCTGCGAAGCCTACGGCAGCGCAAGAAGCGAGACCGGCAGCTATGTCGGCGGCATCGCGGGACTGTCCTCCGCCGGCATCCGCTCCAGCTGGGCAAAGCTCACGCTTTCCGGCAAGAGCAGCGTGGGCGGCATCGTCGGCTCCGGCAGCGAGGACACCTCCTCGTCAGCCGGCTCCAGCTGCACGGTGACCGATTGCCGCAGCCTCGTTGTCGTTGAGGACTGTGACCAGTTTTCCGGTGCGATCTCCGGGCGTGACCTCGGCGTCTTCCGCGGCAATTATTTCGTCTCCGACGTGCTGCGCGGCATCGACCGCCGCAGCCTATCCGGTCAGGCCGAGCCGATGGACTACGTCGCCTTCTGTGCGCTCGGCAGCGTGCCCGAGGACTTTCTCAGCTTTACACTCCGCTTTGTCTGCGACGGCAGAACGCTCAAAACGCTGCGCTTTGACTACGGCGACTCCTTCGATTTCTCCGTCTTCCCCAGTCTGACGGAGCAAAGCGGGAGCTATCCGGTCTGGGACCGCACCGACCTGACCGACCTGCGCTTTGATACCGTCGTCACCGCCGAATACACCGCCTACCGCGCCTCCCTCCAAAGCGACGCGCAGCGCGCGGACGGCCGCAGCGTTTTCTTCGTCGAGGGCGAGTTCAACGAGACGGACACGCTCACCGCCGCCGCGCAGACGCCCGATCCCGGCGCGTTCCCGCAGCTTGCGGATAACCGCCGCACCGCGCTTAAAAACTATTTCTCCTTCCTCTCCGAGCGGACGCTGCCCGCCATGACCGTCTACCGCTCCGTTGCCGAGCAGTGGGAGCTTTCCTTCCCGCGCGACGCGCTGGCCGAGCACACGATCCGCTATCTCCCGCCCGAGGAGGTGAGCATGGATCACTGCGCCGTCTTTGTCCGCCGGTCCGACGGAAGCTGGCAGCCGGTCGAGACGACCTCGATGGGCAGCTACCTGCTCTTCACCGCGGAGGGCGAGAACTTGCAGCTCGCCGTGCTGACCACGGCGGCCGTCTGGTGGCTCTGGGCGATCTTTCTCGCGCTGATCGTCGCGGCGGCTTTCTTCATCGTTCGCGTCGTCCATCGCAAGCGCAGGAAAAAGACCGTGAAGTCAGGCAAAAAAGAAAACGGAGCAGCCGGCTAAGGCTGCTCTTTTTCTGCTTGTCATCGGGCGAAAACTGTGCTACACTATCGAAAGAGTATGAGTAAGGTGGGATTCAGGATGGAAAACAATACCTTTAAGGGTTCCCTGTTCGGCGGCTTCAACCGTGAGGACGTCATTGACTATATCAAAAAGACCTCGGCGGAGAGCACCGCCCGCATCGAGTCGCTCGAGGGCGACATCGACAAGCTCTGCGCGCAGGAGCAGGAGCTGCGCACGCAGGTCAGCACCCTGCGCGGCGAAAACGACCGCCTCACCCAAGAGCACAGCGACGCCACGGCGGAGCGCGACACCCTGCGTGCCGCGCTGGATACAGCCAATGATGAGCTGACCGCGCTGCGTGCCGAGGCCGAAGCGCTGCGCGCGGAGAACGCTTCCCTGCGCGCGGAGAATGATAAGCTCCGCCCCATGGCCGAGCAGTATTCCACCATCAAGGAGCACCTTGCCGGCATCGAGCTCGACGCGCACCAGCGCGCCGAGGAGTATGAGCGCGGCGTCCACGAGCGGCTTGCCGCCATGATCGGCGACTGCCGCGCCCATTGCGACAGCGTGCTTTCGACGCTCGGCAACACCTGCATCAATGTGACCGGCGAGCTTCGGCGCGCTGAAAACAGCATCTCCTCCCTGCCCGCCGCCTTCAACACGCTGCGCGCGGGTCTGGAAAAGCTGGAAGAGGACAAGTAACATTATTGCGAAAAAGGGAGCTTTGCGCCGCAGCGCAAAGCTCCCTTTTCATTTTTGGCTTTTACTTCATGCCCTTGAGCTTCACCAGCTCTTCGAGCAGCGCGACCGTCCCCTCAATGCCGAGAAGCGACGAGTCGATGCACAGGTCATAGCTCTTGGCTTCGCCCCAGTCCTTCGAGGAATAGTAGTTATAGTACGATGCGCGGGATTTGTCCGTCTTCTTGATGCGCTCCTTCGCCTCCGCCTCGGAGATGTTGTTGCGCGCGGCCACACGCTTGATGCGGCTCTCGATCGGCGCGGAAACGAAGATGTTGATCACATCGTCACGGTCCTTGAGCGCGTAGTCCGCGCAGCGGCCGATGAGAACGCAGGGGCCCTTGTCCGCGAGCTTCTTGATGGTGTCATAGGTCGCAAGATACACCTGCTGCTCGATGCTGCCCTTGGGCGTCACATGGTGCATGGTGAAGGAATACGGGTCCATCGCAATGGAATAAAGAAAGCTCTTGGGGCGCTCGTCGAAGCTGTGGAACAGCTCCTCACAAAGGCCGCTTTCCTCCGCCGCCTTCTTGAGCAGCAGATCGTCATAGTAGACGATGCCGAGCTTGTTCGCCAGCGCCGTGCCGATCTCGCGGCCGCCGCTTCCGTACTGTCTTCCAACGGTAATGACCATAAGGACTCCTCCTTTATCGCAAAACAAAATGGTGCTATCTAAAGTATAGCACCATTTTGTTTTCGGTTCAATCCTTTTTTACGATGCGAGTCGTTCAGATCCTGCCAAGCTCGTGCAGCAGCTTCTCCGGCGTCATCGGCCAGGAGCGCATCCACACACCGCAGGCGTCGTGAATGGCGATGCCGATGGCGGGCGCCGCGCCGTTGCAGGCGATCTCGGAGATGGACTTCGCGCCGAAGGGACCGAAGTCGTCGTTGACGTCGATCAGCACGGACTTGAAATCCTCGGGCGCTTCGCCGATCATCGGCGCGCCGTAATCCGTCAGATTCGCGTTGATGCACTTGCCGTTCTCGTCCAGCTTCATATCCTCATAGAGGGTGTGACCGATGGACTTCATCGCGGCGCCGTACATCTGGCACAGCGCGATCTCGGGATTGATGGGCGTGCCCGCGTCCTGCAGGGCGTAGAACTTCTGCACCTTGATCTCGCCGGTCCTGACGTTGACCGCCACCTGCGCGAAGTGCGCGCCGTAGGGCACGGAGGATGCGGTGGTGACGTAGCTGCCGTGCGCGACCATCTGCCCGCGGCCGTCGCCCGCGATCGCCGCGTGGGACAGCTCGCCGTAGGTGAGCGCCTTGCCGCTCGTCTTGGAATAGACCTCGCCGGGTGCGCGAACGTCCAGATCCTCGACCTTTTCGTTCATCTGCAAAGCGGCCTCTGCCAAGATCTTCTCCTTGAGCTTTTTCGCCGCCAGCAGTGAAGCGTTGCCGCTGAAGAACGTGCCGGAGGAGGCGTAAGCGCCGGTATCGAACACGCAGGAGTCGGTATCGCCGGACACGACCGTGATCTTCTCCATCGGGAGCTTGAGGACCTCCTTCACCGCCTTGGCGGAGATGGTGTCAAGTCCCGTGCCCAGATCCGCGCCGCCGCTGTTGAGAATGACTGTTCCGTCCGTCTCCAGCTTGGCGATGGCCTCGGCATGGTCCAAGCCGGGCAGACCGCTGCCCTGCATGATCATGGCAAAGCCCTTGCCGATCTTCCAGTCGGGATCGTCGGAGACTTCCTTTTTGCCCCACTCGATCATGTCGCAGCCCTTGGCAATGGCCTCGTCCAGACCGCAGGAGCCGACGGGGACGACGTTGCCCTCGCGGCCCTCGCCGAGACCCTTGAGGATCTCAAGCATATAGCCCTCGCTGACGTGGTTCTTTTCCACCATCGTGCGGTAGTCCACGCCCAGCTTGTCCGCCAGCTCCGCCATCGCCATCATGATGCCATAGGTGCCCTTCGGCGTACCGTAGCCCTGATACGCGCCTGCGGGCGGCGTGTTGGTGTAAAAGACCTTCAGATCATACGCCATGTTGTCCACGGCAAAGAGCGGCAGCGTCTTGGAGCAGCTGTTCATCGGAACGGTCAGGCAGTGGTTGCCGAACGGGCCGGTGTTGGCGCAGACCTCCATAAAGAGCGCGGTGATCGTGCCGTCCTTCTTGCCGCCCATCTTCACCTTCACGCGCATGGGGTGACGAGTGGAGTTGGCGTAGAACTCCTCGGCGCGGGTGTTGCGGTAGTAGACGGGCTTGCCGGTGACCCATGCGGCGTAGCCGGTCAGATCCTCCACCAGAATGTCCTGCTTGCTGCCGTAGCCGCCGCCGACACGCTCCTTGATGACGTGGATCTTATTTTCCGGAATGCCGCACACCCAGCTGACGATGCGGCGCACATGGTACGGCACCTGCGTGGCGCAGTTGAGCACCAGACGCCCGCCCTCGATATGCGCGTAGCAGACGTGCGGCTCGAGCGGCGTGTGCTGGATCTGGCTGGTCTGGTAGGTGCGCTCCACAATGGCGTCCGCCTCGGCGAAGCCCTTTTCCATATCGCCGATGCCGCCCTTGTTGGAGGCGGCGATGTTCTTATGGATGTCCGCGCCCAGCGGGAACTGGTAGACGACCTTGCCCTCGCGCTCGTCGCCCGCGAGCTTATTGTACTCCGCGAGGTCCGCGGGCGCGCCCGCGTTGTAGATGACCTCGCCGTTGTGGACGAGCGGCGCGCCCTCCGCCATGGCCTCCTCGACCGTGTAGACCGCGCCCTGCGGCTCATACTCGACCTTGATGAGCGCGGCGGCCTGATCGGCGATCTCCGGCGTGCGGGCGATGATGCCCGCGACGCGGTCGCCGACGTGGCGGACCTTCCTGTTGAAGAGCCGGCGGTCGTGCGGGGACGGCTCGGGATTGCCCTGACCGGCCTGCATATAGTGCGTCTCCGGCGTATTGTACGCGGTAAGGATGGCGGCGACGCCGGGCAGCTTTTCTGCCTCGCTCGTGTCGATGGACTTGATGTAGGCGCTGGCAAAGGGGCTGCGCAGGACGTGCAGGCACCATGCGTTCTCGGGCACCTTGTCCTCGACAAACACCGGCTCGCCGGAGACCAGCGCCGCACCGTCGATCTTGCCGCAGGGCTTGCCGACGACCTCAAGGTTGGGTCGGAAGGATGGGGCGATCTCGCTGCGGAATTCGCCGAAGTCGCGCAGCTCGGTCGCGAGCTTGACGGCGAGATAGTAATGCTCGTAGCCCGCGTCGCGGATGAAGATGCTCGTCAGCACATCCTTGATCTCTTCGCGGGTGGGGTTCGGCTTCTGCTCGAGCAGCCAGGTCAGAATGAGCGCGGCAGCGGGCGCGTTGTACGCGCTCTGCACGATACCCGCGGCGACCATGGCCTTCTGCACATTGTTCAGCTCACGTCCGTTCAGCAGATCCTCGGCGGTGCGGATCTCCGCGCCCTCGGCCTGATAGAACAGGATGAAGTTCGCATATTTGAGCTTGCCGTTGAAGACGATGGTATCGCTGCCGGCAAAGCCCTCGGCGTCGTCGCTGTCGCGGACGCTGTGGTAACCAGCACGGTACAAAACATCACGCAGTCTTGCGGTGGGTTCGGCGCGGAGGGTCACCTCTTCGCCGTTGATCTTGCATTTCAGTTCCATCGCCCTTACCTCCCGAGTGTGAAAACAATGCCCGCCAGATACTTCTTATAGGCGGCGCTGCCGGTCAGGTCGTCGACATAGGTGACCTGCTCGGCAATGTCCGGCGTCGTGCCGTAGACAAGGCCGCTGCCCTGCACGCTCAGCGCGTAGATGCCGCCGCTCTCGGCGGCGATGAGCGTCGCGTGGCTCGACGAGGTGTTGCCGAAGCGCTTGACGGAGCCGGTACGGTCTTTATCGACCACGACATACTCGATCAGACGCTTGCAGTCGCTTTGCAGGTATTCGCCGACGGGCTTGTCCTGCTCGCCGTGCGGCGTGATGGATTTGAGCACCGCGTCCGCCGCAGTCAGCGCGGCGGCAAGATAGCTGTCGGAGCGGCGCAGACCGAGGTTGCCGCCGACCGTCGCACTGTTTCGCTTGGCAAAGGAGGCGCAGAAGCCGGCGGCCTCCCTAATAAATGCCGGGACAAGCTCGCTCTCGATCACGTCCTGTAGAGTGCAGAGCGCACCGATATAGACCTTGCCGTCCTTCTCGGTGATGGTGTTGAAGTCGAAGCCGGTGATGTCGATGAGGTCCTTGCCCTCGGCGGCGCCGCCGAGGCGGAGGTCATCGGTGCCGCCGGCAAGATAGACCGCCGTGTCAGCGTGCTCCTTGCGGAGGTTCACGGCCTCCTGCGGGGTCCGGGGATGGTAGATCATGGCATTGCCTCCCTTTTATTCCTGAATATCCACGCGGCCGGGTGCATGGCCGGCTTCGAGCGCGTCGATGAAGAACGCGAGCATTCTGCGCGTGGTGTTTCTGCGGTATTCGGGCATGGCGTGCGGGCTGATGACCGTATTCCATGCGTCAAGGAATTCTTCCTTACAGGTGTGAAGCTCGCTGACCTTTTTCCCGATCAGCAGCTCCTCCGCCTTGCGGGAGCGGGCAACCTTGGGGCCCGCTGCGCCGGAGGACGCGCGGAAGTCGACCACCACGCCGTCGCGGACGGTGGCGGCGGCGGAAAGCGTCAGCTTGGAGATGGCGTTCGCGCGGCGCATACCGATCTTGCGGAAGAAAGTGTGGGTGAAGTCCTGCTTGGGGATGATGACCTTCGTGATGATCTCGTCCTCGCGCAGCGCGGTCTTTTTGGTGGCAATGATGTAGTCGTCCACGAGCATGCGGCGCTCGCCGTCCACGCTCGTGAGCACCACCTCCGCGTCCATCAGAATAAGCGGCTGAGGCATATCGCCCTTAGGGGACGCGTTGCCGATGTTGCCGCCGATGGTCGCGCTGTTGCGCAGGGCGATCGCGCCCATGCGGGACGCGGCATCCTTCAAAAGCTCGGGCGCGATGGGCGAGCGGGCGATCTCCGCCGAGGTCGTGCACGCGCCGATCTCCACGCTGCCGTCCGGCAGCGCGCGGATGCCCTTGAGCTCCTTGAGGTTGGTGATGATGAGCACGTCGCCCTTGAACGCGGGCGTCACGCCCGCGCCCATGCTGTTCGCGACCATCAGGTCGGAGCCGCCGGCGAGGACGGTCGCACCGGTTTCCTTGCGGATACGCAGCGCCTCCTCAAGCGTTTCGGGAATGAAGCACTTTACCTGTTCCATAAGACCGCTCCTTTCTTCGCCGCGAGTCGGATGCACTCGACGATCAGGTCATAGCCGGTGCAGCGGCAGATGTTGCCGCTGATGCCGACGCGGATCTCCTCCTCGGTGGGGTCGGGATTCCTGCTCAGCAGCACATAGGTCGCCATGACCATGCCGGGGATGCAGAAGCCGCACTGCACCGCGCCGCCCTCGGCGTAGGCGTCGATGATGCACTTGCCCTTTTCCGTGTCGCGGATGCCCTCGATGGTCAAAAGCTCGCAGCCGTTGACCGCGCCGACGGGGATGATGCAGCTCGTGACCAGCTCGCCGTTTTTGATGATGGAGCAGGCTCCGCACTCGCCCTCGCCGCAGCCTTCCTTGCTGCCGGTGAGGCCGTAGTCCTCACGCAGCACGTCGAGCAGTCTTCTCAGCGGGTCGCCCTGGTAGAGCTTCTGCTCGCCGTTCAATGTAAAACGAATCTCAGTGTACATGTTTCATAGCCTCCTCAATCGCTTCCGGCGGGATGGGAATGGATGTAAAGCGCGTGTTGAGCGCGCGCTCGACCGCGTCCACATAGGCCGCGGAAGCGCCGTTGAACACCAGCTCGCCCATGCCCTTAGCGCCGTAGGGGCCCCAGGGATAGGGATTTTCCTGAATGTGGTAGAACTGCTTCGGGAAATCCATCGAGGTGGGGATCACATAGTCGGACATACTCTTCTGCTTGAAGCGGCCGCCCTTGACCTCCAGCTTTTCCATCGAGCCGTAGCCGAGGGACTGGAGGATGCCGCCGTTGATCTGACCGTGGACGATCAGCTCGTCGATGGCCTTGCCGATCTCGTGAGAGGACCAGACGCCAAGCGTCTTGACCTCGTTCGTCAGCTTGTCCACCTCGACCTCAACGCAGGCAACGCCCCAGCCGTAGCCAAGGTAGGCGTCGCCGCGGAAAGTCGTCTGATCCCACGGATAGCCGTCGGGATGCTCGTACTCGACCTCGGTGGTGAAGTCGCCCTCGCTCCAGCGTTCCTTCATCTCCTGCGCGGCGCGCTCGACAAGGCGGCCGACAACCATGGTGGAGCGGGAGGCTGCGGTCGGGCCGGAGTCCACGACCTTGGAGGTGTCGGGATCGAGATACTCGATCTGATCGATGCTCACGCCGAGCGTGGCAGCGCAGATCTTGCGCAGGCTCGTTTTGAAGCCCTGCCCCATTTCGGTGGAGCCGACCTGAATGCTCACGCGGTCGCCGGTCTTGACCAGCCGCGCGTGCGCCTTGATGATGGCCTGCTCGCCGTTGCCGGTGAACGCGCCGCCGTGGTTATAGAGCGCGATGCCGATGCCCCTGCCGCAGCCGGGCTTGTATTCCTTGGCCTTGCGCCAGTAATCGGACTCGCGGGTGATGACGTCCAGCATCTCGGGGAGCTTGACCTCCTCAATGATGTGACCGTTGGTCGTGGTCTCGTCGCCCTTCTTGGCGAGGTACTGCATCTTGAATTCCAGCGGGTCCACGCCGAGGTGGTGCGCCAGATGGTCCAGATGCGTCTCGATGGCAAAGAGCGTCTGCGGCGCGCCGAAGCCGCGGAACGCGCAGGACGGGAACATATTCGTGCCGATGCCCTCGCCCTTGAGATAGGTATTGTCGAAGGTGTAGACGCCGTTGCCGTGGAACACGCCGCGCTGGAGCACGACGTAGGACGAGGAGAGGTACGCGCCGCAGTTATAGTAGATGTGACCGTACACACCGGTGATCTTTCCGTCCTTCACCGCGGTCTTGTAGATGCACTTGGACGGATGGCGCTTGACGGAGAACTGCGTGTCCTCCTCGCGGTCAAAGACCATCTTGATGGGCTTGCGGATCTTGTTCTCCGCCACCAGAAGAGCGCCGCAGAGCACGTCGGGGAAATGCTCCTTGCCGCCGAACGCGCCGCCGGTCGTGCACTGGCGGACGATGATATCGTCGTAGGGAATGTCCAGCAGCCCCGCGATGGACTTGCGGATGTAGAACGGGCACTGGGCGGAGGCATAGAAGACGAACTTGCCGTCCTCCATATCCGCGATGGCGCTGTTGGTCTCCAGATGGGCGTGCTCCTGGTAGGGGGTAGTCAGGGTCT
>OGXX01004022.1_pt1 | contig 11732 bp, 15 predicted proteins | sample 1576301 | NCBI WGS metagenome assembly OGXX01 (sample SAMEA3541469, study PRJEB24748) | human gut metagenome | biome: human gut; feature: human-associated habitat; material: faeces | place: China | collected 2012 | reverse complement strand
ATTGAGTATGTAGATACTGAAACAGGGAAGCGTTATAAAATAGATGATGCTTTAGTTTTTTCGGAGGTTAGTGATAGTATTAATGATTTAGTAGTAGGAGACTGTGGTATATCTATATTTATTGGATCTCATGAGGTTACTGGTAAAAGAAAAAAGAAAGAAAACACAAAATATGATCATACAATTCGAGCTTTGTGGAACTATGAGGACTTAAGTGTTCATGAACTAGATGAGGTAGATGAATTAATTGCGGATATAGTGGAAAGAGATGCATATAGTAATTTAGAATTTAAATTGTAATGAATAAGGAGGGATTTAGTTCCCTCTTTTTCTTTCAGACACAATAAAAAAGAAACTACACCTATCCATCTCGGACCAGTGTAGTTTGATTAGAATTATAGTATTTTAAGAAGTTTATCTGAGACATTATCGATCTTTATAGTTTCGTAAGTTCCATCTCCTTTAAGCCAAATTAATCTTCTCCCCAGGATCTTTAAACCAATTGATTCTAACATTAATTGATACATGCTAAATTGTAGGGTATAATGTCCTAGGGGTTCATCTATTAAATCATCAAAAGGAGGATACATTGTGATTCCCTTCGACCTCTGATAATCTTTCGTAAGTTCTTCATTTGTTTTCCAGTCTCCTATAATAAATCCAGGGTTATCAGGGGAATCATAGTAGAATAGAAGGTCGGTAGTTCCACAAAATTTAGTATTAATTTCTGGGATATACTTTGATGACATCCTGAATTCTGCACCGACCGGAATTATCGAAGGCGGTAACTCAGAATAAAATTTGAGGATACTTTCTTCTTTAGGTGCGAAGGGAATTAACCAACCCTCCTCTGGAATATATTGCCTTCGGATATTGGTCGGAATTAATTCAGGGTAACCACATTTTATCCATGTCATTGCTTCTCCAAATTCATGATACTTCGTTCCTTGTGTTACTGATTTTACATTTTTATATTTCCATTCTCTGAGGACATCTTCTTGAGTTCTTCCATTCTTTTTTGCATATCGTTCTGAGATTGTATGTTTATCGAAGGGTCTAACAAAGTTTTCGATTATATTAGAAACTGGTGTATATTCTTCAGTTCCTATAAAATACTTATGTCCTTCTTCTATAAATGTTATATCGGAAAAATGTTCAGATATTAAGTTTCTTGTTGTTTGTATAATTTCTTCTGTAGTCATATTCTTTTATTTTATTATCATATATAAGATTCACTAGTGCAGAGAAGAGCAAAATCCTTACTTATGATATGAAAATAATGATAAGTTTTGCAGACTTCGAGGAAATATTAGAAAATCGAGCTGAGTTTAATTTAGTAAGTAAATTTAATCGTACGAAAGATCCAGAATTAAAAGCTATAATTTCTCTAATTCTTCTTGCCGAGACAGTATCTAATGGAGCAATAATAACTTTAAAGAAATTAACATTTGCTACTGCTCTAGAGGGTGTAGATTTATGGAGAGGGAAAGTTAATACTAGAAGTTATGCGAAGATTAAAACAATAGGGGATTTGAAAGAATGGTTAAGATGTAATTTAGTCGGAAAATTGATAACAGTTAAGAGATATGGAAAAAATAAAGTTAGAGTTATCGATTTATTATCAAAAGAAGAGGAGAGTTAATCTTCTCTTTTTCTTTTTAAGGAGAAGAAAAATAAACCCGACTTTCACAAGCCAGGTTTAATACATGAAAATTTAAAAAAAAATAACAGTCGATTTTTCCTGTCGTTATTTTTTTTTTACATATATAAGGTTTTTAAGGTTTGGAAAATAATAGAAACACAAAACCTTATATATGTTATGATATCAATAATAGACATTTTAGAAAACGGAGAAAAAATTGTAAAGTACTTAGAAGTAAGATTTCATACAATTAAATATGCTGATGAATATTACCATAAGTTTATTTTAATTCATTCTTTGTGTAAGTATGCAGCTAGTTTAGATACAGTTTACTACGACCTTATAATATATCACACAAAGTTGATTGGATGGTCTAATGAAGTCGATCTTAATAGTGTGAGTAGTATAAAAACTAAGGAAGATTTAGCAATATGGCTTAAAAATAATTTAGTGGGAAAAATAATAACACTTAAGAGATATGGAAAGAATAATGATTTCGTATCCTGAATTCTTAGAAAATCTAGAAGAGTATAAAAATAAATACTCTGATTCTAGGGGTTCACTTCAATATAGAGATAAAACAGAAATTATGTTGATTCAAAATTTAATATATCGTTTGGCAGATATTCATCTTTATATTCTTAGTTTAAAAATTCAAGGAGCTGGAGGAAGTTTTATTAGATTAAGTATTCCTAGCATTAATAGGATTATAGATGAATTAATAAAATTATATCCAGAAAAATATAGTAAGTGGGGATATATAGACTTAGACTCATTTAATCTACTTTATGGAAGTGATGAAGTTATCTTAAAGGAAGTAGTTAAATTTTTTATTGGGAAGATTTTTACAATTAAGAAAATAAATGAAAAGAAGTCTTATACCGTTTTTAGAATTTCTTAAGATATTAGATGATCCAGAAGTAAATTCAGCAGGACGTTTAAATCGATACTTTTCTTGGGGAGAAGATACAAAACCAGTCGAACGAGGAATGTTAATTGGGATAGGGCTACAATTAATAAACTCCTATATATTTTTTGATGAGTCTCATAAATTTTCTAAGAACTCACTTCAAAAAGTTGATAATATTATAGGTCATCTTATATCAACATTTCCGAAAAAATATTCAAAGTGGAGGAAGATGAGCCCTGAGATATCAAGAGTTTCTGAAAATCTCTCTGAATATTCATCAAAAGAGGAATTTATATCCGAGATAGCTTGGATATTTGCTGGAAAACTTTTTAAATTAAAAAAGACAAGAGTTTAATTCTCTTGCCTTTATTTTTCTTTTTGAAAAAAACAATAGAAGAATTTCAAGACCTTTTCATTTTACTTGATTATGTACTCTTGTAAAATTACTTATCTATTATTCTTCCATCTACTTGTAGGACTTTAGCATGAAATTAACTACTTAATCCTCCTACACTGTTAACCATATACAACAAGGTAGCTTATAAGAAAATGTTAACTATCATAAGCATATAGTTAATTTAGGTTAGGCTACCCGTGACTTCCGCCCGGACCGAACACCTAATTCTTTCATATATAAGAATTTCAGGGGTTTAGAAATTTCTTCTGAAAAAAAATGGTAATGGACCAAACTTATTTCGCAATCCACTACCTGACCTGATAAATATTCCAAAAAGTCGTACTTACTTTAAGTTCAATTTATCTTAGCTAACCTTTATCGCTACAAGGGTATATCTTTTTGAAGTTCTAATAGTTAATTTCTTAACTATCATGAGTATTTCCCAAAGATAATAATTACAAATACCTTTATAGAATTTTACAGTGACCTTAGAGGTATATAAAATTTCTATCTTCTACCATATATAAGAATTTCAGGGGTTTAGAAATACCCAAATTTTTGTAGATTATTTATTAATTCTTGTATATTATCATCTATCTTTTCTTTTTCCATGTTGTTCCAATTAACTCTATCATTTTGTTCTGGATTACCAAATATTCGAGTTATCCAATAGGGGATTTTAGTTCCTCTTATATTATCCCATCTAGATGTGTTTGTTTTTTCAGAAAGTGCCCATAATACTTCTTCTATTGTATATAACATAGATTGGTGAATATGTAATGATACTTTAAAAACAGATCTCATTATTCCTATTATATTATCTAGGAACATATTTAATTGATCTTTATTAGTAAATACTCCAAAATTTCTCGAATCTATATTATAAATATCTCTCAAAGTTAGTATTATTCCTTTTCTAAACTTAAAATTATTATAACCTCCGATATATCTATAAAGTTTATCTATGAATTCTAAGGCTCCTTTATTACTAATGATAAAGTTATTAACAATTATATCAGAAAAATCAAACATATAGTTATTATATACATTTAATCCAGATAAACTACTATAACTATTTTTAATATTTTTCTTGATAGATTTATAGAATTTACCTCTTACTATAGTACTTTTTCCATATTCATAAAAACGATATGTAGGAAGACCATATTTGAAGTACATATAAGTATCTCTAACTCTATCATCAATAGCTTTTTCATCATGAAAACTAGAATCAATTTCTACAATGAATTTCGCTTTATAAAAGAAATAATCAGAAAGTATATAATGTTTCTCCCAAAGTTCTGTTCGAGTTTTTGGAACTTTCTCTTTAGTTAATATTTCTTTCCAGAGCTCTCTATCCATTATTGGAACGGGAAATTCTTTTATATACTTTGTAAAATCTTTTTCTTGCGTTAATTCATTTTTTATTTTTTCTATATCTTCTTCAAACTTTTTTGAAAAACTACTTTCATTAGCGATAAGAGCATCTCTTCTATTTTTAATAATAGAGATGTGAGTGTTATCTTCTTTTAAAAGATACGTTGGAATGATATATCCTTGTTCAATCTCTTCTGCATAATATTTGCATCCCATAGCAAATATCTTAATTAGGTCTGTATTCATAAGTTATATTAATTTTATTTCTATTTATAAGGTTTAGACCTTAAGAGCCTTATATGTGTAGTTTATTACATGAAAAACAAACTTAAAAGAAATGAAAATTGAACAAGAATTAATCGATGAATCTTATAGAGGATTCGTAAGAAGAGACCTAGTAGATCTATACCAAAGATTTATAGGTGAAAGAAGTGGAGGAAAAGTACATAATTCATCATTATCTAATGAGATAACTCCTGGTAATGATGTAAATGTTAGTGAAAGATTTTTAAATAGACAGAAAAGGAGGGGGATTAAATTACTAAGATTTCCGAAAACTATTCATATAATTAAAAGATGTTATGAAGAAAGGTTTGGTGGTTTTATTGAATCTGTCTATACTATTGAATATGGAATTTTGCATTTAATGTACTTTGATGAGAATGTATTAATTGAATTCTCTAAAACATTTCGATCTCTTGAGAATGATAATATAGATGTATTGAGAGAAAAACTCAGAACTGTATTATCTGGAAAAATTATAGGAGATAATAAATTCATTTCTGTAGATAGAATAGAAAACCTAAGAACCAGAAAATAAAAAAATTGAAGGAGACTTTTTACAGTTCTCCTTCTTTTATTTTTCTTCTTAGGACATAAAATCTAGCTTTTTCGTTTTTACTAGATCTAAGTCATTAAATGGAGTACCTTCGATAAGATTTACTCCTGTTTGTTGTAAAATCCATCCAAGTCCGGTCAAGTTTCCATATTCATCTACTACAATCTTTTTATCCCATATTGTTAGTTTAGGGAAATATAATTTGTAGTCCGGGAAAATCATACTCCATTCATCTTCATTTCCTTCTAAAAATTTATCTAGTTCAGGGTGAGTATTTATTTTTTTTGTTCTCCCATTCCATATCACATCAAAACACGGCCGAAGAATATATGGACAAACTTCGACTCCCTGACACTCTCCTGGTTCTGATGTTCTAGAAATAACTTTACATTTATTTCTTACCAGAGTCATTATTTTGTCCATTGAGTAGTCGGCCGTATTAATTATCACTATCTTTCCGGTTATATATGTTGGATTCTTTGGGTTAACGTGAATTAGACTACCTACCGAAGGATCTATCTCTTCTTGTAAGTAAATAGCCTCGATAAAAGCATCTAATCCATTCCCATAATATACGGAATTCATTTTTTTATCTCCTTCCCTAGTAATATCCCAGCAAATTCAGTAAGATCTACATCCCTAACAAATACATCAACTGGCTTAATGAATATAACAGTCCTTTCTACTATTGTCCCATCTTCTCTTACTGCTGATACATTATATAGGTTTTTTGATATTTTAGGGAGAAATGATTCAGGTACATATTTCCAATCAATTGCCATAGCTTCATCATCAAACATCTCTGATACTAGGTATTTTTCTTGTTTCATATCTTATATTTTTTAAAGTTGATTAATAATTTGTTCAGTATATGCTACCGGATCGAATTTCTTAAGCTCTTTCAATCTTGTCTTGAGCTCTTTTATACGATCCGAAGTATCTTTATTTTTTCTTAAGTAACTGATAGGCTTCGACATAACAGAACTAACTATCTTGAGGCATTCCAAAAACTCTCATTATCTCTTCATCACTCGCCTTCGGATTTTTATTTAGAATGTAATCCGAAATAACTGGAAGAGCCTCAAGAACAGCTATATCAAACTGCGTCTTATCTATCTTCTTCTGATTAACCTTTACTACTAAATCTATATAGTTTTTATATGTATAATCTAACCAATCATACATAGGTATTCTAAATGCAGTATTCCCATCTGTCACATTCAACATATAAGTTGAAGAATCATAACAACATTTTCTTGCTAAATCTTCAATCTCTTCTATAGTAATACCTCTTGCTCCAGGAACTCTTCCAATAAATAATTTAGGTCCATTTCTATCACTTAAATTATCCATGAATATTTTATTTTCATTTTCAAGCTTTCTGAATTTTTTGAGATTAGGAGTAAATATTCCAGTTGATCCCTCGAACAATATTCCTTCAGTTTTTCCATCTGGACTTATTTGTCTGGAAATTTTATAAGAATAGATTACTCTACCTTTACCAGTCCTCCATAATTTTTCAAGTTCTGAATTTTCTTTATCAATTAAAAGATCTACATTAGGTTCAAGAAGCATAGGATCATTAGCTTTATATGCTTCATATAATGATTTAGGAGAAAATGATGGATATAAAGATTTGATCGAAACCCCTAATCCAGATACAACGTCTTTTAGATACAGACAAAGAGGTAAAGGTAAAGGGAGCATTTTAGGTTCTAGTGCACCTACTGGAGAAGGTTCGTACTCTACCTCTTTTATTAAATCTAATAATACATTACAATATACATCACTAAGTCTAGTCTTTGTATAACGATCTGCACTTTGAGGAGATTCTACTCCATCAATAGATATTTTTGCATAACTATTTCCATGTCCTGTAAATACTCCAGATTTTACAAGTGTTCCATTTAGACCTGATAAGCCAGTGAGAGAGTGAGGATGATATGCTGCTACAGATGCTATCAATTCAGTTGTAGGAATATCCTTTCCTCTTGGAAACTTAGTTGCTGCATATATTAATCTTTTATAACTAACTTTACAGCCAAATAAATCTGCCATATGTCTATGGAGATTTATATAACCTCCAAAATCTAAATAAGCATCTCTTGCAATTTCTCCAATAGCTCTTTGTTGAACTAGCTCTTTGTGTGTAATCTGTGGTAAATCTATTTCTTTCTTTTTTCTAGCCATATTATTCTATAACTCTAATTTTTTCTAAATTATTCCAAAACTCTATTTCTATATTTCCAGCACGAATATTCATTGATTTTTCGGTTGTAAGATTTGTTACCCTAACAGAAAATGTATATATCCCACCAGTACATTTTCCTTGTATAATAGGAGGATATTCTAATAAAATTATATCTCCTTCATTTATGCTTTCAATAAATTTAGTTAATTTATTAGAAAAACATTCTAGATTTTTTCTTTTTGTTATAACTTGGATTGTATATTTCATTGAAGGTAATGATTCTTCCTTAATACCTTCTATACTTAAATCATAAACTTGTGAATCCATTGTCAATTATTTTAAATTTCCCAAAACAATAATATAAAATATTTAGTTCAAGAACACTAAATTTCATACTCTTTTTATTTTCTAAATTGGTAACTGTAATATATCCTTGAAATAATAATGAATATAAAATCATTACTAAATCTCCTTCATTCAGATACAGATTTATGAATTCTTTTTTCTTCTTATTCATTAATCTATAAATTCCAGAGTTTTTATTAGTTAATATTTTCTTAGCTCTATCACAACATATATTTTGTGGTTCACCAAGTAATATTACTATTTTAACTTCTGGAATATTCGGATATTTATAAGTCTGTGAATCCATATGGGTTAGTTATAATTCCTGCATCAAATAATAATTTTTTTCTAACATTGATATCTTCGGTCAATGACATAGCATATCCTATATTTTCAGTAGTTACTTGGATTAATCTTCTTGTTGATGGATTAAAATAACAAGTATCGACATCTTCAACATCCACAGATCCGATTCCTTTAAATCTTGAGTAAGGCCTGTTTGGATTTAGACCTGAAGGAAATAACTCTCCGGTTTTCATATCGGATTGGTAAAATATTTTTCCATCTTGTTTAAATAGTGGGCCTTCTGCATAATATACTAAACCAAAATCCAGCATAAATCTAGCAAATTTTGAAATACAGTATAAAATTCCTGCTCTAATCTGGCTACCATCACTATCTTCATCCGTACATATTACCAATTTCCCATATTTGGCGTATTTTTTTATTCTCTCATAAGCTTCTTCTGCTGTCTTACATCCAATAGTAACATTATGTATATCTACACCTAATCCCATTAAAGAGAAAATTGTATAAAATTCTTTATTTTCAAGAACTCTATCAATATCAAGTTCGCTTGAATTGAGAACTTTACCTCTCAACCCAACAATTCCTTGATACAAAGGAGATCTTCTTCCTGAAATAAGGCTTCCTGCAGCACTCTGACCTTCACAGACCCACAACTCACAGTTAAACCTATCATTAGCCCCTGCGGTAGCTGGAGCATATCCAGGAACCATTTCAGATTTACTTCTATACATAGAATTACCAGAGGCAGATTCTATTATTTTTTGAGCTTTTTCTTCAGCTGAAAATGATCTCATTGAATTATAAATAGTATTCAATCGATCAACATGAGATTGCCAATAGTCAGAATCAGATCTAAATATTTTTACAAACTCTTTAACAAGTGCTTCTGTAAAATCTGACTGTTTTACTTTTCCAATAGATTTTAATCGCACTTTGGTCTGACTATCGAACGAAATTACCTCTGCTAAAAGCACGACACATGATTTAAAACCATTCATAGTATATTTATGAGTAATTTTATACTCAGCTCTGATTGCTTGGTCAAAACATGCCTCTACGTAATTTAAATGTTGTCCCGTATTTACTACGAGACCATTCACACTACCATAACTACTTTTATTAGACATCTCAGGATCTACATCAAAATATATTAAAACTTTTACTTCTGAATTTTTACTTGTATCTTCAGGAATAATAGTTTTAATAATTTTGTACTTATACATATCAAGATCTGCGGCTGTCATATTTTTTCCATTTGCAATAACAGTTACTTTTCTTTTGTAGAATTCCTTCATTATAAGAAGAAAGTAGTTTAAATTATCATAAGGAATAACAACTCTAGGATCAGGAACATATGTAGTACCTAGCTTAAATAAAACCATAGTACTCATTCCTGTTGGTAAATTCACGCCAAGTTTTTTATTTATATCAGAAAGTTTCATAGCACCTTCAAAAGCAAGATTGCCATAATTTTCATATACAACTATATAAAATAGATCTTTTTTACTTCTAGGTCCTTGTGATTCCCAAAGTTGTTTTACCTCTGGAATAGATTTATCATAATTATCTTGTGTAATCTTTGATAATAAAATATATTGTTCAGAAAGGGCACAGGTACAAGCACTTCCAACCCCATGCAAGTTTTCTATGATTTTCATCATAAGTTTAGACTATCTCACCTAAAATTTAGTTCTGTACTTAGTCGTTAAACAATAAAATTATTTTATTGCTTGGTATTAGATTATTATATCTTTCACCAATTTTTGCAGAATTTTCTTAGGAAATGTTTCCTAAGCCGCCATTCTGACGGCCAATGTGAGCGCCTGTATCGTCTCCCTTCCCGTTAAATTTACTTCCAGAATTTAATGTACTTATAGACAAATGTGCCATAGTTTTTCCAGGTATCTCACTCATTCTTAATGGAATACCCCAGCTATTATCTGCTACTAGATTAAATCCATTATAATTTTCTGTATCTACTATGATTGTTGTTGCATCAGGATTATCGTAAAGTACATCTATTGCATTATCTATAATTTCTCGAAAAGCATTACATGCACCTTCACATGGTTTTCCTGATGGATCTGGAGCAAGAGATCCTAACATATAATCCGGATTAGTTAACACATTTTCCGGCCATTGTAATAGTCTAATATCTCCAGGTCCTTTCTTTTTATTTTCTTCCATAAATAAATTTAGTTTTTATTAAAAATTTCAATATTAAATATGTTTTCATTTATAAATAGTGGGAAAATAACACAATAATATCTTCCCATCTATAAGGTTTATATGTCTAATGGTTGGTTGTTTTTAATATATTATCTTTCTTTATACTTCCAAATAAAGCTTTTATATATGTTTCCCTTATTTCCTTTACATGCTTTTGAAATACTGTCACAATTAAAACCTAATTCTTTATTTATTTGAGATAAACTATCCCATATCTTTATAAATTCATTGTTTAATGTATACTGAATTATTTTTCTTTTTTGAGATAAAATTTTTATAGAATCTAATTTTTTATTTTCTAATTTATCGTAATCCTTTTTATACATCCATCTATAGCCGACTGCTGTTTTTATCTTACCTAAACAACAACCTTCAATAGCTTTTCTAGTTATCTCATATTTTTCGAGAATAGGTTTAATAGATTCCCACTCTCTGATAAAATTTCCATCTAGATCAAATTGTACTATTTTATTAATATATCTTCTTGTTTTACTAAAATCTATTTTATCTACAATACCATTACAGCTATTATAATCAATAGAATTCATCCATCTAAAATTTCCAGCTCTTCTTCTTTTCCCATTACAACATGCACTAATATGATATATAGATATTTTTAATGTATTACTGGCTTCTGTTGCTGTCTCCCATTCTTTTATGAATTCACCATCTAAACTGAGTTGTATTACTTTAGATAAATTTTTCTTACTTTTTGGTAGATAAGATAGTAAATCATTTTTATTATTTTCATAATCTTTCAAGTACATCCACCGAAACTTTCCTACAGTAATTACTAATTTTTTACAACATTTATGTATCTGACATGTTTTAATATTAAAATGTTCTGCAGCTTCTTTTATAGTAAACCAATGTTTTACAAATTCTCCTTCATAAGTAAGTTGAACTATTTCAGATTCTTCTAGCGGAGGATTTATTAAAGCATCTCTTCCTCCTATAGTACTATTATATCCATTATTAAAACTATCATATCTCTTTATGTAATAAATTTCAAGAGTATCTAATATAGTTAATATTTTGAAATAATTATCAGATACTATTGTAACTAAAACTTTATATGTAAATTTATCAGGTCCATACTTTTTTCTGGCTCTATTTATTTTACCACCTGCATATTTATCGGCCATTCTATTCCAATCATAATTTCTTCCTGCTTCATCAAAAGTTTGTCCTACATAGTGTTTTCCAGAAGGACTAGTTCTAAGATAAATGATTCCACGATATTTCTTTTTAGAATGGTGTATAAATTTTCCATTTAGTATTTCTGTCATAGTTTAAGTTTTTTAATTAATTCAGTTTTTTCTTTTGCTGTAAGTCCTGAAGAGAGATTAGTTACTTCTATTTTTCGGCCGGCAGAATCAAGTAACTTAGATATTAGACCGAAAGAATTTAAACTTATTCGGTCTTTTCCTTCAGTTACTATAATATCAATGGCCGAAGATAATAATAACTCTTCTAATTTAGGAGTTTCTTCAG
>OGXX01004017.1_pt1 | contig 11740 bp, 6 predicted proteins | sample 1576301 | NCBI WGS metagenome assembly OGXX01 (sample SAMEA3541469, study PRJEB24748) | human gut metagenome | biome: human gut; feature: human-associated habitat; material: faeces | place: China | collected 2012 | reverse complement strand
CAACTTGTAGCCATCAGAGCTACAGCCATCATTGCCATTACCATTAACTTTGTCTGTTTCATATTCTTTCTAATTTAAATTTTCTTGTTATTATTAATTGATTATAGTATATCTTAACGTCGCTTTCTACCTTCTATTATATTAGAGTTCTCCCGGCTTTTATCCGTTATCCGGAAGCTTCTACATTTTAGGGCATTATAGAAGCTGATTCACTTCTTTCACTTGCAAAGTTACAGATAAGACTCGAATAAACAACATTTGTCAAACGCATTTAGACATTTTTAACCTCTAAATCTTTATTTATCACCTTTTTAACCAAAAAAGGCAACAGAAAGCACTTTTCTTATAGCTAAACCGTCAAATGTAGCCTCTCAAGGTAAGAATAGCCCAAATCTCAACAAAAAAAACATAAAAAACAGTGTTTTATTTTGTAGTGTCTTGAAATTGCACTATCTTTGCACTCGAAAAGAAATAAATACATTAATAATATAAAAGAAAGCAAGTATGATTCTTTTTTTTAGAACTCCATCTAAGAGTGTGATTGCGACCGAGATTGACCACAAACCATCTCAGGACGAAATCAATGAACTTTGTTGGCTTTATGGTGACGCGACTTTAGAGGACGCCCAGCAGTTGCAGGGCTTCTATGTCGGCCCACGCCGTGAAATGATTACTCCTTGGAGTACAAATGCCGTTGAAATCACCCAAAATATGGGTATCAGTGGCATTTCTCGTATAGAAGAATACTTCCCTTCGCAGTCGATGGAAGCAAATCCAGACAGAATGATATTCCGTAACTACGATGGATTGAATCAAGACATTTTCACGGTGGATATTCAGCCAGCAGAAATACAGTTCGTTGACAATCTTGAGAAGTTCAACGAGGAGGAAGGATTGGCACTGTCGCCAGAGGAAATAGAATATTTACATAAGGTAGAAAAGCAGAACAACCGCCCACTGACCGACTCGGAGGTGTTTGGTTTTGCACAAATAAACTCGGAACACTGTCGCCACAAGATATTCGGTGGCGAGTTCATCATCGACGGAAAGGTGATGGAAAGCAGTCTTTTCAACCTTATAAAGAAAACAACAAAGGAAAATCCAGGCAAGATTTTGTCTGCTTACAAAGACAATGTAGCCTTTGCAGAAGGCCCCGAAATAGAGCAGTTTGCTCCGAAAAACCAAAGCACGTCCGACTTCTTCCGTGTGAAGAACATTGAGAGTGTTATCTCGCTGAAGGCTGAAACCCACAATTTCCCTACTACTGTAGAACCTTTCAACGGTGCTGCAACAGGCACAGGTGGCGAAATTCGCGACCGTATGGGCGGCGGTGTAGGCTCTTGGCCTATTGCAGGAACAGCAGTTTATATGACAGCTTACCCACGCTTGCAAGACGAAAACGGAAAGATGCCCGCCTTGCGCGATTGGGAGGACATACTGCCAGTGCGCGAATGGCTCTATCAGACGCCTCAACAGATACTTACGAAAGCCTCTAACGGCGCAAGCGACTTTGGCAATAAGTTCGGACAACCGCTGATTGCAGGTTCTGTATTGACTTTCGAACACCAAGAAAACGGCGAAAAATATGCTTACGACAAGGTGGTTATGCTTGCTGGCGGTGTAGGTTATGGTGCGAAGCGCGACTGCTTGAAGAAAACGCCACAGCCAGGAAACAAAGTTGTTGTTGTAGGTGGCGACAACTATCGCATCGGACTTGGTGGCGGCTCGGTATCGTCGGTAGACACTGGACGCTATTCAAGCGGAATCGAGTTGAATGCTATCCAGCGTGCCAATCCCGAAATGCAGAAGCGTGCCTACAATCTTGTTCGTGCGTTGGTGGAAGAAGACGAAAACCCTGTTGTTTCTATTCACGACCACGGTTCAGCAGGACACTTGAACTGTTTGAGCGAATTGGTAGAAGACTGTGGCGGCAGAATAGACATGGACAAGCTGCCTATCGGCGACAAAACGCTGAGCGCAAAGGAAATCATTGCCAACGAATCGCAAGAACGTATGGGCTTGCTGATAGACAAGAAGTATCTCGACCACGTGCGTCGCATTGCCGAACGCGAACGTGCGCCGATGTATGTGGTAGGCGAAACAACAGGCGATGCGCACTTCTCGTTCGTTCAGAAAGATGGTGTAAAGCCATTCGACCTTGATGTTGCGCAAATGTTCGGACACTCACCGAAGACCATTATGAAGGACGAAACGGTGGAACGCAAATATGCCGACGTTGCTTACGATATTGCAAAGATTGACGATTACGTTACACGTGTGCTGCAATTGGAAGCCGTAGCTTGCAAGGATTGGCTCACAAACAAGGTGGACCGCTCGGTTACAGGACGTGTGGCACGCCAGCAATGCCAAGGACAAGTGCAGTTGCCACTGTCCGATTGTGGCGTGGTAGCACTCGACTACCGTGGCTATAAGGGTATTGCCACCGCTATCGGACACGCTCCGCAAGCAGGTTTGGCATCGCCAGAAGCAGGCTCGGTGCTCTCTGTGGCTGAGTCGCTGACCAATATTGTATGGGCTCCGCTTGCCGATGGAATGGACAGTATCAGTCTTTCAGCAAACTGGATGTGGCCCTGCCGTGCGCAAAAGGGAGAGGACGCACGCCTTTACAGTGCAGTGAAAGCCTTGTCGGACTTCTGCTGCGCCATTGGTGTGAACGTACCGACAGGTAAGGATTCGCTGTCGCTTACACAGCAATATCCTAACGGCGAGAAGATTGTTTCACCGGGAACAGTCATCGTTTCAAGCGGTGCAGAGGTGAGCAATGTGCGCCAAGTGGTTTCTCCAGTATTGGTGAACGACAAGAATACACGCCTTTATCACATCGATTTCAGCTTCGATGAGCAGCGTCTGGGTGGTTCTGCCTTTGCACAGAGCTTGGGCAAGGTTGGTTCTGACGTTCCTACCGTGAAGGAGCCTCGCTACTTCTGCGATTGCTTTGATGCCATTCAAGAGATGATTCGCCGTGGGTGGATTCTTGCAGGACACGATATTTCGGCTGGTGGTATGATTGCAACGCTGCTCGAAATGACTTTTGCAAATCCTGAAGGTGGTCTGAACATCAACTTGCACGATATGCAAGGCGACGATATAGTGCGCAAGCTGTTTGCCGAAAATCCAGGCGTCATCATTCAAGTTGCCAACGAACACAACGACGAAGTAAAGGCTTTCTTGGAAGAGAACTGCATTGGCTTCGCACGCATTGGCTATCCAAACACCAAAAACCGTACACTAAGCATTGCCGATGGAAGTTGGAAACACGACTTCGACATCGACTCTTTGCGCGAATCTTGGTACGAAACATCTTACTTGTTAGACCGTAAACAGACTGCAAATGGGTTAGCCGAGAAACGACACGATAACTATAAGAAGCAACCAATCGAAATGAAGTTCAACGAAAACTTCACAGGTAAGTTGAAGCAATATGGTTTAAATCCAAACAGATGGAAAGACAACGACACAACAACCCATCAGACACACCGTAAACCAAAGGCTGCCATTATTCGAGAAAAGGGTACTAACGGCGACCGCGAAATGGCTTATAGCCTCTATCTTGCAGGTTTTGAGGTGAAAGATGTTATGATGACCGACCTCATTTCGGGTCGTGAGACGCTTGAAGAAATGAATATGATAGTGTTCTGTGGCGGTTTCTCTAACTCCGACGTACTCGGTTCAGCAAAGGGTTGGGCAGGTGCTTTCCTCTATAACCCTAAGGCTAAGCAGGCACTCGACAACTTCTATGCACGCGAAGATACACTGTCGCTCGGCATCTGTAACGGCTGTCAGTTAATGGTAGAGCTAAATCTTATCAACCCAGAGCACAAGCATCGCTCACGATTGACGTACAACGACAGCCATAAGTTTGAAAGTGCTTTCCTCGGATTGAACATTCCAGAGAACAAGAGCATTATGTTAGGGTCGCTCAGTGGCAGCAAACTTGGCATTTGGGTAGCACACGGAGAAGGTAAGTTTATGCTTCCTGAACCCGAAGACCGTTATAATATTGTTGCGAAATACAACTATGCACAATATCCGGGCAACCCGAACGGCTCTAATTACAATGTAGCTGGTATCTGCTCTGACGACGGTAGACACCTCGCAATGATGCCTCACCTCGAACGTTCTGTATTCCCTTGGCAACAAGCGTGGTACCCAATAGACCGTCGCAACGACGAAGTTACTCCGTGGATAGAGGCATTTGTCAATGCACGCCAATGGGTTGAGGAACGAATAAAATAATAATGTCAGATAACAAAAACAAAGAACTAAACAACACAAGCCTGTCTTCTTCTGCCTCAAACAGAAGAGGTGGGCTTGCTATTTATTGGAATGCCTTCAAGACATTCTTCAAGATTGGTGCGTTCACGCTCGGCGGTGGTTACGCTATGATTTCTATTATAGAGAACGAGGTAGTAGAAAGACAAAAGTGGATAAGCAAGGAAGAGTTCGTTGACCTTATCGCAATGGCACAGAGTTGCCCTGGTGTGTTTGCTGTAAACATAAGTATTTTCGTTGGATACAAGCTCCGCAAGACGCCAGGAGCATTGTGCACAAGTCTGGGAGCGGTGTTACCATCGTTCCTTATGATTCTTCTTGTTGCGCTGTTCTTCCATCAGTTTATGGACTTAGCGTGGGTAGAAGCAATGTTTCGTGGCATTCGCCCTGCCGTAGTGGCACTCATTGCCGTGCCCACATTTAATCTTGCGAAAAGAGCAAAGATTAATCTTGCCAACTGCTGGATACCCATTGTTACAGCATTACTCATTGCTTATTTAGGTGTAAACCCTATTTACATACTCATTGCTGCTGTTGCAGGCGGCTATCTGTATGGTAAATTCATAGCCCCAACCGAATAGATATGATATTTCTACAACTCTTTTACACATTCTTTACGATTGGACTGTTTGGCTTCGGCGGCGGTTACGGTATGCTTTCGCTTATCCAAACCGAGACAGTGATACGCCATCACTGGCTGTCTTCAGCGGAATTTACCAATATCGTGGCTATTTCGCAGATGACACCTGGTCCTATTGGCATAAACTCTGCAACCTATTGTGGCTATACGGCAGTGCACAATGCTGGCTTTACAGGCGGAATGGCAGTGTTAGGCAGCATTACTGCCACATTCGCATTGGTGCTACCGTCGCTTATATTGATGCTTCTCATCAGTAAGATGTTCCTGAAATATATGAAGACGCCCTTGGTTCAATCCATCTTTATGAGCGTACGCCCTGTTGTAGTAGGGTTGCTGACAGCAGCTACATTATTGCTTTGCAATGCCGAAAACTTCTCGCGACCTAACATGAACTTATGGCATTTCTGCATCAGCATTGCCCTTTTCCTTGCCACTTTTGTTGGTACGATGTGGCTAAAGATAAACCCAATCCGCATGATTTGCTATTCCGCAGTTGCAGGATTGGTACTCCTTTATTAAAAGGAAGAAATGAAGAACAACCCTTGCAATGCAAGCCGTCTACATAAAAGAAATGTTTTCACAACTACCCTACTCTGCTTAGACACCTTATTATATATAGGAGGAAAAGCTCAGAAAGATGTAAATATTTTTCATAGACATATCTTTCGCTTAACTCACTCTTTATCAACACATTGCAAAACCTATTGTTTTGCATTCCAAAAGCGTCTGTTTTGCACGGTAAAAGCGTAGGTTTTGCATCGCAAAAGAGCCGCTTTCGCAATGCTAAAGCGCAAGTACCATTTTTCAACAGAATTATCTTTACAAAACTATAGCTGTTTTTCAACGACGATATTCAGCAACAACAAGGAAACGGTTTCTCTAATAAGCTTCTATTGAACCACAAAAATGTTTAGATACAAAGCCCTAAAAAAGCCTATGCCTGCTCACGCATACATAGGCCTTGCCACTTAACTAAATAACTCAAAAAATTACTTGACTCAATTCTTGTTAGTGCGCCTTCATCACGAGGACATACTAACTTACATTTGTTTGACTATTAACTTACTAATAACTATTTTGTCTATTTGTAATCAAGACTTATTTATAAGTGTTGCAAAGGTATATATAAAAAAACAAAAAACAAACTATTTACGGCGTTTTTTTCTTGGAATTATGGATTTTTATAGCTATAGAAACACTTTAACATATACTTTTGGCTTTTATTTCCATTAATAACAGGCAACTTTGTTATTATTTTCCTCAACCTACTAACAATGTGTTTATTTTTTCTTAATACCGTTTTGATTGAATTGTTATTACAAAATTGCTGTCATATACAGTGTTCATTGGTAAACAGTTTTGTTGCAAAGGAGGGATTAGCTTGTTTATATGCTTTCCTCTTCTTTCTTTTTTCCCTCTGCCAAAACAAGGGTTATATCGCTGTAAGTTATTTCAGAAGGGCAGGCATCTTTAATGCTTTTGAAGCCTTCGTTAGGCGAAAAGTTCTTCAGTATGCGTCGAATGGTTGCCACTTTCTGCTCATCTACAAAGTCGGTGGCTTGCAATTCGCCACTCGCAATATATTTTGCAATATGGTTTACAATGGTTTGCAGCGTAAGACTGCGCTCTTTTGCAATGGCCTTCAAGTCCATTCCGCTTTTATAAAGTCTGTAACTTATGGCGTGTGTAGCTTCTTTGGGCTTCTTTTCAGCCTTTGCCTTGCGCTTTCTGTCGCGCCGTTTTGCACCATCTTCATCGCCCATTGATATAAGAATGGTTTCTTGCTTGCACTTCAGATAGCGGCTTGTGCTGAAGTCTTCCTCCATCATATCCTCCAATAGCAATAGCTTTGCCTGTCGGGTTTGTTCAAGTTCTGCAATGTTGTTGTCTATGCGCTTCATTGCTTCCTTGTTCTTACTCTCTATGCCTTTGGTTATTTCAATCTGCTCGGAGAATATTTCTGTAAGCTCGTTGTAGAAGTATCGCGCACCGCTCTTTATTCTTTCGAGAAATTCGGGACTGTGCAAATCGTCCATCGGCATACTTCTTACAAGCTGTGTCCATTTCGACGATACGTCGAGAATGCGCTTCTGCAAGTCGTCCAACGTTGTTCGGTGGAGTGCAATCGTTTTGGCGTACTTGTGAAAGTGCTCTACCAAAGTTCTGAAAAGGGCAGATTCGAGGGTGGAAATTTCGTTGAAGTTGAACAGTTCCATTATCAACATTCTGTAATATTCCTCTTTCAACAGTGGCAAATTCCTTATACTCTCTGCTGCACGCATATTCTGTTGGGCGATATAGCTGTCTACCCGTGCATCGTTGATAACAGCATTCTGGTTCAGCGGCGATACCAACACCAACCCTTCCAACGAGCGGCAACGGCTCAAAGCCACATATACCTGTCCCGAAGCAAACGCCTGCTGGGCGTCGATAATGGCGTGTTCAAAGGTAAGTCCCTGACTTTTGTGTATGGTAATAGCCCAAGCCAATCGCAACGGATACTGCGTGAAGGTGCCCAACACCTCGCCTTCAATCTGCTTTGTCTGCTCATTGAGCGTGTAGCGAGTATTCTCCCACGTCTGTGGCTCTACTTCTATCGCCTCGTCCTCGCCAGCACAAGCCACCATTATCTTTTCTTCGTCAATGTAGGTAATGCGTCCAATCTTGCCGTTGTAGTATCTGTCGAAGCGGTCGTTGTGGATAAACATCACCTGCGCACCGCATTTCAGCGTCAGTTCATAGTCGGCAGGATAGCTGTTGTCGGGGAATTGCCCTTCTGTTTGTGCGCAAAACCTGAACTCTTCCGACTCTATCTGCCTTAACTGCTTGTTGTTCAGATTGTCGGCAATGCGATTGTGAGTCGTCAGATGAATATAGTCGCTGCCTTCTTCGGGCTTGAAATTCAGTTGATAACGCTTGTTCAGCGTCTTGAAGTCCTCGTCTGTTACGTTGCCATCTCTGAAGTGATTCAGAATGTTTATGAACGTTTCGTCTTGCTGTCTAAACACTTTCGTCAGCTCAATCGTAACATATTGTATGCTTTGCAGTGCTTTCGAGTCGAAGAAATACGGTGTGTTGTAGTATCGGTTCAGCAGTTCTTCCTCTTCCGGCTTCACCACGGGAGTAAGCTGTTGCAGGTCGCCAATCATCAGGAGTTGCACTCCGCCAAACGGCTTGTCGTGTTCGCGGAAGCGACGGAGCACCGAATCGATGGCGTCGAGAATGTCGGCACGCACCATACTAATCTCGTCGATAACGAGCAAGTCGAGCGTTCGCATTATCTTTCGTTTCTGTTTGCTGTATTCAAAGCGCGGTTTCACCATACTTTCGGGCACGAAAGGGGAAAGCGGAAGCTGAAAAAACGAGTGAATGGTTACGCCCCCAGCATTTATGGCAGCCACTCCCGTAGGGGCTACCACTACCATTCGCTTTGTGCTGTGTTGCTTAATGGCACGCAAAAAAGTTGTTTTTCCTGTACCAGCCTTTCCTGTAAGAAAGATACTGATGCCTGTGTGTTCTACAAAGTCCCACGCATTTTGCAATTCTATATTCTTTTCCATCGCTTTGTTCTCGCTATCGTTCAGCAAATTTAATCAAAAAATACGAGGCTCGCAAATTTGCCATTGATAAAAATCAATCCGCTTGACGCACGGCAATAAATGCGCCCATATTACACAATCTTGCCTGAATTGCTTGCCTGAAAAGCCAAGAAGCCGTAACTTTGCACTCGTAAACAATAGGTAAAAAGTTAAAATAGTGAGGGCAAGCGGCTCTCAAGAAAGGTAAAAAGATTATGTTCATAATATTGATGATAGTTGCTATCGTAACTGCCAATATAGCACAAGCAGTTCACGTAAGTAAAAAAATAGTTGATTAGTTATTATTAGAGAGTAAATTATTTAGGTTAGTTGATGATTTGAGAAAGTAAAAAGGTGGTGTTTCAAACAATGATACACCACCTTTTTCTATTTTGTCTGTGTGTATCAGCCTTGCGATTCCGTCTTTATGCAAGCCGATAAAGCAAATACATCAGCGTCTATTTTCGTCTACTTTAGACACAGGTCTGCTCCATGTTTTATAGGCGGAAAGAAGGTTGTAAAAGTGTAAATATTTTTCCACAACGACACTATTGTGTAACAACCTCATTATCAACACGTTCCAAAACCTATTGTTTCGCATTGTAAAAGAGCCGCTTTTGCACGGTAAAAGCGGCTCTTTTGGCGTGCAAAACCTACGCTTTTGCAATGCCAAATCGAAATTATCATTTTTCTTCAGAATAATCTTTACAAAACGGTGGCTATTCTTCTGCATTTCTCTTGAACAACGAAAGGGGAATAAGTCTTGTTGAACCACTCTCAAACGGAACTTCGTTTACAGCAAGAAAACAAAGGGGATAAAAATAAATGCTGAAACTCTCAACGAGCTTCAGCATTTATTTTGTTTAACCTTAATTGTCTTTTGTCCTATGAATAAAGGAAGCCTCACGGTCTCCTTGTTTTCCTTATTACACAATCTGTTAAACTTTTACCTTTAAAAAATAACTAAAAACCTAAATCTATTACTACTAACCTAAACAATCTATTAACCTTTTGACGATGCAAAGATAGATAGTATTTGGAATACTTGCAAATATTTCAAGGTGCGTTTTTTGCAAAACCGCAAATTCTTGATGTATGTCAAACGATAGTATATAAAGCAGTTAGAGCGGTTTTATAGGATTATTTCCTGCTTTTTTCTATTATTTCATTGAAAACTTGTATCTTTGTCAGGTGAAACTAAGGTATGATGAAAGTACTGATTGTAAATACAAGTGAACGGACGGGAGGTGCCGCTGTGGCTGCAAACCGTTTGAAAGATGCGCTGAACAACAATGGAATTGAAGCAAATATGCTTGTTCGCGATAAGTTAAGCGACGACACAACTGTGTTTACAATAAAGAATGGGTGGCGCACACAATGGAACAAACTGTGGGAACGATGGTGTGTATTCTGGCACTTGCACTTCTCCAAGCGCAATCTCTTTGCTATCGACATTGCCAATGCAGGTACCGACATAACGCAGTTGCAGGCATTTAAAGATGCCGACGTCGTTCATTTGGCGTGGATAAACCAAGGTATGCTGTCGCTCAAAGGTATCGAAAAGATACTGAAAACAGGCAAACCACTCGTGTGGACAATGCATGATATATGGCCTGCTACGGCTGTTTGCCACATTACGTTAGACTGTCGGCAGTTTGAAACCCAATGCAAAGACTGCCGTCTGCTACCCTCAGACATAGGAAGAAACCTTGCACAGAGGACATGGAAGCGCAAGGAAGCGATAGAAGGGCGTTCACACATTATATATATAACGTGCAGCAAGTGGCTGCAAGGCGAAGCAAAGCGGAGCGCATTGATAGGTCAGAACCCGATAGAATGTATTCCGAATCCGATAGATACAAGCGTTTTCTGCAAGGCAGACAAGGCTGAAGCCCGCAGAAAACTGGGTTTGCCAACCGATAAACGCTTGATACTTTTTGCATCGCAACGGGTTACAAACCAGAATAAAGGTATGGGTTACTTGGTTGATGCGTGCCGAAAAATGGTGGAACAGCACCCCGAAACGTTAGTAAACACCGCAGTTGTAGTGCTCGGCGGACACGCTGAAGACCTGCGAGAGAACTTCGACTTGCCGATGTTTCCATTAGGATATGTGAGCGATACGCAGCAGATAGTGGACGTTTACAATGCCATCGACGTGTTTGTATTGCCATCGCTGTCAGACAATCTGCCCAACACCATTATGGAAGCAATGGCTTGTGGCGTGCCGTGTGTAGGCTTTGAGGTAGGCGGTATTCCCGAAATGATAGACCACGAGCGCAATGGCTATGTCGTGAAAATGAAAGACTCGGCTGATTTGGCATACGGAATAAACTGGGTGTTGAACGTTGCCGACTACGGAAAGCTGTCTGCCAATGCTGTAGAAAAGGTGAAACAGTGCTATTCGCAAACACGTGTAGCTACGCAATATATAGATATTTACAAGAGAGCAGTTGCTTATTCAAAGAACAAATAAATGATAACATTCTCAGTAATCACTATTACCTATAACGCAGCCGATGTGTTGCAGCCTACGTTAGACAGCGTGCTGATGCAGGATTTCCCCACGGTGGAACACATTATCGTGGACGGTGCCTCGACAGACAATACTGTAACGATAGCTGAAGCCTATAAAGAAATGTCGGACAGTGCAGAAAACGAACATATCGTTCGTATATACAGCGAGCCTGACAAAGGACTTTACGACGCTATGAACAAAGGTTTGGTGCGCGCAAAGGGCGATTATGTGGTGTTTCTGAATGCTGGCGACCGCTTCCCGACGGCTGACACACTCGAGAAAGTAGCATTGGCAGCCGAAGTAGGCGACGGCGAAGAACGCCCAGCAGTGGTATATGGCAATACTGATATCATAGACGAAAAGGGCAATTTCCTGTATCATCGCAGACTGCAACCACCCGAAAAGCTGACTTGGCGTTCGTTCCGCGACGGTATGTTGGTATGCCATCAAGCCTTTTATGCTCGCTTGGATATTGCACGGAAAACACCTTTCGACACGCACTACCGTTATTCTGCCGACGTGGATTGGTGCATAAAGATAATGCGCGAGGGCGAACGGAAGGGACTGTTGCTTAGAAACGTGCACGCCGTAATAGCCAACTATATGGAAGAAGGGCAAACTACGCTGCACCACCGTGCATCACTTCGCGAGCGTTTTCAGGTAATGTGCAAGCACTATGGCGTATTCCCTACCCTTGCAAAGCACATTTGG
>OGXX01004007.1_pt1 | contig 11759 bp, 7 predicted proteins | sample 1576301 | NCBI WGS metagenome assembly OGXX01 (sample SAMEA3541469, study PRJEB24748) | human gut metagenome | biome: human gut; feature: human-associated habitat; material: faeces | place: China | collected 2012 | reverse complement strand
GCCGCACCTCGCTCGCCGTATCGGCACTTAGAATTATGCGGTATTGCCTTAACACAAATTCATAATGCTCCGGGCGGGCACGGTCAGGAAGAAAGGGCTGTGCCCGCCCTTTTTGAAAGTGAGGTATTCTTTCGTGAAAGGTCAAACTTCCACCTCGGCACTGAAAAGGTTCATGAACAAAGATAATACCGTCGGCCATGTGTTTGCGTTCCCGTTTATCTTTGGTTTTGTCTGCTTTTCCCTGATTCCGGTGTGCATTTCCTTTTATTATGCATTCACCAACTACTCGCTCGGCTCCAAAACCGCAGCATTTATCGGGTTCAAGAACTTCCTGCGCCTGTTCCAGGACGAGGTTTTCCTGAAATCTCTGGCCATCACCTTAAAATACGTTTTGATCTCTGTGCCGCTCAAGCTGACGTTCGCTTTGCTGGTGGCGTACCTGCTCACCCGGCCCAGCCGCATGGTTACGTTCTACCGTTCACTGTACTACCTGCCATCCCTGGTTGGCGGCAGTGTGGCCGTTGCCCTGGTGTGGAAACAGCTGTTTGCCCGCAAAGGTCTGTTCAACAGCGTGCTGGCCAACATGGACATGAGCACCATCAACTGGTTCGGCAACCAGAAACTGGCGCTTTACCCGCTGATTTTGATGTCCGTCTGGCAGTTTGGCTCTTCGATGATTATTTTTGCCGCTGGCCTAAAAGAAATCCCTGTCAGCTATTATGAAGCTGCCAGGATCGACGGCGCACGTGGATACCAGAGCTTCTTCCGCATCACGCTGCCCTGCCTGTCCCCCATCATTCTGTATAACCTGATTATGCAGACCATCTCTGCTTTCATGGCGTTCACCCAGGCTATGATCATCACCAACGGCGGCCCCAACAACAGCACCATGCTGTACGCCCTGTACGTTTACAACCAGGCCTTCAAGTACAATGATATGGGTTACGCCTGCGCCATGTCCTGGTTTATGCTGGTGGTTATGGGCCTTATCACGTTCATCATCTTCAAAACATCCAAGTTCTGGGTGTTCAGCGAAGCAAACTAAGCAGGGAAGGAGAGTACGGTTATGCATAACAGAAAAGCAGTCACCAAAGTACTGTATCACGCATTTGTCATTCTGTTCGGCTTTATGATGGTTTATCCCGTATTGTGGATGATCAGCGGCTCGTTCAAGGGCAACGCCGAAATTCTGCGCGGCACCCTGTCCCTGATCCCGAAAGAGCTGAAGCTGACAAACTATGCCACCGGCTGGAAAGGCTTTGGCGGCACCACCTTTGCAACCTTCTTTACAAACTCCATCTTCATTACGGTCATTGCAACCTTCGGCACCGTCATCAGTTCCTCTCTGGTGGCCTATGCTCTGTCCCGTGTGCGGTTCCGCGGCCGCAAGTTCTGGTTCACCTGTATGCTGGTCACCATGATGCTGCCCACCCAGGTCATCATGATTCCCCAGTATCTGATTTATTATCGCCTGGGTCTGGTTCCCGGCTATGTACCCCTGATCCTGCCTTACTTCTGCGGCCAGGCGTTCTTTATCTACCAGATGATGCAGTTTATGCAGGGCATCCCCAAGGATCTGGACGAAGCCGCTACCATTGACGGCTGCAGCAAATACCAGATTTACAGCCGCATCATCCTGCCGCTGATGAAACCCTCCATCGTGACCACTGTTATCATTCAGTTCTACTGGAAGTGGGACGACTACATGGGCCCCCTGCTTTACTTGAGCCGCCCGCAGTCCTATACTGTATCCATCGCCATCAAACTGTTTGCCGACTCTGCTTCCACCACGGACTACGGCGCAATGTTTGCTATGTCCACCCTTTCGCTGATCCCCGTGTTCCTGATCTTCCTGTTCTTCAACCGCTATCTGGTTCAGGGCATTGGCACCAGCGGCCTGAAAGGCTGATGTTTGTATGAAAACCATCCAGAACCCCATCCTGCGCGGCTTTTGCCCGGACCCCTGCATGATCCGCACCGGGGACGATTATTACATTGCCACATCCACCTTTGAATGGTGGCCCTGTGTCAACCTGTACCATTCCAAAGACCTGGCCCACTGGGAGCAGCTGCCAAGCCCGCTGCGCGAACCCGGCCAGATGGACCTGCGGGGGGACCCCAACTCCGGCGGTATCTGGGCCCCGGACCTGAGCTGGGATGGGCAGTATTACTACCTGCTTGTCACCAACGTGACCACCAAAAAGGGCCGTTGGTACAACACCCATAACTATATGAGCCGTGCCGCTTCCATCACAGGGCCGTGGAGCCAGCCGGTGTACTTGAACAGCATCGGATTCGACCCTTCGCTGCTGCATGATACCGACGGTAAGTGCTACCTGGTCAATATGGTCAACGGCTTCAAAGGCGTGCTGGTGCAGCAGATGGACCCCGAAACCGGCGCCCTGCTGGGCGAACGCCGCAAGGTATACAGCGGCTCCGGCATCGGCTGCACCGAAGGTCCCCGCATCTATCACATTGGCAGCTGGTACTATCTGGTTGTGGCCGAAGGTGGTACTGGGTACTCCCATTGTGTCACGATTGCGCGGTCGGACAACGTGTTCGGCCCCTATGAGACAATGCCGGACAACCCGCTGCTGACTTCGGATCAGAACGATCTGACCGCCATCCAGAAATGCGGCCACGGTTCCTTTGTGGAAACGCAGAACGGTGAATGGTACATGGCACACCTGTGCTCCCGCCCGAACTCTGCCCGCGGCAGCCTGCTGGGGCGCGAAACAGCGCTGCAAAAAATCACCTGGCAGGATGGCTGGCCGCGGCTGGCCTGCGGCGGAAAAATTGCCCAAAACGCCGTGCCGGCCCCAAAAGATTTGCCAGAAGTGGAGCTGCCCGCAATGGCGGAACAGGATGACTTTGACGTTCCGGCCCTTGCCCCCGGCTATGCCACGCCGCGCACCCCGCTGGGCGATTGTGTGAACCTGACCGTCCGCCCCGGCTGGCTGCGGCTGACCGGGCAGGAATCCATGAACTCGCTGCACCATGTCACCCTGGTGGCCCGCCGCCAGCAGGAGCACGAAATGCAGGCCGAGACCCGCATGGACTTTGCCCCCGTCTGCCCGGAGCAGATGGCCGGTTTTACTTACTGTTATGACAGCATGAACTTCTACCTGCTGGGCAAGACCTGCGCCGAGGATGGTACCCCGGTGCTGGAACTGTTAAAAAGCGATACTGGTGTGGTGGAAGATGTGTGCGATCCTGTTCCCGTGCCGGATGGCACGCTGGACTTTAAGCTGACCACCACCCCGGACGGCGGCATGGCGCAGTTCTATTACCGCCAGCCGCAGGGGGAGTGGCAGTCCATCGGCCCGGCCTGCCCCACCGATATTTTGACGGACGAGCACTGCCGCGGTTTTACCGGGGCGCATGTGGGTGTGTATGCCCACGATATGGCAGGGCTGCATAACCATGCCGATTTTGATTATCTGAACGTACATTTTGAGAGGTGAGCTCCCATGATGCAGGCAAACACCGGCGTCCGGTTTGAAACCAAAGACCCGCTGCTTTCCCAACTGGTCAAACAGGCGGAAGAAAAGTGCCGCCTGAACATTAAAAACTTTGGCGGCGACCCCGTTCTGGTTGAGGGCGGCGGCTATGAAAAAATCTGGCTGGAAACCCAGCCCATGGGCGGCGCAATGTATGCCAGCCGTGATTTTGCCACCGGCCTGAACAACAGCCTGATGTTTATGCGCCACCAGCGTGCGGACGGGCGGATTCCCGGCAGCATTGCGGTGATTGATGGCAAAGTGGTGCCGCAGTTCAACAAGTTCCAGGGCTTCTGCTTCCCGGAACCGGCGCTGGATCTTTACTATCTGGGCGGCAAGGATGCCGAATACCTGGCCCAGCTGGCCAAAACGCTGGAAGCGTTTGACGCCTACCTGTGGCGTGTACGCGATTCCGATGGGGATGGCTGCCTGGAGACTTGGTGCAAGTACGATACCGGCGAAGACCACGCCATGCGTTACGTCGATGCCCCCGACCCGTGGGAGGAGGAAACCCCGCCCCAAGGCTGCACAGCGGTGCCCATTGCCTCGATGGATGTGATGAGCTACTCATATGCCTGCCGCGAAACATTGGCGGAAATTGCACGAATCAGCGGCGATGCCGAGGCACAGGCCCAGTGGGCCGCCAAGGCCAAAGCCGTGCAGGACAAGATGGTGAGCTACCTGTGGGACGATGCCCGCGGCGCGATGTTTGACCGCGACAAAAACCACAACCAGATGCCCACCCTGATCCACAACACGCTGCGCTGCATGTATTGGCACAGCCTGCCGGATGCTTTGGCGGAGCGCTTTGTCAAGGAGCACCTGCTGAACCCGCAGGAGTTCTGGACCAAAATGCCGCTGCCCAGCGTGGCCGCCAACGACCCGCTGTTCCGCAACGTGACCACCAACAACTGGAGCGGCCAGGCTGAAGCGCTGACCTATCAGCGTGCCATCCGTGCGCTGGAAAATTACGGCATGTATGAGCTGATTCCCCAACTGGGGCAAAAGCTGATGCAGGCCATTGGCCCCCAGTGCCGCTTTGTGCAGCAGTATGACCCCTTTACCGGCGAACCTTCGGTCATCTGTGAACCTGGCCAGCCCCCGCAGGATGCTTACGGCCCGGCTATGCTCTCGGTGCTGGAATACACCGCCCGCATGTACGGCGTAAGCCTGGTGCGGGATACCGTGGTGTGGGGCACCTGCCCGCTGGAATGCCGCTATACCCAAGCCCTGAACGGCCGCAGCTGGGAGATCGTGAACAGTGGTCACGAGGCGGAAGCCTTTGTGGATGGCCGCAAGGTGTTCACCGCTGGCCCCGGCCTGCGCATTACCACCGACCTGGATGGCAATATTCTGGGCACGGCCCGTTACCTGCCGGATGCAGATCCCGCCCAGGTGACGCCGCAATAAACATTATATAATAAGGAAGCGAACACGATGGAATACCTGTATCCCGGTGGGCTGGCCAAAGCCATTACGTTCAGTTATGATGACGGCCAGGTATATGACCGCCGCCTGATCGAAATTTTTAACCAGGCGGGCTTCAAGGGAACCTTCCACCTGAACTCCGGCAACCTGGATAAGGACGGCTATGTGCAAAAGGCCGAGCTGCCTACCCTGTACGCCGAGCACGAAATTGCCTGCCATGGCGTGACCCACCGCCACCCGCGCCAGATGAACCAGACTGAATGGCTGCGGGAAGTGTGGCAGGACCGCCTGACGCTGGAAGAACTGACCGGCGGTATTGTGCAGGGCATGAGCTATGCCTTTGGCGAATACTACCCCGAACAGGTGGAAGCGCTGTGCGCCATGGGCATCCAGTACAGCCGCACGGTGGAAAGCACCGGAAGTTTTGCCCTGCCGCAGGAGCTGCTGCGCTGGAAACCCACCTGCCACCACAATGATAAACTGCTGGAACGCGCAGAAAAGTTTTTGCATGTTCCGGGATATCAAAAAATGCCGCTGTTTTATATCTGGGGCCACAGCTTTGAATTTGAGCGCGAAAACACCTGGCCCCTGATGGAGCAGCTGGCAGAAAAGCTGCACGGCGCACAGGATATCTGGTATGCCACCAATGGCCAGATTGCAGATTACCTGACCGCGCTGCGCAGCACGCGCGAAAGTGTAGACGGCAAGCGGCTGTATAACCCGTCGGCACAGCCCATCTGGTTTGTGGCTGATGGCAAGGTGCGCGTTGCAGAGCCGGGTAAGCTCTGCGAAATTTAAGGCAACACCGCACAATTCCCGCCTGACGGCTTAAGCACCGCTCCGGCGGCTGCGGCACGGCATCTGCGTTGCCAAAATGCTCGATAAGACATCCAGTATTATCTGCGCTTTTGGCTTGGCATCTGCCGCACCTCGCTCGCCGTATCGGCACTTAGAATTATGCGGTATTGCCTTAAGAAGTGCCCGCCGGGAGCTGTGTCTGCCTGCGGTGCACAAAGTGGAACGGCTCCGGGCGTTCCGGGTGCTCTGGGATCAAGGCGCTGTGCGCTGCTCCAAGAATCCCGGTGCGGTCGGGCCGTTTTTGTAACTGAAGAAAGGGGACTGTAACAATGTCCAAGCTGACTGCCGGTACTTACGAAAAGTACAATGCCAAATATTCCACCCTTACCCTGACCGATGGGGAGTACGCCCTGACCGTTACACCGGAAAAGGGCGGCATGGCAACCTCCTTCACCAAAAGCGGTGAGGAATACCTCTGGCTGCGCGATAAGAACTATGAATCCTCGGACCGCCCCCGCTGCGGCGTGCCCATCCTGTTCCCCAGCTGCGGCAAGCCGGACGGCGGTGTGCACCACTTTAACGGCTCCGATTATCCCATTGAGGTCCACGGCTTTGCCGATTTGCTGCCCTGGCAGGTCAAGACCGCTGCGGATGATGAGATCGTGCTGACCCTGACCCCCAACGGCCTGACCAAGTTTGTTTACCCCTTTGATTTTCTGCTGGAAATGCGCTATACCCTGTCCGGTGCCAAGGCCGGGTTGGAACTGACCGTGCACAACACCAGCGACAAAGCCCTGCCGTTCAGCATCGGCTTCCACCCGTATTTCGCAGCTTCCAAGCTGGAGAACGTCCACTTTGACATCAACGCCGCCACCTGCTCCGAGAACGCCAAGGGCGAGCAGCCCGCTGCACCGGAAACCATCACCTTGACCCGCAAGGAAGGCTCCGCAGATTCCATCCGCCTGATGACCGGCGTAAAGAGCCCGATGCGCCTGACCGATTCCGGCAGCGGCCACACGGTGGAAGTTGCCTTTGATGAAAGCGTGTTCACCAACGGCGTGCTGTGGCAGCAGGATGCCGAGACGTTCGTCTGCATGGAGCCCTGGAACGGCTGGGCCAACAGCGTGAACGAAGCCGGCCGCCACATTGAGCTGGCCCCCGACGCAAGCAAGACCTTTGCCTGGAGCATCACCATCGGCTGAGCTTAACCGCCTGCCCTGCATCTGCTGAACATTTTTAACCAACTGCCCTCTGCTGTGTGGAAAACTGCAGGGGGCAGTTTGCTTTGCCCGGCTGCCAAAATTTCCTGTCCAAAATTACACAATCTGCCTGCTTTACCGGATTGTATTTTGTTTGACAAAATGTTACCATATTCTTATGGCAATACCGCATAATTCTAAGTGCCGATACGGCGAGCGAGGTGCGGCAGATGCCAAGCCAAAAGCGCAGATAATACTGGATGTCTTATCGAGCATTTTGGCAACGCAGATGCCGTGCCGCAGCTGCCGGAGCGGTGCTTAAGCCGCAAGGCGGGAATTGTGCGGTGTTGCCTTATAAATATAAAAGTTTTAACGCCAACATTCCGCTGCCCACCGGGCAGCTGCGATCATAGAGGAAACCGCCGATGGAACAAAACAAACAGCCGTCGGGGCAGCCCCGCAAGCCGGAACAACAGCCCCGCCAGACCTACCGCAAACAGTCCCAGCCCAAGTCCCCGCAGGGCCGCCGCCCACAGCCCAAAAAGAAGCAGCAGCCCAACCTGCGTCTTGCACTGGCCGCGTGCGTGCTGGTTGCCGTTGTGGCACTGGTAGTGATCGGGCTGGTCGCCTGCAACAGCGGGCAGAAAGCCCCCCTGACCATTGACCCCGGCACCAGTGCCGGAGCGTGGGCCAAGAACGATGCCGGGTACTACTTTAACAGTGACGGAGAGCCGATTCTGGCCGCCACCAAAAAAGGCATTGACGTGAGCAAGTATCAGGGTGAAGTGGACTGGGAGAAAGCCCAGGCTGCCGGGATCGATTTTGCCATGATCCGCTGCGGCTTTGGCAGCGAGTGGAACGGCACCGGCGATTACGCCCAGGACGATGAACAGTGGCGCCGCAACGCGGACGAATGCACCCGCCTTGGCATCCCCTTTGGCACCTATCTGTATTCTTACGCCACCACCGAGGAACAGGCCAAATCGGAAGCCGAACACGTTGCCCGCCTGCTGGGCCTTGTGGCACCCCCGCACGAGGGGCTGGACGATTACACCGCCACCCCCTACCAGCTCAGTTACCCGGTCTATTATGACCTGGAGGATAAATCCATCACCGGCCTGTACCCGGACGAGATGGCCCACCTGACCGAAGTATTTTTCGACCGCCTGAAAGAACTGGGCTACAAGGGCGAGGAAGGCATTTACGCCTCCATCAACTGGACCCGCGGCCGCTTGACGGACCCCGCGTTTGACCGCTGGCGCGATAATTTCTGGATCGCGCGGTTCAATTCCGCGTTGGGCTACACCGGGCCGTATTCCATCTGGCAGGCCACCTATACGGAGCCGGGCGAAAAGTACGGCGTACAGAGCGACACGGTGGATGTTGACTTTGTGATGGAAGAGCTGACCTTTACCGGCATCAAAGCAACCAGCAAGGACATCCTGCCCTCGCTGACCAACGACACCTACAAAAACGAGCTGTGGCTGCCCAAGGCGAAAGCCACCGCCACCCTGCTGACCGATGAGCCCAGCGAAAGCGAGGGCGGGCAGAAAATCTTCTGGTCCAGCGATAATGAAGACGTTGCCACCGTGAATAAGCACGGCGAGGTAAAAGCCAAGGCGGACGGCACCTGCACCATCACCGCCACCCTGGCGGATGGCCGCATGAGCGCCGATGTAACGGTGCGGGTGGGGGCATTCACCATTCCCGTTTACGTTACCGGTAATCTGCAGGGCTTGACCGAGGGCGAAGAGGTCGGCCTTGCGGACATTGCTGCCCTGAAAGCGGGCAGCGAGGACTCCATTCTGGTGGATGCAGGCGGCAGTTTGCAGGGCACCGCCCGCGCCAGCCTGACCGGCGGCATGGATATGACCAGCGCCTTTGCCGCAGCCGGGTATGATTTGCAGGCCTTTGATGCTTCCGATATGGCGTATGGCACTGACCGCCTTCTCAGCGATGTAATGACCGCCACTGGGCCTTCGATTGCTTCCAACCTGTACACGACAGAAAACGAAGCGTTGCTGGCCCGTTCCACCAGCTGGAGCCACAACCGCATTTCCAACGGCATGAACGCCATTGTGGAGGAAGCAGGCAAAAAGATTGGCTTCTTCTCGCTGGCCTCAATCGGCAATTCCGCCCAGACGAAAGAACTGACCGCTGCGGACCTGGCGCTGGCGGCTTCCGAACAGGTTGCTGCTTTGCAGGCCCAGGGGGCTGATGCCATCCTTTGCATTGCCGGGCCGGATACCGACATCAGCAGCATTTATGCCGACCTGGCAGACCTTGGCGTGACCGCCGTCTTGGATGCCGGCGCCACAGCCAACAGCACCGCAAAGGCAAACGGCATTGCCGTTGTTGCCGCCGGGTCCGGCTGGGACAGCGTGGGCTGCCTGAACCTGACCTTTGCGGCGGACGGCAGCATGACAGCCAAACCCGCCAGCATGAGCGCCGCCGACCTGAAATCCGCCCGCGGCAGCTACACCACCGCCCAGCAGACTGCCTATGATTCCGCCTTTACCAGCCTGCAGAGCCTGGCAGACGGCGACGAGGATGTGCGCAGCCAGACGCTGTTCACCTTTGAATCCAACGAAAGTGCAGATAAAACCATCAGCTTTGCCAACTATGCCGCCGCACTTTACCTGGCCTATGCCGACGGTGACCGCGCCAACTGCCCGCAGGATGCCGCCGACCTGACCGTAACCGCGCTGGCAGGCGGCATTACCGAGCTTGACTTTGGCGATGTTACCCGCGGGGCGCTGTGTGATGCCGTTCCCGCCGGGCAGCGGCTGGTGCTGGCGCGGACGACCTCCGCCGCCATCGGTGCCCTGATCGACACCGGTACCGTGACCCGCACCTATGAGGAAAGCCTGACTGCCTTTGAGCCGACGGACGGCGACGCCCTTGTGGTGACCGATACCGCCACGCTGGAAGCTCTGGAGCAGGCAGGCGGCAGTTATACGATTCTGCGTGATTATGGGGATGTCTTTTGGGATATCCGCATGAATATCAATGATGTAACCAATAACTTTGCAAACCCGTTTACGCTGCCCGAAGCACCGCAGCGCGGTGCCGGGAGAAAGTGAGGCTGTTATGAAGCTGACCTTTTTGGGCGCTGCCCGTGAAGTGACCGGCAGCTGCACCCTGATTGAAGCAGGCGGCCACCGCTTTTTGGTGGACTGCGGCATGGAGCAGGGCAAAGACGTTTACCCCAATGCGGACCTGCCCTGCGCCCCCGGTGAGATTGAAGCCATCCTTTTGACCCACGCCCACATTGACCATTCGGGACGCATCCCCTATCTGTACAAGAACGGATTCCGCGGCCCCATTTACAGCACAGATGCCACTATGGACCTGTGCGAAATCATGCTGGAAGATTCCGCCCACATTCAGGAGCAGGAAGCCGAGTGGAAAAACCGCAAAGCCCAGCGCAGCGGCAATGAGCTGGTAGAGCCGGACTACACAGTAGAAGACGCCATGGCCGTGATGAAGCAGTTTGTACCACAAAGCTACGGCAAGCCGCTGGAAGTTTTCCCCGGCATTACGGCCACCTTTACCGATGTAGGCCACCTGCTGGGCAGCGCTTCCATCACCTTGCAGGTAACGGAGAACGGCGAAAGCCAGACCATTGTGTTCTCCGGCGATATCGGCAACCTGGACCAGCCGCTGATCCGTAACCCGCAGTACCTGACCAAAGCGGATTTTGTGGTGATGGAATCCACCTATGGTGACCGCACCCACGGCCCCAAGCCGGACTATGTGGCCGAGCTGACCCAGATTTTGCAGGAAACGTTCGACCGCGGCGGCAATGTGGTCATTCCCAGTTTCGCCGTGGGTCGCACGCAGGAAATGCTCTATTTTATCCGCCAGATCAAAGAGGAGCACCGCATCCACGGGCACGATAACTTCCCCGTGTTTGTGGACAGCCCGCTGGCCAGCAAATCCACCACCATTTTCCGGGAAAACTTCAGTGAATGTTATGACGCCGAAGCCATAGCCCTGGTGACGAAGGGCGAAAACCCGCTGGCGTTCCCCGGTTTGCAGATCAGTGAAACCAAAGAGGATTCTGTTGCCATCAACCTGGACTCCACCCCCAAGGTCATCATCTCCGCTTCCGGCATGTGTGATGCCGGGCGCATCCGCCACCACCTCAAGCACAACCTGTGGCGCGGGGAATGCACCATCCTGTTTGTGGGGTTCCAGTCCCCCGGCACGCTGGGGCGCGCACTGATCGAGGGTGCCGATGAAGTACGGCTGTTTGGCGAAACGGTGCAGGTCAATGCACAGATCCGCCAGATGAGCGGCTTGTCCGGCCATGCGGACCAGGACGGTCTGTTGACCTGGATCCGCCACTTTGATCCCAAACCCAAACATGTGTTTGTGAACCACGGCGAGGACTTGGTTGCCGATCACTTTGCCCGCACCCTGACGGCGGAGGGCATCCCGGCAGAAGCGCCGTACAACGGTGCCGTGTATGAGCTGACCGGCGGGGCCGTTGCCCTACTGCGGCAGGGCACCATGGTGCCGCTGGCCAAGGCCAGCCAGCCTGCCGACAAGCCGCGCACCAGCCCGGCGTTTGAACGCCTGCTGAACATGGGCAAGCGGCTGCTGGTTGTGATCGAGCACAACCGCGGCGGTGCCAACAAGGATCTTGCCCGCTTTGCCAGCCAGATCGCCAGCTTGTGCGATAAGTGGGACAGGTAGGCAGGTAGGAGTTAGGAGTTGGGGGCGTGTGGCTCATAGAACTCGCTGGTTTCCTTTCTTTGTTCCTGCTTTTTCAACTTTTTAGGGCAATACCGCATAATTCTAAGTGCCGATACGGCGAGCGAGGTGCGGC
>OGXX01004006.1_pt1 | contig 11761 bp, 10 predicted proteins | sample 1576301 | NCBI WGS metagenome assembly OGXX01 (sample SAMEA3541469, study PRJEB24748) | human gut metagenome | biome: human gut; feature: human-associated habitat; material: faeces | place: China | collected 2012 | reverse complement strand
TGGTGGCCATGCCGAAGAAGGCAATGACCCACATCCAGAAGATGGCGCCGGGGCCGCCGGTCAGAATAGCACCGGATGCGCCTACGATGTTGCCGGTGCCCACCTGAGCGGCAATGGCGGTGGCCAATGCCTGAAAGGAGCTCATGCCGCTGTCATGCTTTTTGCCGTTGAGGGTCAGATTGCCGAAGACTCTGCGCATACCCTCGCCGAAGCAGCGGACCTGAACAAAGCGGGTCTTGATGCTGTACCACAGGCCGACAGCCACCAGCAGAAAGACCAGAATGTAGTTGGACAGGTACGTGTTGACGCTGCATACAGCGGGATAAAGCGCAGCGTCCAGTTTTGCGACGATCGATTCCATAGTTTTTCCTCCTGTACACGGTTTCACCGACGGCGGGATCTTTGCCGCGGTGATAAAAAAACGGAGCGGCTGGCAATGCAGCCGCTCCGAAGAACGCAGTACAGGAGATCGACGCAGCCCCGCCGCAAACGGTGAAGCCTGCGGCCTGCCTGACGGATCTCTCCGCCTCGCCTGCCGCTGCGTCAGATCACTCTGTCCTTTTACCTGAGAGATTCAGCGGTCATGCCGCCTTTCACCTTCGGTACCCGGTGAGCCGGGATTCTCCAGAGCCGCATCCACCCATAGTCCTGTCCGCACGGCGGACACCTGAGAGTTTTACTCCTTCGGTAGACTTACGTCGTTTTCCTATGGGCTTCCATTGCCGGTATTCCGTTGTTGAAGATAGCCGTATCCTATCATATGCGCCGCGGAATGTCAACTGTCCGCACATGGTGGAATGTCTGAAATATTTGAGGTTTTCCAGAGAAATTTGTGCATACGGGAGAAAAAAGCGGTCCCTCTTTTCGGAAGGACCGCTTTTCGGTATGCAGCTGATCAGAAATCTGCGCTGCCCACAGTGCGGGGATGCAGCTCCACGTCACGGATGTTGTTCACACCGGTGAGATACATCACCATCCGCTCAAAGCCCAGGCCATAGCCTGCGTGACGGCAGGAGCCGTAGCGCCGCAGGTCGCAGTAATACTTGTAATCCTCCGGATTCATGCCCAGCTCCTTGATGCGGGCTTCCAGCACATCCAGACGCTCCTCGCGCTGGCTACCGCCGATGATCTCGCCAATGCCAGGCACCAGGCAGTCCGCCGCGGCCACGGTTTTGCCGTCGTCGTTCAGGCGCATGTAGAATGCCTTGATCTCCTTGGGATAGTCGGTGACGAACACCGGCTTCTTGAACACCTGCTCCGTCAGGTACCGCTCATGCTCGGTCTGGAGGTCGGTGCCCCACTCCACCTTATAGTCGAATTTGTCGTTGTTCTTCTTCAGGATCTCCACGGCGTCGGTGTAGCTGACGCGGCCGAAGTCGGAGGAGGCCACATGCTCCAGACGCTCCCGCAGGCCCTTGTCCACAAAGCTGTTAAAGAAGTCGATCTCATCGGGGCAGCGCTCCAGCACCCGGCGGATGATGTGCTTGATCATGGCCTCGGCCACATCCATGTCACCGGCCAGGTCGCAGAAGGCCATCTCCGGCTCGATCATCCAGAACTCGGCGGCGTGGCGCTGGGTGTTGGAGTTCTCGGCGCGGAAGGTGGGGCCGAAGGTGTACACATCGCCAAAGGCCATGGCGAAGTTCTCGGCGTTCAGCTGGCCGGACACGGTGAGGCTGGTCTTCTTGCCGAAGAAATCCTGGGTATAGTCCACCTCACCATCCTCGGTCTTGGGGACGTTGTTGAGGTCGAGGGTGGTCACCTGGAACATCTCGCCGGCGCCCTCACAGTCGGAGCCGGTGATGATGGGGGTCTGTACATAGACGAAGCCCCGGCTCTGGAAGAACTCGTGGACGGCGTAGGCCGCCGCGGAGCGGACGCGGAAGGTGGCGGAAAACAGGTTGGTGCGGGGGCGCAGGTGCTGGATGGTACGCAGGAACTCCACGCTGTGGCGCTTCTTCTGCAGGGGATAATCCGGGGTGGACCTGCCCTCCACCTCGATGGTGTGGGCCTTCACCTCCAGCGGCTGCTTGGCGTCAGGTGTCAGCACCACGGTACCGCGGACGATCAGGGACGCGCCCACGTTCTGCGCGGCGATCTCCTTATAATTATTCAGCTCCTCGGCGGACATGACCACCTGCAAATTCTTAAAGCAGGAGCCGTCGTTCAGCTCGATGAAGCCAAAGGTCTTCATGTCGCGGATGGTACGCGCCCAGCCGCAGACGGTGACCTCTTTGCCGCCCAGAGATTCCTGATCGGCGAAGATCGCTGCGATTCTCATTCGTTCCATAGTCTTTCACCTTTTCTGTTGATATTTCGGGGTCTTGCGCTGTGACTTGATATTATACACCGCCTCGCCGCATTTTACAAGGGCAGTTTTCCTCTTGACAAACCTCTTTTGCCGCGCTATTATAAGCACATGATTAGAAAATTAAGTTTCGTTTAGGAGGCGATACCATGACCCAGCGGGAACGCCAGCTGTTGGAGTGGATCCGGGAAAACCCCATGATCTCCCAGCAGGAGCTGGCTGAAAAGGCGGGGATCACCCGCTCCAGCGCGGCGGTACACATCTCCAGCCTGATGAAAAAGGGCTACATCGCCGGGCGCGGCTATCTGCTGCGCACCGACCCGTATATCGTGGTGGTGGGCGGCGTGAACATGGACATCGGCGCGGTGTCCCATGCGCCGCTGGTGGCGCGGGACTCCAATCCCGGCCGGGTCACCACGTCGCTGGGCGGCGTGGGCCGCAACATCGCCCACAACCTGTGTCTGCTGGGCGAGCAGGTCTCCATGGTCACGGTGCTGGGACAGGACAGCTTTGCCCAGAGCGTGCGGGAGAACGCCGCCGCCATCGGCCTCGACCTGACCCACAGCGCCGTCATCCCCGACGGGCGCACCGGCACCTATCTGTTCATTGACGACAGCGACGGCGACATGGCGCTGGCGGTCAACGATATGGCCATCTACGACCACATGACGCCGGACTTCCTGCGTCAGCGGCTGGATTACATCAACCACGCCGATCTGGTGGTGGTGGAGACGAATCTGCCGGAACCGTCGCTGCACTGGCTGTGCCAGCACTGCACCGCCCCCCTGCTGGCTGACCCGGTATCCACCATCAAGGCCCCCAAGCTCAAGCCGGTGCTGGGCCGTCTGACGGCGCTGAAGCCCAACCGCATAGAGGCAGAGCTGCTCAGCGGCGTGACCATCCGGACAGACGCCGACGCCGCCCGTGCGGCGGAGAAGCTGCTGGAGACCGGTCTGCGGCAGGTGTACATCTCGCTGGGCAGCGACGGTCTGTACGCCGCCGACCGGGAGGGGCATACCGCCCGCGTGGCCTGCCCCAAGGTGCAGGTCGCCAACGCCACTGGCGGCGGCGACGCGGCAGCGGCGGCGCTGGCCGCCTGCATCGCCCACGGCAAGCCGCTGGAGGAAACAGCGCGTCTGGCCATGGGCGCCGGCGCACTGGCCTGCACCGCTTCCGAGACCATCCACCCCGGCATGAGCTGGGAAAGCATACACTATATTCTTGACAAGGAGGAACTTTGATATGAATCGTTATCTGGACGTTGCACCCGAGGTGCAGGAGGCCATCCGCGCCGGAAAGCCTGTGGTGGCGCTGGAGAGCACCATCATCAGCCACGGCATGCCCTATCCCCAGAACGTGGAGACGGCGCTGAACGTGGAGAAGCTCATCCGGGAGGGCGGCGCCGTGCCCGCCACCATCGCCATCATCGGCGGGCGGCTGAAGGCCGGTCTGACGCCGGAGGAGATCGACTATCTGGGCAAGACCGGTGCAGGCGTCACCAAGGCCAGCCGCCGCGACCTGCCCATTCTGGTGGCGGAGAAGCGGGACGGCGCCACCACCGTGACCACCACCATGATGATCGCCGCCATGGCGGGCATCGAGGTGTTCGCCACCGGCGGCATCGGCGGCGTACACCGCGGCGCGGAGACCACCATGGACATCTCTGCCGATCTGGAGGAGCTGGCACAGACCCCCGTGATGGTGGTGTGCGCCGGCGCCAAGTCCATTCTGGATCTGGGTCTGACGCTGGAGTATCTGGAGACCCACGGCGTGCCGGTCATCGGCTACCAGACCGAGGAACTGCCTGCGTTCTATACCCGCAAGTCCGGCTTCGCCGTGGATTACCGGCTGGACACCCCCGCCCAGCTGGCAGAGGCGTTCCACGTCAAGCGGGAGCTGGGTCTGCGGGGCGGTATGCTGGTGACCAACCCCATCCCGGAGGCGTACTCCATGGACGCGGACGTCATCAACAAGGCCATCGACGAGGCGGTGGAGGAGGCCAAGGCCCAGGGCATCCACGGCAAGGCCACCACGCCCTTCCTGCTGGCCAAGATCAAGGACATCACCGGCGGCGACAGTCTGGCCGCCAACATCCAGCTGGTGTACAACAACGCACGGCTGGCTGCCGCCACGGCGGTGGAGCTGAGCAAGCTGCGGAAGGCGGACTGACGGTGCAGGAGCTGTTGACCACCCCCGCCGGGGCGCTGGCACTGTGGCTGGTATGCATCAACGCGGCCACCTTCGCTGTGTACGGCGTCGACAAGCGCCGCGCCAGACGGGGCGCATGGCGCATACCGGAGAAAACGCTGTTCCTGCTGCCCCTGCTGGGCGGCAGCATCGGTGCGCTGGCCGGTATGCGGGTGTTCCACCACAAGACGAAGCACTGGTACTTCGTCTGGGGCATCCCCCTCATTCTGCTGGCGCAGATGGCGCTGGCGGTGTGGCTGCTGGCGAGATAAAGCACAGAGCCGATCATAAAAAAGAGCTGTACCCCGCGGGGTACAGCTCTTTTTTGTTACCGCTTCAGCGCCTTGCGGACGACGGGGGCGATGGTGACGGCGATAACGCCGCCGATGGCCGCCGTTACCAACTGGGGCCAGGAGAAGGACGCGGACAGGGTGGCCGCTGCCGCCTCCGGCAGCCCCAGCGCCGGGATGGCCACCTTGGTGACCAGTAGGAACAGCACCGCGAACTTGCACACGGCCGCCGCCGCCACCGCCAGATAGCTCCGCAGGCCCAGCGGCTTACCGCCGGCGATGAAGTGGAGCAGCAGCACCAGCACCACGTTGCCCACGGCGATAAAGGGCACGATCAGCAGCTTGGCGGGGCCGACGCCCACCAGAAACGCGCAGAACGGGCTGGCGATGGCGACCACCGCGCCGCACCAGACGCCGCCCACCAGCGTGGACACGCCCAGCACCAGATTGACACAGGAGCCGGTGACGAACTGTCCCAGCGGCTTGGTGGCCCATTGCAGCGCCACCAGCAGGGCGATCATCACCGCCGTTTCAGCGATCCAGTAAGTTTTGTTTTTCATGTGAGAAACCTCTTCCCTTTTGATTTTCTCTATGATATCATGTCCGGGAGAAAATTACGTTGCCGTGGCAACGAAAGGAGTGCGCACATGGATGTGGATACCGGGCTGCTGCGGCAGACCGCCCTTTTTCAGGGCATGGAGGACGGGGATATCCGGCGGCTGCTGGACTGTCTCCACTGTCCGGTACGGCGGTACGGACGGGGTGAATTTCTGTGGCACGCCGGGGATATCGTGCCCATGGCGGGTATCGTGCTGGACGGCTGCGTGGACGCGGTGCAGTACGGAGAGGACGGCGCGGCAACGCTGACAGCGCGGCAGGAAAAGGGCGGCGTGTTCGGCGACCTGCTGATGGCGGCGGGACAGGCCAGCCCCCTGTCGCTGGTGGCATCCTCCGACGGGGCGGAGGTGCTGTTCCTGCCGCTGGACGGCATCCTGTCTGACTGCGGACGGGGCTGCGCCTGTCACGTGGCACTGCGGCGGAATCTGCTGGCGGAGACATCCCGGAAGTTCTGGCAGCTGCGGCGGCGCTTGGCGTATCTGACGGAGCCGCAGCTGCGGCGGCGCATCCTGCTGTTCCTCCGGGACTGCCGGGAGGAGGCGGGCTGCGACTACTTCCATCTCCCCTATTCCCGGCAGGAGATGGCGGAGGTGCTGGGCGTCAACCGCAGCGCCCTGTCCCGCGAGCTGGGGCGGATGCAGCGGGAGGGGCTGCTGGAATTTTACCGCAGCAGCTTCCGGCTGAAGGCATAGAAAAAGCGTACCTTGCGGCTGCGCCGCGAGGTACGCTTTTTTTACGGCAGCCGCCGGACGGCGTCCAGCAGCGCCTCTCTCTCGTTGGGCAGCGTACCGTCCAGCACCTGCTCCAGCAAGGCGTTGAGCGTATGGCCCACAGTAGGGCCGCGCAGTCCCAGCGCCAGCAGATCCCCGCCGTTCACCGCCAGATCACGCAGAGAGAAGCACGCCTGCTTTGCCAGCAGCCCGTCCAGTATCGCCTCCGCCCTGTCGATCTCCGTCAGACGGCCGCGGTAGTCCGGGTGCTGCGCCAGATTGTCCGCCCGCTTTATCGCCAGCAGACGGCGAAACGTATCCTCTCCCAGCTGGTGGACGGCCCGGGCAATGGCCTTCTCCGTCCGCGGAATGTCCCGGTCGTGCCACCGCACCAGCGTCACGATCTCGCGGGCGGTGCGCTTGTCCATCCGCAGGCGGCGGCAGATCTCCCTCGCCAGCGCCGCCGACACCTTGGGGTGTCCGTAAAAGTGTCCCACGCCCCGTCCGTCCACGGTAAAGCAGATGGGCTTACCCACATCGTGAAGCAGCATGGCCCAGCGCAGCACCGGCTCCGGCGGAATGGCCGCCACGGAGCGGGCGGTGTGCTCCCACACGTCGTAGAGGTGGTGGCGGTTCCGCTGGTCAAGTCCCACGCAGGGCAGCAGCTCCGGCAAGAATATGCCCAGCACGTCCGGGTACGCCAGCAGCACCGGCAGCACATACCCGCCGCACAGCAGCCGATCCATCTCCGTCAGCAGCCGCTCGGCGGCGATGTCCCGCAGCAGCGGGGCGCAGCGGTGCAGTGCGGCGGCGGTGCGCGCCTCCACGGTGAAGCCCAGCACCGCGGCAAACCGCAGCGTCCGCATGATGCGCAGGGCGTCCTCGTCAAAGCGCCGGTCCGGGTCTCCTACGCAGCGCAGGATGCCCCGGCGCAGATCGTCCCTGCCGCCGTACAGGTCGGTGATGTCTCCCCGCACGTCCATGGCCATGGCGTTCACCGTCAGATCGCGGCGCGCCAGATCCTCCGCCAGCGAGTCGGAAAAGTACACGGCATCAGGGCGGCGGTGGTCGGAGTAGGGGCCGTCGGCGCGGAAGGTGGTGACCTCCACGGAAAGGCCGTCCTGCCGGACGGTGACGGTGCCATGGCGCAGGCCGGTGGGGATACAGTGTCCCGCGAACAGGGCGGACACCTGTTCCGGACGGGCGGCGGTGGTCACGTCCCAATCCTCCGGCACGCGGCCCAGCAGTGTGTCGCGGACGCAGCCGCCCACGGCGTAGGCCGGAAAGCCGGCCTGCTCCAGCCGCGTGAGGATCACACCGATCTGTTGAGGAAACATATCCACCGCCTCCTTTCGCGCCAAACTCCCGAAAACCGCCTAAAAAGCCGGTTGCACTTCGTCTTTGCGTGTATTATAATGAATCGTTGCATACAGGATAGATATTAGCATATTTTTCAGAATTGTCAATTTTCGTACAGCTTATTCCGGCGCATCCGCGCCGTTTGGAGGTCTTTTTTATGATGCATCCCGCTGCGGATATCCGCACACTGTTACAGCCCGGCAAGCGCGTCCATCTGGCCGGTATCGGCGGCGTGTCCATGTGCGCGCTGGCGGAGGTATTACAGGGCATGGGCCTTGTGGTGCAGGGGTCTGATATGACGGAGAGCGACACGGTGCGGCACCTGCGCTCCGTGGGGATCCAGGTGGCCATCGGCCACTCCGCCGAAAACCTGAAAAACTGCGATGCGGTGATCCGCACCGCCGCCATCCACGACAGCAATCCAGAGATCGCCGGGGCCATCGCACGGGGCATCCCCGTGTACGAGCGGGCGCAGGCGTGGGGCGGCATCATGCGGGGCTACCGCAACGCCCTGTGCGTCTCCGGCACCCACGGCAAGACCACCACCACGTCCATGGCCACCCATATCTTCATGGCGGCGCAGAAGGATCCCACCGTCATGATCGGCGGCACGCTGCCGCTGCTCCACGCCGGCTACCGGGTGGGACGGGGCGACACCATCATTCTGGAATCCTGCGAATACTGCAACTCCTTTTTGAATTTCTTCCCCACCGTGGCGGTGATCCTCAACGTACACGCCGACCATCTGGACTTTTTCAAGGATCTGGCGGACATTGAGCACTCCTTCCACCAATTTGCCCAGCTGGTGCCCGCCGGTACCGGCAGGGTCGTGGTCAATCTGGACGACGAGGGCGCCCGCGCCGCCGTGGAGGGTCTGGATCGCCCCGTGTTCACCTACAGCGTCAGGGATCGCAGCGCCGACTGCTGCGCCGACAATGTGGCGTTCTTCGACGGCTTCGGCGCGTTCGATGTGGTCATCCGGGGACAGTGCTACGCCCATGTGGCGCTGCACGTTCCCGGCAAGCACAACGTATCCAACGCGCTGGCCGCCGCCTCCGCCGCCTACCTGCTGGGGGTGGACGGCAAGGCCGTGGAGGAGGGACTTGCCGCCTTCACCGGCGCGGGACGCCGGTTCGAGCACAAGGGCGTCTACCACGGCGCCGAGGTGTACGATGACTATGCCCACCATCCCGACGAGGTGGAGGCGCTTCTGAGCGCCGTGCGCCCCCTGCCCCACAAGCGGCTGATCTGCGCGTTCCAGCCCCACACCTATACCCGCACCGCCGCGCTGTTCGATGACTTTGTCCGGGTGCTGCGCCAGCCGGACAAGGTGGTGCTGGCGGAGATCTACGCCGCCCGTGAGAAAAACGAGTTGGGCATTTCCTCCCGCGATCTGGCCGCCCGCATCCCCGGCGCCGTGTACTGTGCCACGCTGGAGCAGGTAGCCGACGAGCTGGCCCAGCTGGCCCAGCCGGGAGACATGATCCTCACCGTAGGCGCCGGCGACATCTACCGCGCCGGTGAAATGCTGCTGGAGAGAGGTGACGCGGAATGACCCTCTCCCCTGTGTGTCACAATGCCCGGCCGGCCGGCGCGCTGCCGGAGCAGGAGGCCGCCGCCTTCGCCCTGCTGGAGCGTCTGGGCATCGACTACGACCGGGTGAGCCACGACGCCGCCTTCAACATGGAGCTATGCGCCGAGGTGGGCCGCGCGCTGGACGTCAGCGTGTGCAAGAACCTGTTCCTGTGCAACCGGCAGAAGACCGCGTTCTATCTGCTGTGCATGATGCCGGACAAGCCCTTCCACACCAAGGATCTCAGCGCCCAGATCAACTCCTCCCGCCTGAGCTTTGCACCGGAGGAGCTGCTGTGGGAGCTGCTGCACTGCACCCCCGGCTCCGCCAGCGTTTTAGGACTGGCCTATGACACGGAGCACCGGGTCCGGCTGCTGATGGACCGGGAGACCTACGAGGCGGCGCAGTTCGGCTGCCATCCCTGCCTGAACACCGGCAGCCTGCGAATGGCCACCGCCGACCTTCTGAACGTGTTCCTCCCCCATACCGGCCACACGGTCACGGTGGTGGACTTGCCCAATGAATAAGGAGGCGCCATGAAAAAGTTGATTGCCGCACTGTCCCTGCTCTTTGTTCTCTCCCTCACCGCCTGCGGCAACTCCGATGCCGCGCTCCGACAGGAAAACGAAGCCCTCCGCCAGCAGATATTGGCTTTGGAGGCTGAACGGGACAATCTTACCAAAGAAAACAAGGATCTGACTGAGGAAAACGCCGCGCTGGATGACACAGCCCCAGAATCCGGGGACGATGAGGCCAATCCCATCGACCGCTTCTTTGAAGGTGTGGATGTCGGTTCCTCCACGGCAGAGATGAACGCCGTGGCCGACAGTTGGGCCGGTGCTTGGGAATCCGAATGTCGGAATGCTGCCAAGTGGCTGAAGGGGCAGCTCCCGCTTCAGGAGGATCAGGCATTGGTGGATGCTTACATCGCCTCTGCCGAGGAACAGTCCGCCCGGATGGACATTATGGCTATCTATCCCATTGCGGACCTCACTCTTCCGCAGACTGACCGGAGCGCTTCCAGCGGCAGTCTCCGGGGCGTCCTCTGGGCCGGCGCCCACCAGCAAGTCTGGAAAGACACCTTTTATCAGCTGCTCTATGTGGCCCCGGACTATGCCAGCGGCGTGGATTCCGCCGTGTCCTATCAGTTTCTCTTTGACGTAGAGGCAGCACAGACGCAGCTGGACTCGTTGCTTTCCGCAGATTGAAAAACGTTGTCCATTGTAACCGAATTATAGTTGACATAAAATCCACCCCATATGCTGTTCTCAAAAACAGATGTGGGGTGGATTTTATGAAGCATACGTGCTTACATTGTTGGCCGCAGCATTACCTCCTCTCCCTCACCGCCTACGGCGGCTCCCAACCGGGCACACCGTCGACACTGGAACCCGCAGGCTGACCGCTTCAGGTTTCCGCGCAAAGCCCCCCGCTCAAGCTCAACACTCCTTATAAAAAAATCCTGCCGCAATGCGGCAGGATTTTTTTATAATAGGATTCTTTACTTGCTGAGAGCCTCGTCGATGGCCTTGGCAGCAGTCTTGCCTGCGCCCATGGCCAGAATGACGGTAGCAGCACCGGTGACGGCGTCGCCGCCGGCGTAGACGTGCTCACGAGAGGTCAGGCCGTCCTCGTTGACCACGATGCCGCCCTTCTTGTTGATCTCCAGACCCTTGGTGGTGGACTTGATCAGGGGGTTGGGGCTGGTGCCCAGAGCCATGATAACGCAGTCCACGTCCAGCTCGAACTCGCTGCCGGGAACCTCGACGGGACGGCGGCGGCCCTTTTCATCGGGATCGCCCAGCTTCATGACCTCACATTTCAGCTTGCCGTTGGCCTGCTCTACGGGTGCCACCAGCTCCAGGAACCGGACGCCGTCCTCTACGGCCAACTCCAGTTCCTCCGCGTCGGCGGGCATATACTTCTTCGTCCGGCGGTAGACCAGCGTGGAGGTCTTGGCCCCGGCACGGAGAGCCGCGCGGGCCGCGTCCATGGCGGTGTTGCCGCCACCCACCACGGCCACATGGCCCAGAGAGACGTCCTTCCCGGCCTTCAGGTCACGGAGCCACTGGATCACCGGTACAACATTGCCGGGAATGTCCAGCTGACCGGCCTTGCCCGCGCCCACGGCGAAGAAGATGTGGGTGTAGCCCATGGCCTTCAGCTCGCTGACGGAGGGAGCGGGGGTGTTCAGCTTTACCTCGGCGCCGTAGAACCTCATGAGGGCGATGTCCTTCTCAATGGCCTCCTCACTGATGCGGAAGCCGGGGATCACCAGCCGGGGCACGCCGCCCAGCTTGTGGCTCTGCTCAAAAATGGTGACGGGGATACCGGCCCGGCCCAGGAAGTAGGCCGCGGCGATGCCGGTGGGACCGCCGCCGATGATGGCGGCCTTGCGGCCGTCGGTGACAGGCTCCGGCTTTTTCAGAGAGGCCATCAGGTCATCATAGCCCTTCTCCGCCGCGATCAGCTTGGTAGCCCGGATCTGAACGGGATCGTCATAGTAATTCCGGGTGCACTTGGTCTGGCAGCGGTGGGCGCAGATGGTGCCGGTGGTGAAGGGGAGGGCGTTCTTCTCTGTGATGAGGGCCAGCGCCTCGGTGTACTTTTCCTTGCGGCACAGCTCAATATACTCCGGAATGTCCTGCCGGATGGGGCAGCCGCCCTCGCAGGGAGCGGTGAAGCAGTCAATCAGAGGCACCTTTTCCAGCAGCTT
>OGXX01003996.1_pt1 | contig 11770 bp, 8 predicted proteins | sample 1576301 | NCBI WGS metagenome assembly OGXX01 (sample SAMEA3541469, study PRJEB24748) | human gut metagenome | biome: human gut; feature: human-associated habitat; material: faeces | place: China | collected 2012 | reverse complement strand
AAAAAAATCACAAAATTATGATAAAAATCAAATCAATATAAATTTTGACAGAGCCAAAGCTATTACAATTAAGTAGGATAAATTAAAAAAAATCAGTTTTTTGAAAAGAAGTTCTAAAAAATTAAAGGTTGACTGTCCATAATTGTCTCCTGGACAGTCAGAATATTGTTTTGAGTTTAGATTTTGGCTTGGGTAATAATAACCTTAGCTGTTGTTTTTGCGCCTGTTTCAGGATTGGCAATGGTGATGGTCCATTTTCCTACGCCTAAATTGATTGGTAGGCTTGCAATACCATTTGCATCAGTGGTTTTTGTGTATGTTTTTGTTTTGACAGTAAAAGTTACTGTTTTACCTGATGCAGGGTTTCCTTGTCCGTCAACTAGTTTTGCAACTAAATTACCTGGCTGGTTTACAGGCTTGGTTAAGCTTTCGCTTGTTAAAGTTGGCAATACTATTACAGTACTTTGAACAACATCAGAGCCTATTGTTGCTTCTGCAGTGTACTGACCAGGAGCTAAGTTGATAGCTAGGGTTGCAACACCGTTGCTGTCAGTTGTTATGGTGTAGGATGCAGATTTTGCCCATGTGGCACTTTTTAGAGTTACAGTCACTTTTTGACCGACTACAGGATTGCCATTTAAGTCTGTAACTTTTACAGCATATTGTGTCCCGTTTTTAAAGTACTTTACAACGTCTTCTGCCATGATTATGTAGTTGCCTGATAGGACCACTAACTTGGTTGTGACCTCTTCATCCATATATTTGGCAGTCATGCTGTATTGTCCGGGATTCAAGTGAATAGCTAGGGTTGCAACACCATTTCCATCAGTCAGGACTCTATATTCCTTACTTGAAGATTTCGTATTGAGAACGATAGACATATACACATTTGATATTGGAGTGCCGTCACTATAGGTTAATCTCGCAGTGTAGCTAGTCCCGTCATTATATTTCATGTATATGTCTTGGGCATCTATTGAACAGCTAATGGCCAATACTGTAACTGTATTGGTTACTGACTCATTGCCATATGTAGCTGTAATGTAGTACAATCCAGGGTTTGCATTAATGGTTAATGTTGCAATACCATTTCCATCAGTGACAATAGTATATTTGGAAGGATTGTCTCCATTGCTGTTAACGAATGTTACGGTAATCTTTTCACCAGCAATAGGATTTCCATTACCATCCTTAAGTGAAACGTGATATTGAGTTCCATTACGGAAGTATTTCACAACATCTTCAGCCTCCAAAATATAACCTGAATCAGCATCATGTTCTTTAGACACTGCAGCGCTTTTGAAGTTCATATCACCTGGATAAATAACAGTCACATTATAGGAGCTGGAGGAAAGTCCAGGAACCTGTAAAACAGCTTTACCTGCTACAATGTTTTGAATATGCTCAACACCATTGACGTAAATGATTACCTGACCTGTAGCCTGGTCATTTAATGTTGCAGTTATTGTGTCTTGCTCAACAGTAACATTCAATTCAGGGTCAGCCAGATCATTTTTAACAACCAAAGTACCGTTTTTATATCTGGAAGTGCTGTTGGCTTTAGTGTAGTTTCCGCTAATTACATAAGTGGCAAGTGTGTTGGTGGTGTAAGGCACGTAATATTCTCCATTATCGGAAATTTTAACTGTCTTGTCCTTGATTTCTGCCCCATCAACATAAAACTTGAACATGTCTGCTCTGCCGTCAACGATAGTCAGATTGCCGCTCATAACTTTTCCTGTGAGATTAATATTCTGATTAGGTGACAAATAGACTGTTTTATTGTTTAAAACGGTTGTAGAACTACCTGATAGAGTGCCTAAAATGACTATATCTACAATGCCGTTTCCCCCATCAATACATAAATCTTTTTGAGCATAAATTCCATTGGATTTGACCCATTTGCTGTTTGCAAAAGTACAATTATTCATGGAACTTGCAGAGTAGAAGTAAGCAGCACCTCCCATATTAGCATTATTGCTTGTGAAAGTAGAGTCAGCTATCTTACCATTAACAGAATCCCAGTAAATACCACCACCAAAGAGAGCAGCAGCGTTATCTGTGAAAATGCTGTCAGCTAAACTTCCATTATCAGCAGTCCAATAAACAGCACCTCCAATACTAGCAGCATTACCCTTAAATGAAGAGCCAGTTAAACTTCCATTATCAGCAGTCCAGAAAAGAGCACCTCCATTATTGGCAGTGTTACTGTTGAATGATGAGTCAGATAAATTTCCATAGTTACCTGTCCAGAAAACAGCACCACCATAATCAGCAGTGTTACTAGCGAAATCAGAATCGGATAAACTACCAGAAGGACCTTCCCAGTTAACAGCACCACCATACTGGTTAGAAGTATTGTTTGTGAATTTACAATTAGTTAAAGTACCCTTTTCACCTTCCCAGAAAACAGCTCCCCCATAGTCATTGGCAGTGCTTTTATTAAATGTACAGCCTGTCAAAATATCAGAAGAACCGCTAAAGTAAACACCTCCGCCGCTACCTCCAGCAGAATTATTGTTGAAAATAGAGTCAGTTAAGTTACCGTTGTTTCCAATCCAGAAAACAGCTCCACCATCACCTAATTTGACAGTGTTGTTGATAAAGGTTCCTTTGGTTAAGTAGCCGTCAGCACCATTCCAGCGAAGAGCACCACCATAATCCTCAGCAGTGTTGTTGACAAATTTAGAATCATCTAATCTGCCGTTAGCACCATTCCAATAAAGGCCTCCACCAGCATTAGTTGCATAGTTATCATTGAAAGTACAGCCAGATACAGTACCACTAACACCATACCAACGAACACCTGCACCATAATAGGCAATGTTCTTTGCAAATATGGAATCAGTCAATCTGCCGTTAGCACCATTCCAGCAAACGCCTGCACCTTCATTACATCTATTGTTGTTGAATCTGCAGTCAGTTAACACGCCTCCATCAGCCTGCCAGTAAACACCTCCAGCAGAATTAACGGCAATGTTGCCAGTAAAATTACAGCCATACACTCTGGAATTGGCAGCAGTTGTATACAAGAAAAGACCTGCGCCGTAAGTGGCTCTGTTATTGGTGAATCTGCAATCATTAACTGTACCTCCAGCAGCATTCCAGTAAACCCCACCACCGTTACTATTTCCAGCATTGTTGCCATCGAAGATACAATTAACTAAACTGCCGTCAGGCCCTCTCCAATATATGCCTGCACCATACTCTCGGGAAGTGTTATTGGTGAAATTAGAATGAGCTACAGCACCATCGACACCGATCCATAAGACTCCACCACCAACATCATTCTCTGCGATGTTATTAAAGAATGTACATCCAGATAAGCTGCCCACATCAGCATACCAGTAAACAGCACCGCCACCGTAAACAGCACTATTGTTTATGAATTTGCAATCATTTAAAATGCCCTCATTTCCATTCCAGTAAACAGCACCGCCGTATTGTCCAGTGTTGTTGATGAATTCGCAATCAGTTAGAGTACCTTCTTCTCCGTTCCATTTGATTGCACCTCCACGATCAGTGAAATTGAAATTCTGAAAGACAATTCCTCGAATTAAAATGTTGTTTCCATTTATCTCAAAGTGGAAGTTTTTCTTCTGACCATCGAAGATTACATTGCCTTCAGTGAAGATAGTTATACCGTTCTGAGTCAAAACAATGTTTTCTCTTGGAGTTCCAACTCCATTTTTGATAAATACAACATCATTGTCTTGAATCGTATTGTAGTTATCCAGAAATTCATCTACAGTCCAATTTTTATTAACAGTAGTGGAATCGGGAGATATGGCGTCCCTACTATTAATTAAATTAGAGGATGAATTATCATTAATATCCGTATTATCTGCAGCATTAACAGCAGAAACAGATAAAATTAACATTAAAAATATGATAAAAATAAAATATTTATTAAACTTCATAAGATAAATTCTCCCATAATAAAAATTATCTATTTTTTGATTATTAAATTATTATAATGTAAATTATGTTTAACACCAATTATAAATGTTAATTAGATTTTGCATTATTCTATTAATAATTAGAAATAATTTTTAATCACAGGTGTAATATTCTGTGGACTTATCTATACTTAATTAAATTAATATTCGAATTAGGGGGATAATAATATGTTTCATTGTTTAAAACTACGATAGACGCACCTGAAAGAGTGCCATTGACGAATACATATACAATACCATTTCCACCATTAATGTTTAAATCTCTATTTGTATAAATTCCATTGATTTCTTGTGATTTACCGTTTATAAAACTACAATTAGTCAGAGGGCATGTAAAAGCACAAAAAATAGCGCCTCCCCTATTAGCAGTATTGTTATTGAAATTAGAGCCAATTATATTACAATTAGTACCTTCCCAGAAGATACCACCACCAACATCATCTGCCCTGTTGTTAATGAAATTAGAGTAACATAAAAGACCATCAATAGTATTATAACTCCAGTAAACAGCTCCACCACGGTTAGCAGAGTTATTAGAAAAAGTAGAACTTGTTAAAATACCATTAGTTCCCCTCCAATCAATACTTCCGCCACGGTTAGCAGAGTTATTGGAAAAAGTAGAACTTGTTAAAATACCATTGGAGCCTGTCCATGATATAGCACCACCATGATAATTCTTAGCAATGTTTCCTGTGAAAGTAGAACTGGATATAGTACCATCAATACCATTCCAGTATATAGCCCCACCATAATTTTTAGCAGTATTATTAATAAAATTACAACCAGTTAAATTACATTTAGCACTCCATAAATAAACAGCACCACCAGAACTGGCATTATTATTAATAAAAATAGAATCAACCAAAATACCAGCTACACTACCCCAACAAACAGCACCAGCACGTCCTGTAGCTGTGTTGTTGATTAATCTACAATTTTTTAATATTCCATTGTTTCCAACCCAATAAATTGCTCCACCATCACCCGTAAAATTGAAGTTTTAGACACTATAATTTTTTCAGTTAAAATGCTATTTGCGGTTTTTTAAGCAATTTAAACTTGATAAAATAAAAATTAAACGATAATAATTCATATTGAATCAAATAGGCCAAAATTAGAAAAAATTGGGACTTAGAATATTATAAGAAAAAAACAGCAAAATAATCGAAAAAATATAAAAAACTAAATAGAAAACTTTATGTTATTTCTTAGATATATTTTAATTATATCAAATAATATTTTTTGATAAGGTGAAATAATGGAAATCAACGGTGTTGAAATTAAAGATAATTACGCAGAAGCTTTCGGAATTAAAGTTACCAGAATACTCATTACAGCAGCTACTAAAAACTTAGCAAAAGTTGCAGCTACTGAAGCTACTGGTTACGGAACTTCTGTTATTGGATGCCCTGCTGAAGCAGGTATTGACTGTTACATGCCACCAACTGAAACTCCTGACGGAAGGCCAGGTTATGTTATAATGATTTGTAATGGTTCTAAAAAGAAACTAGACCACGAACTTCTTGAAAGAATCGGAATGTGTGTTTTAACCGCACCAACTACCGCAGCATTTAACCTTCTTGATGATGAAGACGATTTACTTAAAACCGGTTTCAAATTAAAATTCTTCGGTGACGGTTATGAAGAAACTTTAGAAATTGATGGCAGAAAAATGCATGCTATTCCAATCATGTCTGGTGACTTTTTAGTAGAAGACAAATTCGGATACAAAGACGGTGTTGCTGGAGGAAACTTTTTCATCATAGCTAACAGTAAAATGTCCGGTTTAGTTGCTGCTGAAGTAGCTGTTGATGCTATTTCCGCTGTACCTAATGTAATTACTCCATTCCCTGGCGGTATGGTTGCTTCTGGTTCAAAAGTAGGTTGTAATAGCTACGACTTCTTAGATGCTTCTACTAACGAAAAAATGTGTATTAGCTTAAAAGAAAAAGGTTTAGAATCTAACATCAGAGAAGATGCACACGGTGTATTTGAAATTGTAATTGATGGTGCTGATGAAGAATCTGTTCGTGCTGCTATGAAAGCAGGTATTGAAGCTGCTTGTACTGTTGATGGTGTACTCGAAATCGATGCAGGTAATTTCGGCGGTAACTTAGGAGCTTACAAAATCAACTTACAAGACTTATTCTAAGGGTTTCACTCCCTTATCTTTTTTTATATTCGATTATCTAAATTTCAATCTAATATTTAATACTCTACATATTGAGAGGTATATTCAGCTATTTCTTCATCTGTTAATCCGATGCCGATAATGTTCTCGTTTTTAGAGATGTTATTTATTAGTTTATCAATGTTTTTCTTATTTGGACTTGATATCCAGTGTGAATGAATATTATGAACGGATCTATATAGATTTTTAAGAGATTCTTTTTTTCTTGGGTCTGCTTCCAATCCTACTATAAAATCTTCGGCTTCCTGTTTTGTTATTACTCCGATTTTACGTGTTAAGGGATCTCTTATTCCTGGAAAATGGTAGTCTATGTTTTCTATTGTACATTCATGGTCAATTATCATGACTATTTCTTTGTAGATGTCGTCTACACCATGTTGTATTGTAATTCTTGCTAAATGAGGTTTTGCAGCTTCAAAATAAAGGTCTGACCCTCCAATCAACTCAGGAGATACAATTTTATTAGCTCCTGCTTTGATCAATCTTTTTTTGTTTTCCAGTTTACTGCATCTGGTTACTACCCATGCCTCTGGTTGTATTTCACGTATTGTAAGCACTATAAAGAGATTTGTAACATCACTTCCTGTTGTTACAATAACGCTTCTACAGTTGTCTAATTTTATGTTATTTAAGAGCTTATCGTCTGTTGCATCTCTGTTAATAACTATTGTTGATTCATCCTCTTCTATGTCCTGTGTAGCTTGCGGGTCTTTTTCAATTACAATTACTTTCTGGTTTCTTTTTTTAAGTTCTTCAAATACAATTTTTCCCACACGACCATATCCGCATAGGATATAATAGTCTCCGATTTTTTTAATTTTATACATTTTAGCTCCTTTTGAGTACATGCTCATTTTTTTAGTGAAGTTATCAAGAATAACACTAAATACATATGTTATTATACCTAATCCGCTTAATGCTAGTGATATTGCAAATATTTTTTGGATATCTGTTTTTGGCACAATATCTCCATAACCTACTGTAGTCATTGTAATTACGCTGTAGTATAATGAATTAATAAAGTCCAAATTCATTAGGTACATTGATCCAATTGTTCCGTACAGCAATAATCCAAAAATAAGAATACTTCCATTTTTCAAATATTTCGGCGGAATCTTTGTCAGTATTCTTCTTAAAATTTTTCTCATAATATCATCATCATTTTATAAAAAAATGTATTAATTCCATACTATATTAATATTATATATTGGTTTACTGGTGGTTATTATGATTTCTCCTTTAGATATGAAAATTACAGATATTAACTGCGAATGCTTAGGTCTTTCAAGATTGTGTTTAATGGAATCAGCTGGAAAATCTTTAGCTGAGGAAGTTGGTAAAATTGCCGTTTACACTTTTTCAAAACCTGTTAAAGTAGCTATTTTTACAGGTTCTGGAGGAAATGGCGGTGATGGATTTGTAGCTTCAAGATACCTCTTAAATAGGGGATATGAAGTGGATATCTATAACTTAAGTCCTACTGTTAAAGACAGCAATGCCAAGATCAACTATGAAATTCTTCTTAACATGGAACCGAGATTGTCTCACCTGAACATTTATAATATAGACAACGTTGAAGATATTGAAAACAGCCAGATAGCTAATGGGGATGATTCTTCTGAATTTATAATAATTGATGCCATTTTAGGAACCGGAATTAAAGGGAAGCTTAAACCTAAAGTAAGAAGAGCTGTTGAGGTTATTAATGATTCTCAAGGGTTAAAGGTTTCTGTTGATGTTCCATCAGGCCTTAATCCTGAAACTGGTAATGTATATGATATTGCTGTTAAACCGGATTACACTGTCAGTTTCCATAAAATCAAGGAAGGGGTTGAAATTGCTGGCGAAGAACTTGCTGGTGGCAGCGTTATATGCGACATTGGAATTCCTATTGAAGCTGAATATTTTACAGGATATGGGGATTTGCTTAGGCTTAAAAACAGATCCAAATACTCACATAAAGGAAATAATGGTAAACTATTAATTGTCGGCGGAAGTAAAGATTATTCTGGTGCTCCTTCAATTGCAGGTCTTTCAGCTATCTCTGGAGGTGCAGATTTAGTTTATATAGCTACTCCAAAACCAGCTGCTCTTCCAATTAAAGTAGCTTCTCCAGATTTTATTGTACGCGAACTTGAGGGAGATTATTTGTCTTTAGACCATCTAGATGAAATAATGGGGCTTGTCGATACTGTTGATGCCGTTTTAATAGGTCCTGGCGCAGGAAGACAAGCTGAGACTTCAAAGCTGTTTAACGTACTTGCATCTAAAATCAAAAAACCTCTCATTATTGATGCAGACGCATTAAAAGAGGTTGACAGCAATCTGATTAAAAATAAGGAAAATCTTATTTTAACTCCTCATCTCTTTGAATTTAAAGCGTTCTTCGATAAAATCATAAAAGAATTAGATATCGATTTTAGCAAAGTTAAAATCTCTCGTGATTCTGGCAATTACACTAAAATAGATGAGAATATAGCTGTTTTTCAAAGAATTGCTAGAGAGATTAAAGGAACCATAATAATAAAGGGAGAATATGACTTGATTGTTAACAACAAAAGTTTTAAAATTAATAAAACAGGTAATCCTGGCATGACTGTTGGAGGAACTGGTGATGCGTTAGCAGGTTTAGCGGCAAGCCTCTTTTCACAGGGATTGTGTGCCTTTGATGCGGCTGTTGTTGCAGTATATATAAATGGAAGAGCCGGGGACGTTGCTTACAACAAACAGGGATATGGATTTTCAGCTACAGATCTGGTTTCATATGTAGGGTCATTACTTGTAAGCAGATGATAAAATGGAGTATGTTAAAGGAGTCTTTAAAAATAGGCCTAACAGGTTTATTGCAGAAGTTGAGGTAGATGGGGAAGTTGAAATAGCCCACGTTCCAAATACTGGAAGATGTAAGGAGCTATTGGTTGAAGATGCAGAAGTATATCTCCTTCCTTCTGACAATCCAAATAGAAAAACAAAATTCACATTGCATTTTGTCGTAAACAAAGGTGAGCTAGTATCATTATACTCTCAGGAAGCTAACAGTATTGTTTATGAAGCTATTGAAAACGATAAAATAAAAGAACTTTCTGGTTATTCAATTCATCAAAGAGAAAAAACAGTTGATAACTCTAGAATTGATATATATCTTGCAGATGAAAATGAAGAATGTTACGTTGAAGTCAAAGGGGTAACATTAATAGTTGAAGGTGAAGCAAGGTTTCCTGATGCTCCAACTGAAAGAGGAACAAAACACCTGAAAGAGCTGATAAAACTCAAAAAAGAAGGAATAAGAACTGTAGTATTCTTTTTAATTCAACACCCTGCAGGAGAATCATTTAGGCCCAATTGGGAAAATGACCCTAAATTCTCAAAAACACTAAATGAAGCCTATAAAGCAAGAGTTGAAATTCTGGTCTACAAAACAGAAAATACCTTAGATGGGATTAATTTTGTTGAAAAACCAATAGATTTCGACTTGTCTAAAATTTGATTTCACTGAAAACCTCACCAATAGGCTCATGGATAACAAGATCAGCAAAGGAATCATAATCAGTAGTGCCTTTATTAATCAAGACAAGATTATCTCCATTGAAATACTTGATAAGTCCAGCTGCAGGATAGACAACAAGAGAAGTGCCTCCAACAATCAAAGTATCTGCTTTAGAGATATGTTCTATGGACTTACTTAAAACATATTCATTCAATGGCTCTTCATATAAAACAACATCCGGCTTAATGATTCCTCCACATTCACAATAAGGAACGTTTTTTGATGTTAAAATTTTATTTGAATCATACTCCTTTTTACAAAACTGGCAGAAATTTCTATTAGTATTTCCATGAAGCTCTAAAACATTTTCACTTCCGGCCTTTTGATGAAGACCGTCAACATTTTGAGTAACGACTGCTTTGATTTTACCTGCTTTTTCTCCTTCAGCTAGTTTATAATGTGCAGGATTTGGCTTAGCATCATTAAAAATAAGGTGTTTTCTATAATAATCAAAGAATTCTTCAGTATGATTTTCAAAATAAGTTCTTGACAATACTTCTTCAGGAGTATGGCTGTAAATTCCAGTATCACTTCTAAAATCAGGAATTCCACTTTCAGTAGATACGCCAGCTCCACCAAAAAACACTACATTTTCAGAAAGGTCTAAAATTTCCTGAAGTTTATTAATATAGTTCATAAAAAAAAGTTAAAATAGCTATTGTATAGCTATTCTATAATTTTTGGTAGTTTGCAGCTTGCATACCATGGTATTTAATCATACCTTCAATTTCCCTTTGATCAGTATCTTTATCTTCAAAGGTAATTTGGTCAATGCTGTGTAAACTGTATGGAGATTTTCTAGTTAAGATAGTAATGCTACCTTTATAGAGTCTTAATTCCACTTCTCCACTTACTCTTCTCTGCATTTGGTCAAATGCTTGATCAAGATCTTCTCTTAAAGGTTCTTGCCATAATGCTCTATAGACCAAATCAGCATAAAGGGTACTCATATATTCTTTGAATCTGATTTCATCAGTAGTTAAAACCAATTCTTCTAAATATTCATGAGCAGCTATTAATAATTTAGCTCCAGGCACTTCGTAGATTTCCCTACTTTTAAGACCAATCATTCTGTTTTCAATAGTGTCTACTCTTCCAATACCATTTTTGCCGGCAATTTCATTTGCCTTTTCGATGATTTTAATTAAAGGCATCATTTCACCATTAATAGCTACTGGAATACCTTCCTCAAACTCGATAGTGACTTTTTGTGGAGTATCTAAAGCGGTTTCCCATCCAGCAGTCCAAGCATAAATGTCTTCTGGTGGTTCGTTTGCAGGATCTTCAAGTATATCTCCTTCAATACTTCTTCCCCAGATGTTTTCATCTACACTGTAAATCTTGTCACTGTTGAGTTTTATTCCTTTTGAAGCAGCGTATTCCTGTTCTTCAGTTCTTGTAAGGTTTAATTCACGAACAGGTGCAATAATATCGAAATCAGACATTGCCAATATGATAGCTTCAAATCTGAACTGGTCATTTCCTTTACCGGTACATCCATGTGCAATAGCTGTTGCTCCTTCTTTTTCAGCTATTTCAATAATTTTTTGAGCGATTAAAGGTCTTGCAAGTGCTGTACTTAAAGGGTAACCTTCGTATTCAGCATTTGCTTTTATAGCTCTTGCAATGTATTCGTTTGCAAATTCTTCTCTTGCATCTATTGTGTAATGTTTGGAGCTTCCAACTTGTTCAGCCATTTTTTCAGCTTTTTTGATTTCTTCTTCCCCTTGTCCAACATCTACACATACAGTTATTACTTCTACGTCATAATCTTCTTCTAATAATTTAACACATACAGAGGTGTCTAATCCACCACTGAATGCAAGAACGACTTTATCCATTTATATTCACCAAATAATTTTTATAAGAATAAGATGTATTCATCAAATATTTTTCTTTTTAATACTATTTAATATTTTTAAAAAATGTGTTTATCAAAATGAGGGGTATTGATTTAATTAATTTTTAAAAATAAATAGAGTCTTAAAAATTAAAGAAATGGTTTTTATATTAATTTAGTTTTTGAAACTTCAGTTTCCAAAATGGGTATGGAGGAGCTGTTTTTTGGAATGG
>OGXX01003995.1_pt1 | contig 11780 bp, 8 predicted proteins | sample 1576301 | NCBI WGS metagenome assembly OGXX01 (sample SAMEA3541469, study PRJEB24748) | human gut metagenome | biome: human gut; feature: human-associated habitat; material: faeces | place: China | collected 2012 | reverse complement strand
ATCACACAAGGAAGCAGTCTTTCAAATTACGTCTTCACCGTCTCTTTGAATTTTCACACCGTAATCGACGATATAGGAAAGACCCCAAAACGAAACAGCCAATATTAGCGCCGATAAATCAAAGCCACATATGGGCACGTCCCGCCTCGACTGCGCCGAAACCAATTCTTCCCAAAGCCCAACAGGAGGAAAGCAGCCAGGACCGCTAAACTGAAAGGAGACGGGAGACAACGATCCCGTAAGTAAAACTGAAGCGGCTTCAGAAAAGGCAATGGAAATCAGCGCCACCAAAACAAATAGAAGGCCCGACAAACGTAGGCCGCGAGACGTTCCTTCCGCTATACCATAGCCAAAAACTATCCGTGTTATCGCCTTCGCAACAACATCCAGCAAAATCGAATAGCAAAATAAGAGCAACGTCCATTGCGCAAAAACAACGGCCGCAACTACAAGACCGCGAATCAGACCCAAGAAGAATGCAAGAAGGCACGCAATAGTACCTACGATAAGAATAACACGCAGAACCTTAACGATAACGCATGCCACTTCTGCAAGTTTAGCCTTTTTGCGTGGATGCCTAGAGGCATTTTCGACTACAACGGCCATATTACCCCTCGAATAACACGATGCAGGCAGCTTCGCCACCTGCATCTAAAACGTCAACTATGAAACAGTAAAGAAATTGCCTTCCGAGGTTGTAACGTCAAGCCAAGCACTCACGTTATACCAGAGCATATAGCCAGAATAAGAACGCGCCGGAGATGCGTAGAATGAATTCGAATAAGACGTGCTCGCACTCACCCCGTCATCATAAATCTTAACCGCGCCGCCTGATCCTACAATCCCATACGATGTGCAGTGCACTGTAAGAGTCATTTTTCGAGGGGTAGGCCCGCTGGTTTTAGCAACATTGATATTTCCACCATAGTTGTAAGAAGGAACAGTGCCATTATGGTACAAACTGCCAGTACAACGTACGCTTGCTCCATATCCCGAACCTGTAACATTAAAACCCTGAGAATCCAAAGGTGCTATGCTGCTCGTATTCGGCTTGCTCGCATAGAGCATGATAAATTCCGTATCGCATTCGTTAAAAACTTCGCCAATGGAATAAGTGGAATTAATCTCTTTAAATCTTTCGGATATTTGTTCATCCGTCAGGTTGTCATTTTCGGCATACACCGAAGCATACGCCGAAGGACTGAAAGCCATCAGTGACAGCCAACCCACGAAGAGAAATACCGCAAACGCCACGAGCGATTGGCACATGGTTTTACGAATGTTCCGTGCTTGCATGTATATCGACCTCCTATGGTCGGTATCGAGTACGTAGGCGCCCTCTTGAATGCTTAAGCAATAAATATGGTACTAGCTACGTATCGAGAAACAATACACATATTCCATTATTTGTTACTAAAACACTATCAAAAGAAAGAATCGCTTCTTTTGATATGCGAAACGAAAAGCCCCGCAGGAAAACCTGTGGGGCGTTTTTTAGGGCTTAAAGGACACCATACGGCGGTCATCCGATCGTGCAGCGTGCATTTGACACAAACTCGGTATGCGCAAAAAGCGTGCGCGGAAATAAGAGGAAACATGGAATTTTCAGAACAATTAAAAATATATGCGGAAACACACTTTGAAAACAGAAAAAAATATTTTGCGCCGATTATATCCGAAATCGAGGCAGGCTTGTCTTTGTGCAGCGAGGAAGAGGCCCTGCTGATAAAATTTTTTTACGGGACGATGCCGCTGCGGGATGCCGGGGAATATCCGTTTGAAATATTTCTGAGTTATGTGCGCCATGCCCTCTGGCTGCGGAAAACGATAGACTGGTGCAAGAAGCTGCCGGAGGATCTGTTTGTCCACGACGTACTGTATTATCGGATCAACTCGGAGGACATCAGCGATTGCCGCAGTTTTTTTTACGAGCAGTTAAAAGACCGAATTGCGGGACTGGACGAATATCAGGCAGCGGTAGAGATCAACTACTGGTGCGTAGAGCATGCAACGTATGAAATGGCGGATGACCGAACGGCGGGGCCGATGACGATGTATCGGAGCGGAAAAGGACGCTGCGGAGAAGAATCCACCTTTACGGTGACGGCATTGCGCAGTGTCGGGCTTGCAGCACGTCAGGTATACACGCCGCGTTGGGCGCACTGCGACGATAACCATGCCTGGGTCGAGGTTTGGGTAAATGGAGAATGGCACTTTCTGGGAGCCTGCGAGCCGGAAGAAAAACTGGATCGCGGCTGGTTTACAGGACCTGCCGGACAGGCGCTTTTGATTCACAGCCGCACATTCGGCGATTATGCGGCGGGAAAGCGGGAAGAGGTAATCGGCAGGGACGGCGCGGTTGTCTGCCACAATGTCACCGCTTCGTATACAAAGACACGCAAGCTCCGGATTCAGGTGCGAAAACAGGACAACACCCCGGCAGCGCACGCACAAGTTTCGGTGGAAATTCTGAACATGGCGGAATATTTCCCGGCAGCAGTGCTGGAAACCGACGAACAGGGCGAGACTTCGATCAGGCTTGGGCTGGGCGACATCCGGCTGAAGGCGCGGTCAGAGGGAAAGTTTGTGGAGCGTTATTGTAATCTGGCAGAGGACGGCGTCGGAGCGGCAGATGTAGATTGCGCTGTTACGCTTGTGCTGAAGGATTCGGAAGCGGGAATGAAAGATGCGTTTTCTGGCGTTTCTGCCTGCGAATGGCATTTGGCGAAGCTCTGCGCTCCGAAAGAAGCCGTTGTCCGGGAAAGTGTATTGAGTGAGGAAGAAGTGTCGCGCGGCACGCGGAGACTGGCAGATGCAGTGAAGCTGCGGGAAGAACGCTTTGATCAGCTGACCCGGCACGCGATTGCAGTGCATCCGGAGGAGGAAGAGAGGATGCGCGTTGCGGGAGAGAATGCAGAGGAGCTGACAGCTTTTCTGGAAAAGGATGATAACCCGGATCGCAAAAAGCTGTTGGACAGTCTGACGAAAAAAGATAATAAAGATCTGCGGGCAGAAGTGCTGGAAGACCACTTGTCAGCAAAGCGCGGCAGCTGGCCGGAAGATATACATGTACAGGATCTGCTGTGTCCCAGAATCTGGCTGGAAGAAATCGGCGCTTACAGAAGTTACATTTGCAGTGTGCTGACTGCTCAGGAGCAGGAAGCATATGCCTCCAATCCAGAGCTGATATGGAATTATGTAAACCAAAATATTACCGATATCCCGGAAGAAGAATATAATACCCTTTGTGCGTCGCCGATCGGCTGTCTGAAGCTGAAAATGGGCAGTGCAGTTTCCCGGACGATTTTATTTATTGCGATTTGCAGAAGCCTGAATATCCCGGCGAGATTGGATAAAAGCCTGATGCTTCCGGAATACTGGGCGGACGGCGCATTCCATGTACCGGTCAGCAGGGCGCAGGCCTCGAAAGGAACGCTTCTGCTGCGAAATATTCCGGGAAAAGAATGGATTTATGCGCAGCACTGGACGCTGGGACGTCTGGAAAAGGATCATTTCGTGACGATGAATCATGCCGGACTGGTATTTGAAAAGGAAACGTTAGAGCTTTTACTTCCGGTGGGAATTTATCGCCTGATTGCAGTAAAACGGCTATTGAACGGGGATCAGGAGGCAGCAGAGCTTTTGTTTGCGATCGAAAAGGAGAAACAGACCGAGCTTTATATGCCGGATTTTGAAAAAACGGATGGTGTGATACCGTGGGAAAAAGCCAGTGTACCGGATGAAAGCCAGAGCTGCCGGAAGCTGCAAAACAAAAACAACAGTCTCCGGGAGGAAATACAAAGCTGCCTGCTTCGGGACATCCTCTTACAGAGAGCAGATGGAACGCTTTGCAGTCTGGAAAAGCTGGTAAGCGGAAAACGCAGTATTCTGGCATTTCTGGAAATTGGGGCAGAGCCGACAGAGCATGTGCTGAATGAGGTTCTGGCACTGGAAAAGAGCGCAAAAGGAAATTCCAAAGGAATTGGCTGTCAGCTGCTTTTCGTTCTGCGGCAGGAAAAAGACCTGCAGCATAAAACGCTGCAGGAAGTGCTGGCGCTGGATGCGGGATCTGAGATAGAAATTTTATACGATATATCTGGCGGTGCTTCGGATGCCAATGCCGCACTGCACACCGCGACTGGTGACACAGCGTCCGGTACCCTCTGTGGTTGGCAGGAAACTGCGAAGAGAATGAGGCTTGCCGAAAAGCTCCCGGTTCTGGCAGCTGTCAGACCGGATGGAACTGGCATTTACGGAAGCTGCGGATACCACGTCGGAAGTGTAGAGCTGATGGTGCGGATTCTGAAGGAAGCAGTCCGGACAGAAGCAGATTGATAAAAAACAATAGAATGCACGCTCTGCGAGCATTCTATTGTCATGAATCAGGGGCAGCGTCCGGGAAAATCCCCAGGCGCTGCCCCTTTTTGGAAATGAAATTACATCATGCCTTCTTTGAGAATATTATGGTCGCGCAGAAGCTTTTCGATTACTGTGCCGGAAATTGCTTTTAACAGAGGCTTCTTGAGCTTATTGAGCGGTCCGGGAAGTTCGATCTCCAGCGGAGATACGCCATCCATCAGCTTTACGGAGCTGTCGAGAAGTTCACGGATATCATAAACGCTGCCCCATACCTCCGGAACGCCACGGTCTACGCCAAGCAGTCCGTAAACGGCTTCCATAGCAGTACGAACGGAATATTCTGTCGTGAAGATGGTGTCTCTGGGGGTTTCCGCAAACTGACCCAGGAATGCGAAGTTTACGCAGCCGTCCGGGATAACGTCAGGGCGGTCACCCTTTGCTCTGGGCATGAAGAATGCGGTAATATAAGGCATCATGGTAGGAACGCAGACTGCACTGTGCTCTGCCAGCTCCGAAATTTCGTCTACCGGAACGCCGAGATGATACAGCCATTCTTCGGTAATTTCCTTACCGGTGCATTCTTTCATGGGCTTCTTGACATAATCGCCGGGAACGTCGGTGAACAGGCTGTATACCCATACACAAACCTGCTTCTTATCCTGTTCTTTGAACTGACCCTGACGGTTGATGGTCCAGCTTAACAGCCAGCTGGAATCCTGACAGCTTACGATACCGCCGGTAACGACTTTGCCGCTTCTGGGATCTCTCTGGCAGATTTTCTCAATATAAGGAATGATTTTGTCATCCAGAGTGGTAACAGTTGCAGATTCCCAGTTGGTCTTTTCAATATCGGAGCAGAACTTCTCGGGATGACCAAAGGAAGGATCCTGACGGGCGATATTTTTCCACAGATCCCATACGCCGCTGTTGCGAACTTCTGCATCGCCCACCGGAGCGTGATTCTGATCTCCGTAGATCGTTCCCTCTGTGCAGCTGCCGTTTGTTACGAATACCAGATCGTTTTCGGTTAAGGCAATCTTCTGCTCTTTCCCCTTTACCTTGCATTCGATGGTCTTTGCAACCTTTTTGCCGTCATGGAAATCAAAGATAACGTTGGTAACCTCGGTATTGAACTGGAACTGTACGCCTGCGTCCTCCAGGTATTTCTTCATCGGAAGGATCAGGGATTCATACTGATTGTATTTGGTGAATTTCAGTGCGCTGAAATCCGGGAGTCCGCCGATATGGTGGATGAAACGCTGGAAGTACAGCTTCATTTCCAGTGCGCTGTGCCAGTTCTCGAAAGCAAACATGGTGCGCCAGTATAACCAGAAGGTGGAGTTGAATACCTCGTCATCGAATACGTCTTCGATGGTCTTGTCGTACAGGTCTTCATCTTTTGTCAGGAACAGCTTCATGATTTCCATGCAGCCCTTCTGGCTTAAATTGAACTTGCCGTCCGTGTGTGCGTCTTCACCGCGGTTTACGGTTGCACGGCACAGGGAGTAGTTGGGATCGTGCTTATTTAACCAGTAATACTCGTCCAGTACGGATGCACCGGGCTTTTCCAGGGAAGGAATGCTGTGGAACAGATCCCACAGGCACTCGAAATGATTTTCCATCTCACGTCCACCGCGCATTACATAGCCTCTGGAGGGATCAAAGATACCGTCACATGCGCCGCCTGCAACGTCCATTGCTTCCAGAATGTGGATGTGGGAGCCGGGCATCTGACCGTCTCTTACAAGGAAGCACGCTGCTGCGAGAGAAGCCAGTCCGCTGCCTACCAGATATGCATTTTTGTTGTCAACGCCTTCCGGTTTTTCGGGACGGGCGAATGCTTCGTAGTTACCGTTGGTGTAGTAAATGCCCTTGCTGTTTTTCTCATATTTGCCCCGCTCTGTGTTGCGATAGCTCGGGTCAGGAGCAGGCATTTTGATGGTTTTTTCTGCGGTCTTTGCGACTGCTTCTTTAATCTCACCAGATAAGGTCTGACCTTCCTCTGCAAGATGGTCTGTATGTTTTTTTGCTGCAAATGCTGCTACGCCGACGCCTGCTGCGAGGACAGCTGCTTTTGAAAGACCGGAATGTTTCTTTGCCATGATAAAATCCTCCATTTTCGATTTTCAATACCAATTTGTCAGTAAAAGGATGCCCGAATTTTCGGGAAACAATGAGAAATTTTTTCCTCTGTTTGTTTTATAGCTGTATCATATCGCAGGAAATGAGGTTCCTCAATTCACAGAATTGAAAGAGTGTAGCAAAATTTCCCAGTTTTTGAAATGTGTCTAAGATATAGGAGAAAACAGACGGACGGGTTGGCTCTCTATTCCGGACATGGAGGGTTCACGTAAGATTGACATGGCGATAGATTCCGTTAAAATAGAAAGAAAGAGACGACAAACAGGGGTAGTAGAGTATGGAATATTTGGATATCGTAGATGAAAATGGAGTACCGACCGGGAAAATAGCAGAACGGACAGCTGCACATAAGCAGGGACTGCGGCACCGTACCTCTCATGTCTGGATCCTGCGGGAACGGGCAGGAAAAGTCGAGGTACTGCTGCAGAAAAGAAGTCAGAATAAAGATTCCTTTCCGGGCTGTTACGATATTTCCAGCGCCGGACATATCCCTGCAGGGGTAGATTTCATTCCGTCTGCGCTGCGGGAGTTAAAGGAAGAACTGGGCTGCAGTGTTTCGGAAAATGAGTTGATTTATTGCGGACAGCGCAGATTTTCCTATGACGGCGTTTTTCATGGAAAGGAATTTCATGACAGGCAGGTCAGCAACGTTTATGCGCTATGGCTGGATCGAAGGCCGGAGGATTTTGTCCTGCAGAAAGAAGAACTGGAGGAAGTGCGCTGGTTTGAATTTGAAAGCTGTCTGAGACTGGTTGAGAAGAACGAAATTCCGCATTGCATTTATTTGGAAGAGCTGCAGATGCTGCTTCCAGAGGTGCGGAAGCGGGAAAGGCTCTGTATTCTGGTCACGCCGCCAGTGACGGAGGAAGAAAAGCAACAGCTTTTGCAGGCTGCGCCGGGACAGAAGTTTTTCTTTACGGAAAAGCCGGAGTTGACAGAAGAACAGCTGCGGCGCGCGGACATTATCCTTGGCAATTTGCAGAGTCCTTTGCAGTTAAAAAAGTGTGAAAACCTCAAATGGATTCAGTTGAATAATGCCGGGACGGAAGGCTATTGTGAACCGGGGCTTCTGCCGGAGGGTGCACAGCTTGCGAATGCGACGGGTGCTTATGGAATGGCGATTTCGGAGCATATGATCGGTTGTCTGTTTGCCTTGCGGAAAAAATTGCTGCTGTATTGGGACAACCAGAAAGCACATTGCTGGCATTCGGAAGGACATGTAAAAGTAATCGAAAGATCGAATGTACTGGTGATCGGCTGCGGTGATATCGGAATGACGGTCGGCAGAAAGATGAATGCACTTGGCTGTCGGGTGAGCGGAATTCGCAGAAGAGTTTCTAAAAAGAGCGACTGCCCGGAATGGATGGAGGGTATGTACGGCATGGACAGTCTGGAAGAACTGCTTCCAAAGGCGGATATCGTGGCGATGAGCCTGCCGGGCAATGCATCGACATATCATGTGCTGAGCCGGGAGCGGATTGCGTTGTTGTCGGACAATGCAGTTGTTTTAAACGTCGGACGCGGAACGGCGATTGATACGGATGCCCTTGCGGATGCGCTGTATGCGGGAAAAATCGCGGGGGCCGCGCTGGACGTCACAGATCCGGAGCCGCTTCCGGCAGACCATCGGCTCTGGAATGCGCCGAATCTCTTGATTACGCCGCATGTTTCCGGAGGTTTTTCCCTTCCGGAGACGCTGGAAAAGATCGTCGGACTGTTTGCAGACAATCTGGAACGGTATTTTGCGGGGCAGCCGATTGAAAATCTTGTGAATCTGCAGACGGGGTATCGGGAGTAAAGTGCCTGTAAAGCAACTGTGGATTGCTGGCAGTTATGTACCGCAGGCGGGCGGAGTCCCAGTGAATTGTGCGGGATTTTTAGCGTAAAGCGCCTGCAAAATGGAGATCAGTATGGAAAAAGCATATAAACTGGAATTTGGGGGACAGCCCGGCGGAGAGCTTTTCATGACTTGCTGTGGGTGCTCCCGGACAGAACCCCTGCACTGCTTCGGACCGGCGATGAAGCCGCATTATCTGATTCATTATGTATTAAACGGCAGGGGGATTTTCAAAATGGAGGGCGAGGAATATCCGCTGGAAGCAGGCTGCGGATTTTTGATTGAGCCGGGGCAGATGAGCTTTTATCAGGCGGATGAAAAAGATCCGTGGATGTACATCTGGGTCGGCTTTACGGGCGAGCGCGCGGAAGAATATGTCAAAAGCATGGGGATTTCCCCGCGGCACCCGGTGTTTCATTCGGAGCAGTCGGACGAGCTTTACAGTATTGTCCGGGACATGATGGATCATAATACGGTCGGCGTTGCAAACGAGCTGCGCCGAAACGGTCTGCTGCATATTTTTCTGTCGGTTGTGGCGCAGAGTATGCCGGAGGAAAGGCGGGAGGAAACGGATCGGGCGAACCAGTATGTCCGCCGGGCAGTGGAATTTATTCAGCGTAACTACTGCAACCCGATCCGGGTGACGGACGTGGCGGATTATGTCTGTGTCAACCGCAGTTATCTATATACTCTGTTTCAGAAATCTCTCGGTATGTCCCCGCAGCAGTTTTTGGCGGCGTACCGGCTGACAAAGGCTGCGGAAATGCTGATGGTGCCGCATCTGCCGGTGGAAAGCATCGCATTGTCCTGCGGATATCAGGATCCGCTTGTGTTCAGCAAGGCGTTTCGGCAGATGAAGGGGGTTTCCCCGACGATGTATCGGAAGCAGATTCAGCAGGATGAAAACCGCGTCAACCGGGAGCACTTAAAACAGGTAGAGGAGTTTATCTCCAGAGTCGGCAGGCTCGAGCTGGGCGGGGAGCCGTGACGGCAGCGCTGCGCGGGTGTGTCGGGGGACACAGAATGTATAATGCTGTAGGAGCGCAGACAGAATAGATCGCAACGCGCTGCGGCACAGGAAAGGAACGAAATGCTCAGGATTGCATATTGTGAGGATGAGTCGGCACAGGCACAACAGGTCAAATCTTTTTGGAAAGAATGGAGCAAGGCGCGGGAAATCAACTGTCAGGTGGAGATTTTCCAGAACGCGGAAAGCTTTCTTTTCGCGCAGGAACCGCTCCGAAGGCTTCCCTATGATATGCTGCTGTTGGATATCCGTATGAAAGAAATGGATGGATTCGAACTGGCGAAGAATATTAGAACATTTGACTCTGAACTGAAAATCGTATTCTTGACATCCGATCCCGGTTATGTATTTGAGGGCTACGAGGTCGCAGCGTGGCGGTATCTGTTAAAGCCGGTGACAAAGCAGAAGCTGTTCGAGCTGGGAGATGCATTGGCGGCGGAACAGGGCAGGAGGAAGCCGTCCGTTTTGCTGGAGCAGTCCGGGGAGCAGGTTCGCGTCGATCTGGATGAGGTTCTTTCTGTGGAGGTCTGTGGACACTACACGACGATTTGCCTGACGGATGGGGAAAAGCTGGAGATCAAACAGAGCTTTGCTGCGGTACTGGGGCGGCTGAATGAAGCTGCGGGCGCGGGGCAGATGGGACGCATCGGCAGCGGAAAAGAAGCGGCGCAGATAGAGCACATCGGCAGCAGTGTGAATGCCGCGCTCGAACCGTTGCCCATCGCGTCTGCGCCGCGGTTTATTAGATGCCACCGGAGCGCGGCGGTCAATCTGGAAAAGATCGTCCGGATCGGGAAGCAGAGCTGTCAGTTGGAAGGAAAGGTGGAGCTGCCGGTCAGCCGGGGCATGTACCGCGAGCTGAATCAGGCGTTTATCAGGGAAAACTTACGACATGAGTAACTGGAAATTTTGGATTGCACTGGTTGTAGTCGGGCTGGTTATCTGCCTGGCAGCGATTGTTATGGTCTGGAAAATTTTGCAGAAGCAGTACGAAAAATCGATGCTCGATTACCAGAACCGCATGCTTTCGCAGGAGATGGAAGAGGTAAAGACGATTTATAAAACGATGCGTGGCTGGCGGCATGATTATCACAATCATATGCAGTCGGTAAAAGCGTACTTGGCGGAGGAAAATACAGCAGGTGCGCAGGCATACCTGGATAGGCTGGAAACGGATCTGGATCAGGTGCGGTTGCTGTTCGATACCGGTAACCTGAACGTGGATGCGATTTTGAATGCGAAAATTTCGCTGGCGCTGGAAAGAGAGATTCCGTGCCATTACAAGGCGACGATTCCGAAACAGCTTTCGGTTTCGGACATTGATCTGTGCGTGATTTTGGGAAATCTGATCGACAATGCGGTGGAAGCTTGTCGGGATGTGGAGCCGAAAAGTCAGTTTCTGCGCCTTTACATCGCACCGATGAAGCAACAGTTCTATATTTCGGTCAGTAACGCAACGAACGAGTTGGTGCGTAAACTGGACGAGGACTATATTTCCAGAAAACGTGGAGACCACGGGCACGGCTTAAAGCGAATTGACGTCATGGTGGAAAAATACGGCGGCTATATCAACCGAAAAAATGAGCCGGGCGTTTTTTTGACAGAGATTATGTTGCCGCTGTAAAAAATAGGATACACGCCTTGCGAGTCAGAAAAAAGCAGGACTATGTCGCTTGTGCATGAATTTTGACAGTTCATGCACTTTTTTTATACAAGGAAAAAAGTATGTTACAATCGACAGCAGAACAAACAGAGGAGGAAGCCGGTGTGAAAGAGAAAAATTACAGCGTAGCACAGAACCTGTTTTACATATTTCACCCTGTGTGGAAGGAAAAACCGCACTACATGCTGATGCTGATCGGCGAAGCGGTTCTGAGCATCGGGATGATGCTGATGGCTGCAGCAGTGAGCGCAGTTGCGGTATCGAGTCTGGAAAAAGGAAATGACGTGATCGTTTTAATTGGTTCGATTATGGCGTTTTTTATCTGCTATGGAGCTGGAAATGTCGTGTATACATTCCTGAAAATTCGAAACTCCTTGATTCATATCGAAATGCGTCTGGAATGGTATGTACCGGAACTGTTTTTAAAATGTATGGGAATGTCAGTGGAAAAATCCGAACAGGAGAGCACAAGACAGCGGGTTGAGAAGGCAATCCTGGCAGTTTCATGTAACAATAGGGGAGTCGAGGGAATGAGCCGAAACGGGATGACTTTTCTGGCAAATGTGCTGGGAATGGTCGTTTATGTCCTGATTGTCGGAGGTCTGGACATCCGGATTCTGGGACTGCTGATCGTACTGTCGGGGCTGACACTGATTTCTTCAGAAGCAGCAGTCAGATATGATAAAAAAGTGACAGACCGGATGGCGTCTGAGGAACGGATATTAAACTACGTTGAGCATATTGTGGACGAT